>Ga0189291_100032_pt1 | contig 304835 bp, 290 predicted proteins | sample UW1redminimetaG_FD_130331 | JGI IMG/M metagenome (GOLD analysis project Ga0189291, IMG submission 130331) | Marine microbial communities from the Costa Rica Dome - UW179B-red mini metaG | ecosystem: Environmental > Aquatic > Marine > Oceanic > Photic zone | place: Costa Rica: the Eastern... | reverse complement strand
GAGAGCTCCCTTGAGAGTCGTTCAAGACTAGGACGTTGATAGGCTGGGTGTGGAAGCATGGCAACATGTGAAGCTTACCAGTACTAATAACTCGATTGGCTTGATTACTCGATCTCGTTGGCGCTCATGCGCGTGGCTTGCCAGCTACGTGTGTGGGGCACGGTCAGACGATATCTTTACTATTCAACACACGCTTGACGTGGCCTGCATTAACCGGGTGGTTATTGCGAGAGGTCCCCACCCGATCCCATTCCGAACTCGGTCGTTAAGCTTCTCAGCGCCGATGGTACTTTGTCTTAAGGCACGGGAGAGTAGGTCACCGCCCGGTTTATCCAGGCCACGATGAGCGTGTATCCTCCAATTACAAACCAAACAGATAAACGCCTCCAGCTTGCTGGGGGCGTTTTTTTGTGTCTGAATTTTGAAATGATGTCAGTTTGAGCTGTGTTCGCACGTCATGATGGTGAGCCGCGCCAAATGGTGGGGGCGATCACTAGGCTGAGCGGGAGTTCATACGTGAATCCGAGGCCGCCTTGATTGGCTGGAAACAAAAAGCAGCCTTTAGATCACAGCATATAGACTCCGCTTATTGGGATCACAATTTACAGGATTTGTTTATCTGGTTAAACTACCTTATGTTGAAATTACGACTTTCCATGCTGCTCGCGAGTCAGATCATCCTTCTGGCATTTCTTTCAGATGCGTTTGCGCAGGCTGATGGTGGTTATGATTTATCGCCTCGCATTCAGAACAGAATTATCGGAATTGAACGCGACTATGAACTATCGATCCAATCTCACCTGACAGACTATCGTCTTATCAAAGAGGTCGAGAGTTTCTCACCAATCGAAGGTCGATCGGTCGATGTCCCGGTAAAACTAAGCGATCTGGCCATGGGTCGCATCAGTCGCGTCAATTCGCCACAAGTGGTGGCCACACTGCATGATCGCCGCACTGGCGCGCCCCTTGATAGCTGTCATGCGCCTTGCTCTCTCTTGTCTCCCCTTGTGCCGCCAGGAATCATTACTCTGTATAGGTATGGCAGTAAGCCAATGGATATCCCGGTCGAGTCCATCATATTTTCGGGAGAGATTAGGCCACTTTGGCTTAATTTTAACGAGGTGGATCATCAAATCGAACGCGAGCGCTGTGCTGAAGAGTTTGAACGGATTCGCAACATAGGGGCTAACAAGGATGCTGCGCCTTGCTTTCGCTTCCCACCTACTATGCCGCGGGTGGCTAAACGCAGTGGACATTGTGTGGTCACCTTAAACGTCGCGAAGAGTGGTGAAGCCGTCGATGTCGTAGCGAGAGAGTGCACCGATCCGGTTTATTGCGAACCCACGGTCGAAGCCGTTCGTCGCTGGATCTATTATCCTAAGCTTGAATATCGCGAGGTGGTCGAAAGGCAGGGTGTGACTACCAAAATGACGTTTCGTCTCACTGATGCGGAAGGGAATGTCATCCCCGAACCGGAAGAGGATATGCAGCCCTGTATTGGGCATGTGTGACGGTGTTCTGAGACAAACTCTGTCTTTCCTCAGCATTCCCCTTGCAACCGCGAAACCCCTTCCATATATGCCTGTTCTCTTGGCGCGGGGTGGAGCAGCCCGGTAGCTCGTCAGGCTCATAACCTGAAGGTCGTAGGTTCAAATCCTACCCCCGCAACCAAGTCGATGATCCCGCCGCGAGGCGGGATTTTTCGTTTCAGGACCCCCAATTTCGGCATCTTTTGAAATGCGACCGCGCTCCCATTGGGGTGGGCGGTCGTTCGCCATTCCTCATCAGAACGTTCGTTGTGACGAAAGTTAGCCTGTGATCTGCATAAAATAGGAATATGTTCTTGTTTTGTTCGTTAATTCTGCTTGTTTGGGGTCATGCAGTTTTTTCTGGATATGGATGGGCGAACAGAAGCGCTTCGAGTGATCCATAAGCGTTTAAGGGATCATTTTGTCGGCTTCCCGCCGCGTTACGTCATCCTTGATCCGGTCAGTCAGCTGGTCATGAGTATGTTGGGAGGGCATACTTATAGTCATGTTTCCAAGGCGGCTCATGCCGATCTTGTCAGGAATTATCACAATTGGTCCGATGTGCGCGCTGCGCCTGTTAGGGACATCGAATATATTATCCGAAACGTGACCTATGCAGAGGTCAAGGCATCCAGGTTGGTGCAGGCGCTAGAACTCATATCGGATGAGAGCGGACATCCTAGTCTCGACCATTTGGAGGCAATGTCTGTTGAGGCTGCGCATGACTGGCTAGAACGGCTTCCCGGTGTGGGGCCTAAGACAGCCGCCGCTGTGCTGAATACGAGCTATTTGCGAAAGCGGAGCCTGGTGATCGATACGCATCACCTTAGAATTCTCGAACGGTTGCAGATTGTCAGGCCAAATACGAGCATCGCGCAGGCCTACAGCCAAGTCATGCCGTTACTACCAAGTGATTGGTCAGCTCACATAATGGACGTGCATCACATGCTGTTCAAAAAACTAGGGCAAGTTATCTGCCGCGTTCATATCGCCCATTGTGAGGATTGTCCGCTCAATCAACTCTGCCCCTATCCCGATAAATCTGACGAGGGCAAAGCAACGCTTGCAATGATAACGTCACACTGACTTGCTAGCGCGTCTTTCTATGGCGACCCCGAACTATACCAAGGCACAGAAACTCTTTGCTGAATGGCTGGGCAGCCTCTTGCTCGCGGGCGTGGTGGTCGGGTCCGGTATTCTAGGCGTCGCCGTGTCGGGGTCCAATGACGGGATCGCGTTAATTGGCAATACGGCGGCGACGGGCGCCATTTTGTGGGTGCTCGTTGCCACGCTCGCGCCGATCTCGGGCGCGCATTTTAATCCAGCCGTGACTCTGGCTTTCTGGCTCCGAAAAGAGATCACGCCGGGACTGGCCGGACTTTATGTTCTGGTACAAGTTTTCGGATGTGTTCTCGGCGCGTGGCTGGCCCATTTGATGTTTGAACTGCCCGTGATCCAAATTGCTCAGACGGACCGGTCAGGACTGGCCAAAATTCTGGCGGAAGGCGTCGCGACCTTCGCGCTCGTCTTCGCCATATTTGGCGCTATTCGACATGCGCCGCGCGCGGTTCCAGCGGCTGTCGCTCTGACGATTGTCGCGGGCTATTGGTGGACGGCGTCGACCAGTTTCGCCAATCCGGCCATTTCTATTGCGCGGTCATTGTCAGACACGTTTGCTGGCGTTCAGCCTGCCGATCTTCCGGGGTTTATCATTGGACAATGTCTCGGTGCGGCGCTGGCGACAGGGGCGAGCGTAATTCTTTTTAAGTCTGATCCACAGAGTTAGGCCATAATTTGAGTCGATGAAAACTCATCCTCATCCCTTAGAATTGAGTCTGCATCCATAAGGTCAAAGCTAATTTGCAGTGATGTGGGGTAGAACTATTTTCTATTAGAGGTAGAAAGGTCTGATGTTCATGACTTCAAATCGTGCCCTTCTGGCATCGTTCGCATCTTTTGGTTTGGTGAGTTGCTTCGGGAACTCGTCCGATTCTTCGTCACAAAATTTTACGCCCGAACCACCGGTTAATCAGGCTCCATCCGCAAATATTTCTGCAAGCGCTGTATTGGTAGAAGAACGCCAAACCTTCACATTGACGGCGAGTGGTTCAACCGACCCCGACGGCGACGCGCTCACCTATCAATGGAGCCAAACGGCGGGCGCGGCGGTCGTGATCGCTAACCCAACGCAGGCAGATTTGTCGCTGACCATGCCTGAAACACAGGCAGACGATAGGTTGCAATTCACTTTGCAAGTCTCTGACGGCAGCCTGTCCGACACGACAACTGTCGATATCACTCTGGCCAACATCGTGCTGGCGCCATTGAATACTGACTTTCAGCCGGTGATGCTTGACGATGCATCAGCTGTCACAATGCCGACCAATCTCAATGTACGCCGATATAACATACTGGCTGGGTCCTTTTGTGATGGGGGTTTTCGACCAGTCTACAGAATAGATATTCTTGGGCAGAATGGGTCTGGTCAAAGAGCTATTGGAGAGTGGAATGGATCTAGCTCGGCTTTGAGTGTGTCCTCAATTGCTGGAGCTCCTGTCTCGACCGCAGGTTTTCTGACTAGCCTCACTTACCCGGTGATAACATCGTGCGTGGATCCACTTGGAGGTGCAGGGTCAACATTTACGCAAGAAAACGGCGTAGCTACGATCCACTTTCCGGACGATGATACCGTTTTTCAGCAGGGTCTCGATCAGAAGATTGATGATCAAACCGATGTGTGCGCTGCGCGTGGTGTTTACGATAGAAATGGACAATTTCTGCACTATCTCACGGCAAAAACCGCAGGTGGTATCGAATCGCGCCCTGTCACTGTCGATGCAAACGGTGTTTTGACACTGGGTGCGGCAACAACACTCGTGGCATCAGGTGGCTTCTGCCAATTTTGGACCGAGGGTCGGCAAAGCTACAGTTCGGGAACGGTGGCTAGAATAAATCTCTTTGCGGTTGATAAGGCGTCTAAAGAGCTTGTCATGTATCAGAGCCAGGAAACACAAACGCTGACCCAATTTACAGAAATCGAGCGCATAACACTCCCTGATGCTAGTGGGACGTCGTCAAATATTGTCGCTGTTGATTTCTATAGTCCACTTTCTTTTCGGGGCATCCGAAGCAATGTCTATGCGGCGGTTATCTTATCGGACGGCCAGCATCGTGGTGTGCACCGTCTGTTGATTTACGAAAACGACATTGCCGGATCATTTATCACACCGGATGATTATCAGGGCTTCACAATAACTACCGATATTGCTTTGTCTGGCGGAATTCCGAAAGCTGTCGAGCTAACAACCACGGGCGTGTCGATCATCTCTGATACGGTTCCCTACATCGAACATATCGATTGTAATGGGGGTGTTTGTGATGAAGCGACCCGCAGCTATATCGAAGTCGGGTTCGATGTCGCTGATATTGCCGCGCTGAATTCGGCTATTATGGTATCCAATCCAGATGATGATACGGTTCAAGCCTTCACCCGCTGACCACCGTTACGAGTCCCTTGCGCGAATTTGATCCGCACGGCAAAGCGCTCACATGATACTTCGTGTTCTTCTGTTCTCGACCGCTCTTGTCTTGTCTGCCTGTCAGGGGGGTATTGCTCCAGAAGTTAAACCCGATGCCCATCAGTTAAAATCGGTCGATTTCGGCGGCGGCATGGTTGCTGCTGCCAACCCGTATGCGACAAATGCGGGGGCGGAGGTTTTGCGCGCGGGCGGTTCTGCCGTTGATGCGGCGATTGCCGTGCAGGCTGTGCTTGGTCTCGTTGAACCTCAAAGTTCTGGACTGGGCGGCGGCGCGTTCATGGTGGTGCACGATCCAAAGACAAATGAGACTTGGACCTATGACGGACGCGAGACGGCACCGTCGGCTGCTACATCGGCCTTATTCCTTGGGGATGACGGTCAGCCTTTGCGCTATTTTGACGGCATTGCATCGGGTCGCTCAACGGGTGTGCCTGGCGTTGTCGCCATGCTGGGTCGGGCGCATGAGGATTACGGTACGCTGGCTTGGGCCGACACGTTGGACTCTGCGATTACGCTTGCTGAAGACGGGTTTGTTGTCAGTCCGCGTATGGCGAACCTTGTCGCTCGCATGGGGCAATATGTCCTGCCGCGCGATGATAATGCTCGCGCCTATTTCTTTGTTGATGGTGATCCGTCGAAGCCTATTCCCGAAGGGTTTACCCGGAATAATCCTGCCTATGCCGCGACGCTTCGCGCTATTCAGGATAATCCTCGCGCCTTGCTCGAAGGTCCGATCGCCCAAAGTATCATCGATAAAACCCGTGAAAATCCACTGCCCGGAACACTCAGCTTGGCGGATATGGCCAATTATCAGCCCAATAAGAAACCCGCGCTGTGTTCAGCCTATCGCGATTATCGTCTTTGCTCTGCCCCGCCGCCTTCATCCGGCGGTGTTGGGGTTCAGGCTATTCTAGGCCTGCTGGAGCCCTTTGATATGGCGGGCGTCGGTCCAACTGTTGAGGGTTGGCACTATTTTATCGAAGCGAGCCAGCTCGCCTATGCGGACCGAGATCGGTATGTCGCTGATCCTGATTTTGTCACCGTTCCGGTGGATGACATGCTGGATCGAGGTTACCTCGCGGGTCGGTCAGGGTTGATCAAACCGAATGCAGCGCTCGCAACTTACCTAGCGGGCAACCTCGGCCCAGCCGGAGAAGACGCCACGGCGGAAGTGCCCGGCACATCTCATTTCACTATCGTTGATCGTGACGGCCTTATCGTCTCAATGACGACGACGGTTGAATCTCCATTTGGCTCGCAACGCATGGTCGGCGGTTTCATGCTCAATAATGAACTGACGGACTTTTCTTTCCGCCCAACCGATGATGAAGGTCGCCCCGTCGCCAATCGGGTGCAACCTGGCAAACGGCCTCGATCCTCAATGGCTCCGCATATTGTCTTCGCACCTGACGGGTCCCTCGCTTTCACAACGGGTTCACCCGGTGGCAATTCTATCCTCGCCTATACGGCCAAAACGATTGTCGGTCTGATTGACTGGGATCTGTCGGCACAAGAAGCCATAGAATTGCCGAACGTCATCGCGCGAAACGGAACGGTCAGGTTGGAAGCGAAAGATCTGCCCGAAGAGGACACGGATGAAATTCAACGCGCGGGCCCGGCCAAAGAATTCGGCCTGCCTTCGGACCTGATTGAGGGGCTAGAAGCGATGGGCCATGATGTGGTGCGGTCGCGCGGCGAAATTAGCGGTCTTCACATCATTCGCGTATTGCCAGACGGAACTTTGGAAGGCGCAGCCGACCCGCGCCGTGAAGGCACGGCCGTCGCAGTCACTCAAGACTGAGTCGGGTCTTCCGTTAGGGGGAGACCGAGAATAAAGGTGGTCCCATCCGGGCCAGTCTCTAGTAACTCTAAAGACCCTCCCATTCTTTCCGCCAGCTCTTTGGATATAGATAAGCCAAGGCCAGTGCTGCCTTCGCTGTGACCGCGCGTGAACGGCAGGAACAACCGGTCTTCAACACTGTCCGGTAGGCCCGGACCATTATCTTGGATTCTAGTGATAACGGTATCGGCCATAATTTCGGTAGAGAATTCTACCCGGCCATTTGACTGACCCGTCATCGCCTGAGCCGCATTGCGGGTGAGATTGGATAAGATCCGATGTAACTGCTCGGGGTCAGCGGAAATCCAGACATCGCGACCAATGCGGTTGCCAATCCAGACGCGCGGGAAGGCAACGCGCAAATCGACTTGAACCTCAGCAACGATGCGGCCCAGCTGAACGGGTTCAAGAACCGGTTCTGGTTCTCGAGCTGACGAATACTCCAAAACCTCTTCAGTGAGACCGACGCCACGCTCCACAGTCCGGGTCAACCGTTCGCCCATCTCAGCGAGTTTTGGATCTTCATGCATCGACAGTCGATCCGCCATAAGCAGCGCTGTAGAGAGCACGTTGCGCAGATCGTGATTGATCTTAGTGACGGATAGACCGAGCGAGGCCAGACGCTCTCTTTGTCGAAAAGCCGATCGCAACGATTGTTTCACCTCGTGAAACTCACGTTGCAACTGACCGATTTCGTCGCCCCGGTCTGACGGAGGCCCAGCGCGGCGGCGGCGCTCCGGGGCTTCACGAAAAGCTGTCATATCGTCGGCAAGACGTTGCACGGGCCGCACAATCAAGCGCAACATCGATAGATAGATGAGGGCCCCGACAAAGGCTGCGATCAAAAGACTGAGCAGAAGTATGCGTCCCGCATAGGCGCGCAGGTCTGCTCCGATGGCGGCACAAGGCACCAGCATTTCCAGCCGGTCCTGTCCGGCGATGGGGGAGGCGACGATCAGACGTAGATACCCATCACCGCGTGCAAAGAAGTCCATGGCTGTGGCAAAGAAATTGGGCAGCCGACCCTGATTTCTCAAATCGGCCGTCGCGATTATCCGGGCCTGTGGAGGGTCACCCAAGATCAAGAGGGTCTGACCATCTTGAAATGCCGCGAGGAAATCAGCGTCCGTCTGCATCATGAATTGCTGTGCCAGCATTTCTGACGCTTCGCGGGAGGGGTCTTCGGATGTCTGGTTCATCAAAGCTTCGGCGATCAACCCGGCGGATCGGGCGCGCATCTCCAACCCTTCCTGACGAAAGAAGGCGATTGATGGAACGAACAGCAGCGTTTCCGCCATCAGCACAAAGCCGAAGGTCAGCAACAGCAGTCGAGCTGAGAGAGAGCGTGAGAAAAAGCGGCGCACAAAAAAATCAGTAAAGAAAAAGGCGCGCCCGGCAAGGCGCGCCTGTAAAACGTGATGTCTGTAGGGCGCGCCCTAACGGATGCGTTTGCGTGATGTTGGAGCGGGTCCAATGCTGATCATCTTGCCCGATGAATTGCGCCGACGCGAGGGTTGGTAAGCGACCATGGAATGGGCTGTGCAATAAGGTTCGTCTGGATCCGTAACGCGACCACAGAACCGAAACTCATCGGCTGTAGGATCCCCGATTGGAAATTTGCACATATGATCCGTCAGGGTGAGGATCGTCGCGTAACTGCCATCCTTTAGCGGCTTGGCTTTCAACGGCGGCTCGGTCGAGGCCGGAAGCGAAGTAGAGGCCGGTTTTGTTTTGGTTGATGCGGATGACTTGGCCGTCGTTCGCGCAGGCTTCGGTTTCGGCGTAGGCCGTGGCGCGGACTGAACTTTGGCAGGCTTTGGCCGGCTCGGTTTCGCTCGACCTGACAAGCCGAGACGGTGAACCTTGCCGATTACGGCATTGCGGGTCACGCCGCCTAATTGCTTAGCGATCTGTGACGCTGAAAGGCCATCGGCCCAGAGTTTACTTAACGTTGCGACGCGGTCTTCGGTCCAAGCCATGGACGATCTCCTTCGGTCGGTGGGCGGGTTGATCCCGCACACCATATCTAGTTGTCTAATTCGTAAATCTTGTAGCAAGCCGTTTCATAACCACAAAATATAGCGGCCTCCTATCCACAAGAAACAAGATGTTGTGGCAGGTTCATCCACAGCTTACCCGCTGATGGCAGCGAATTCCGACTAGGCTGTTGGTTGGACAGGGGGGCGCCCCCCGTTTAAAGCGCGTTCCATGCTCGAACAATTGCCTCCAACAGCTCGTCATCTCGGCCCGATCAATTGGATGGGTTTGAGGACATTATATATGAAGGAAGTCAGGCGCTTTATGCGGGTTGGGCCGCAAACACTGCTTGCGCCGATTATTTCCAATCTGCTTTACATGACGGTCTTTGTGCTCGCCTTCTCGGCGCTGCGGCCTGACCCACAAAGTTTTATGGCCTTTCTCGCGCCGGGTCTTGTGATGCTCGGCATTCTTAATAATGCGGCCGCCAATTCCAGTAGCTCGATCATGACGGGCAAGATGATGGGGTCGATCACCGATGTGTTGATGCCGCCGCTCTCCCCGACTGAGCTGGCCTTGGGTTGGATAGGCGGCGCGGCCACACGCGGCGTACTCGTAGCAGTCGCGACCGCATTGGCGCTCTCTATATTTACGCCGCTTATCCCTACCCATGTCTGGGCTGTGTTTTATTTCGGTCTGTCAGCGGCGGTCATGATGGCAATGGTTGGAGTCCTATCGGGTATTTGGGCAGAAAAATTCGACCAGCTCGCCGTCGTCAATCAATTCATTATTCTGCCACTCTCCTTCCTGTCTGGTACGTTTTACAAGATTGACGTCTTGCCGGGTATTTTCCAAGAACTCATCAAAGGCAACCCACTCTTCTATCTGATCGATGGATTTCGCTACGGATTTACGGGCGAAGCGGACGGAAATCTTCTCATAGGGGTTGTCTTTATCGCTGCCTTGAATATCGCTCTGTTTCTTACCGTCTTGTTGGTGCTTCGCGCAGGCTGGCGGATCAAATCCTGACTAAGCAGGAGGCCAATGATCATGGCCAAAGGTAACCACCTTTTCGATTGTTACAATCCCCCCGACATCACTTTCGAGCGCGGCGAGGGGGCCTATCTCTATACGGATAAGGGCGAGCGCTATCTCGACTTCATCGCAGGCATTGCGGTCAATTCACTCGGCCATGCGCCAAAGGACGTCACTGACGCGGTCACAGAACAAATGGGCAAGGTCTGGCATTTGTCCAACATGTTCAAAGTTCCAGGTCAGATAGAGCTGTCCAAACGTTATTGCGATGCGCTGCCGTGGGCTGACAAAGTTTTCTTCCAGAACTCAGGCACAGAAAGCCTAGAGCTCGCGATGAAGACGGCGCGGCGTTATCAATATGGCGAAGGCCGTCCTGAACGCGTTGATATTATCGGCTTTGGCGGCGCGTTTCATGGCCGCTCTTTTGCGGCGATCAATGCAGCCGGTAATCCGAAATATCTCGAAGGGTTTGGACCGCGCTTGCCGGGCTTTATCAACCTGCCGTTTGGTGATCATGATGCGTTGAAAGAGGCCGTTGGCCCGACCACGGCGGCTATTCTTGTCGAACCTGTTCAGGGCGAAGGGGGCGTTCGTGCGCTGCCGCCGGAATGTCTTCGCGGACTGCGAGAGCTTTGCGACGAAAACGATGCCTTGCTGATCTATGATGAAGTCCAATGCGGTGCATCTCGAACCGGGCAGCTTTTTGCGCATCAATGGGTCGAGGGTGGAGAACCCGACATCATGGCTGTGGCTAAAGGTGTCGGCGGCGGTTTCCCGCTCGGCGCTGTGATCGCATCGGAAGAGGCGGCCAAACATATGGTGCCAGGCACGCACGGCACGACCTATGGCGGTAATCCGCTCGCTATGGCGGCCGGTATGGCCGTATTTGACCGGATCAGTCAGCCAGAATTTCTCGAACATGTCCGCGATATATCGAACAAATTCCGTCAGGCGCTTGCGGGTCTGAAAGATGAGTTTCCTGATCTGATCGAAGATGTGCGCGGTAAGGGCCTGCTCATTGGTCTTAAGATGCGGGTGGACGGCGATAATTTGAAAGCCAAGACCATTGCCCTGAACCACAAGCTCATGGTGGGAACAGCCGGCAATAATGTGCTGCGCATGGCACCGCCCCTTGTGATCGGCGAGGTCGAAGTTCGCGAGGCGATGGAAACTCTCAGGGTCGTTTTACGAGAAATGAGCGAATAAGATTTCATACGATAGAAAAGAAAAAGCCCGCCAAATTGGCGGGCTTTTTTATTGGGACCAAACTGATTTAGTTCAGGCCTTGCTCTTGGGCGCGGCGCATCATTTCTTCGCGGAACATGCCAGCGAAGTCAGGGATATCGAGCATGATCGGCATATGGCCACCGTCTTGAGTCATGTCGGCCAGGATCTTGCGCGCGAATGGGAAGAGAATGCGCGGGCATTCGATCATCATCAGTGGCTGGATTTGCTCCATGTCGACATTCTGGATCTGGAACAGACCTGCATAATCCAGTTCAGCGATAAAGACAGTTGTCTCACCGCGCGTAGCGTGGGCCTTGATCAGGATGCTGACTTCAAGCGTATTGTTTTCGCTGACTTGCCGGCCGATGCGTAAATCGATGGAGACTTCGGGCTGAGGATGGCTTGAGCGCAATGAGTCCGGCGCGTTTGGATTCTCGAAGCTCATATCTTTGACGTATTGAGCCAGCACATTCACCATCGGCTCACCGACAGTGTCGGGTGTCGGCTCGGCCCCTGCAGCGCCGTCTGTAGGCGCTTCAGTCGGAGCGGGCGCACCGTCTTCAAGGGCGATGTTTAGGCTGCTCTCGTCAACGGCCTTGGCCTCTTCGGCTTTGGACTTGTCGGTTTTGGTTTTTTTGGGCGTTTTCGCCATGATGGTCTCGCAGCTTCTATCAAGTTGACGGGTGAAACGAATTGTCGCGCGCCCGCTATCACGGCGTGGAAGTGCGGCGCAACGCCAAGATGCGCTTAATGAGCGCATGATTGCATGGAAATGTCGGCTTACAAATGGTCGCTGCGTCCCTATATACCGCTTATGTTTGAAGTCGTTCTCTACGCCGCAATCGCCGCTGTGATCTGTGTGGCCTTCTATTCGGTGCTGGGTAAGTCGGTGGGCCGGGGCCCAGACGATGCGTTTAAACCGGATGAAGCCTTTGGAAAGCCGGACGCCCCGACCGTCCGAGACGGCGAACTTGGCTTGGTTGCCGATGAGGCTATCGAGGATGAAATCGGCCTAGGCGCCATTGCGCGGGCCGAACCCGATTTCTCACCAGCCCGGTTTATTGATGGCGCAAAGACAGCCTATGCGATGATTTTGGAAGCTTTTGCTTCCGGTGATCGCGATACGTTGCGAGACTTGTTAAGTGACGATGTTTACGACGTCTATGACGCCGCTATCACAGATCGCGATGCGCAATCCTTGACTCAGGTGACGGACCTCGGTCGGTTGCGGACGGGTCAGATCAAAAGCGCACGGATCGAAGACGGTACGGCCTATATTCGAGTTCTATATGAAGCCGACATCGCATCCGCTCTGCGTGACGCTGAGGGTGAGTTGGTCGAAGGGGATCCGGACACGCTCGCCTCGATTTCTGAATATTGGACATTTGAGCGCGTAATAGGCTCAAGCGATCCGGCTTGGCGACTCTCGGATGTCGAGCCGTCAGAGGGGGATGCTCTGCCCGCTGACCCGACGCCCGATACGTCCACACCTGACGCCGAGACATAAGCATGTTTCGCTTTCGGAGTGCTCGCGCCGCGTTAAGCCTATGTGTCGCGCTAACCTTATCAGCCTGTGCGACGACGAAGAGCCCGATTGAGCTTGATCCTGATGGGATCGTGATTGCCGAGCCTGTTCCGATTGCCCCGCCTGCACCGCCAATCCCTGCCCCACCACCTGCGCCGAGCGAGCCGCCGCCAGAGCCCATCGTTGAGGCGCCAATTGTCGAGACTCCAGATGCATTCTCATCCTTATCGGGATGGGCAGAGGCGGATCTTGAGCCCGCATTAGCCGCCTTTGAGCGCAGCTGTGAATCCATGTTGCAAGCGGATCCGGACGCGCCGCTCAATGCGAACCTGCCGCATTATGGATCCTATGGTGACTGGGTCGAAGCCTGTGAGGCGGTTCCGCACGCGACCAATGCGCGGCCTTTTTTCGAATCTCTATTCACACCCGTGGTCTTGTCGACAGAGGAGTCGGATGAGGGCCTACTGACCGGCTATTATGAACCAGAAGTCGACGTACAGATCGAACCAGACGCGATTTTCTCCGAACCCATATTGGCGGTGCCCAAGTCCAAAAAAGTGCAGCGTCTGCCCCGCGCTAAACTCGGTCCGAAAAGTTCGCGAGTGATTGCCTATGGTCGCCCGATTGATGTCTTCTTTCTGCAAATCCAAGGTTCAGGTCGTCTGCGTTATGCTGATGGTCGCGTCTTGCGCGCAGCCTATGCAGGAAACAATGGGCGGCCTTACCGGTCCATTGGTCGAGTTCTGATCCAACGTGGAGATTTGAACCGTGACCAATCAGCGAAACGCAATATCGAAGCTTGGATGGCCGATGTCGGGCCAGAAAAAACGCGAGACCTGATGAACGAAAATCCGCGCTATATCTTCTTCTCTGAACAGGCCATCGCGCCGGGCGAGGGCCCACGGGGGGGTATGCAAGTGCCGTTGACGGCAATGGGATCCATCGCAGTTGACTCCCGCTCTCATCCCTATGGGACGCTGGCTTGGCTAGAGACACGACTGCCGCAGGCCCCGCGTGATTATATTGGGGAGCAGACCGGGCTTCTGGTCGTGGCGCAGGATACGGGCAGTGCCATTACGGGCGCGCTACGCGGGGATTTATTCTTCGGTGCGGGCGCTGATGCAGGCGCATTGGCTGGCGTAATGAAACATCCTGTGCGCTGGACCATACTCGTACCCAAGTCGCTCATCCCGACACCGTCTTTGAAACCTGACCCGATCTCTTGACCCGGTCGCTCGACCCGTCTGAGCGTCTGGTCTGGAACCGGGTCGCACGGACGGTCAGCCCACGCCGCCGCCCGCATGGTAAGGGCGCCGCGCGTCCCACGCTCGCTCCCGGTCCGACGCGAGACGACTTTAGCGCCATGATGCGTCTGCCGCCGCTCAAGCCACAACGCTCAACACCCCCCTCAGGCCCTGTCCCATCTGCAACAGATCGGGGCGTGCGTCGGGGTAAGGTCGAGATCGACTCAAGGCTTGATCTCCACGGCATGACGCAAGTTCAAGCTTATAAGGTCCTATCGACATCCATCTTTCGCGCGGCGAAACGTGGAGAGCGCTGCCTGCTTGTCATCACAGGCAAAGGTCCCCGGTTGGAGGGCGTGCTGCGCACCCAGTTACCGGCTTGGCTGAGCGGCGCCGAATTGCGCCCGATGATCGCGACTTATGCGCCCGCCCATGCGCGACATGGCGGCGCGGGCGCATGGTACGTCTTCCTTCGCTCTTGATGCCGTCCCCAGTTCCCGGCAGGGATAGGGTATGAAAAATCTTTACTTCGCTTCCGCCGCCGCTCTCTCACTTGTGGCCTGTTCCCCCACTGCGACAGTGGACCCATCCCCTCAGCCCGTGGTTCAGACATCCGCCGACTATGCGGCTACAGGACTGACGGCTCAAAGCTTGCCAGAATTGGCGATTATGCTGGATACGGGTGAGGCGACGGCCGCTGAGCTAACACAAGCCTATCTCGACCGGATCGATGCGATCGACCGGAATGGTCCGCGCTTGCAGTCTGTGCTCGCGCTGAACCCAGACGCGATGGCACAGGCGGAAAGCTCAGATGCGCGCCGCGCTGCGGGCGAAACGCTCGGCCCGCTCGATGGTCTACCGATCTTGCTTAAAGACAATATCGAAACATTGGACCCTGTCGCGACGACAGCGGGCGCATTTGCGCTGCAGGGTAACATCACGGGACGCGATAGTCCGTTGGTCGCGGGTCTGCGCGCGCAAGGTGCCGTCATTCTCGGCAAGACCAACCTGTCGCAATGGGCTAATTTCCGCTCTAACGATTCCGTCTCCGGTTGGTCGGCTGTGGGCGGACAGGTCCGCAACCCGCATATGCTAGACCGCAGTCCTTGTGGCAGTTCGTCCGGGTCCGGGGCTGCTATGGCAGCAGGTTTGGCGGCTGGCGCGGTTGGCACAGAGACGAATGGCTCAATTATCTGCCCGTCAAACGTCAATGGCATCGTGGGTTTCAAGCCGACCGTCGGCGTTGTCAGCCAGCAATATATTGTGCCGATCAGCTCGACCCAAGACACGGCGGGGCCGATGACTCGTACGGTTCGCGGTGCGGCTATGATGTTGGATGCAATGGCGACGGATGGTAGCTCAGGCTACGCCGCCAGTCTGGACGCGGGCAGCCTGCAAGGCAAACGGGTCGGCGTGCTACGCTTCTCGCAAGGCAGTGCTGATATACAGTCCCGCTTCAATGCAGGTCTAGTCGCGATGGAATCCGCTGGGGCGGAATTGGTTGAGATTGAGGAGTTTGAGCGTGAGGGCGAGAATTATGGCCGGGACTCGTTTGGCGTCCTGCAGTGGGAATTCAAAGCGACGCTCGATGAGTATCTCGCCGACAGCCCAGCTGACATTCCGGTGCGATCGCTCGAAGACGTGATTGCGTTCAACCTTGCCGACCCGCGGGAGATGGCCGTGTTTGACCAAAGCATCATGGACAGTTCCAATGACCGAACGGGTCTTGATGACCCGGATTATCTAGCGGCCAAGGCCAATATTCTGCGCGCAACTGGTGAGCGCGGCATTGACGCCATAATGGCTGAATACAATGTCGACATGCTGGTCAGCCCATCCGGCCCGTTATCCTCGCGGGTCGATCCCGTTAATGGCGACACATGGCCGTCCTGGGCGGGCGCAGGCTATCTTGCTGCCGTCGCAGGCTATCCGCATGTCACGGTGCCGATGGGGGCTGTTCACAGCGTCCCGCTCGGTTTCTCCATCATGGGCAGTGCGGGTCAGGACAAAGCGATCCTGAGCTATGGTTATGCGCTTGAGCAGGCGACGCAGGCGAGGGTCGAGCCGACCTATTTGCGCGATGCTTATGATGTGCCGGAATTAAAGGCCGCGTTAGAGCCTGGGCGCTAACGCGGCCATCTCAGGTTATGACCGGGTGACGGTGAATGCCTGATAGAGAGAGCCATCGCCATAATCCGTGTGGTGGATCTGGGATAGTTGTAGCGACGCGCCGTCCTCGCCAAACAATCGCGTGCCGCCGCCCAGCAAAATATGCGGACGCTTCAGGTGCAACTCGTCGATCAATCCAGCTCGTGCCAGACTGCCCGCTAACGCCCCGCCACCACAAAGATAGATCGATCCTGTCTCGTTCTTTTTTAGGTCGCGCACAAACTCACAGGCCTCCGTGCGGATGATCTCAACGGCGGCATTGTCAGGTAATGTAATCGACCGGGACAGCACGATAGAGCGCATGTTCGGGTAGGGGTTTGCACCGGCCTTTAACCCGAACGCATAGCCGAATTCATAGGTCGCGCGGCCCATTAATGCGATCGTGTAACCAGACAGCCGCTCGAAGTAATCGTCCACCATCGGACTGGAATGCGGATATTGGGAGACGTCGCCGTCCGGACCAGAAATATAACCGTCGATAGAGACGGAGACATCGTAAATAAGTTTAGACATGAAAAATCCTGCCCATGCGGTCATGGGGTCAAGTGGAAAGGCGCACGGCTCCACGCTCACGCGGCCGTATCGGTATGGCTTTCTGTTAGTGGATCACTGTCAGGGCTCTCCTTTAAGAGGGCTTGAAGGATAGGGTCACGAGGTGAGGGGCGCTAGTGCGCTCACAAAATAAACTTGCTCAAATCCTGATCCTTGGCGAGCTTGCCGACTGTCTCTTTGACATAGTTCGCATCGATCTTGATGGTTTCGCCGTCGCGGTCTGTGGCGGTGAAGCTGATCTCATCGAGCAGGCGTTCCATCACCGTGTGCAGGCGTCGCGCGCCGATGTTTTCGATACTGCCATTTACCTGCGCACTAATTTTGGCGATCTCGGCGATGGCGTCTTCGGTAAAGTTGAGGGTCACACCTTCGGTCGCCATCAGGGCGGTATATTGTTTGATCAGGCTGGCTTCGGGCTCGGTGAGGATGCGCACGAAGTCGGCTTCTGTTAGGGCGCGCAGCTCGACGCGGATGGGAAGACGACCTTGGAGTTCGGGGAGCAGGTCGGACGGTTTGGCGACGTGGAAAGCCCCGCTGCTGATAAACAGAATATGGTCAGTTTTGACCGGACCATATTTAGTCGAGACGGTTGTGCCTTCGATCAAGGGCAGCAAGTCACGTTGCACCCCTTCGCGGGAAACATCTCCTCCGCGCGCGTCAGACCGGGCCGTGATTTTGTCAATTTCATCGAGAAAGACGATGCCGTCTTCTTGTGTCAGTTCCACCGCCTCGCGTTTGATCGCGTCTTCATCGATCAGCTTGTCGGCTTCCTCACTGAGGAGCGGCGTGTAGGCGTCGCTGACTTTCAGCGTCACGGTCTTGGTCTTACCCATCTTGCCGAACATGGCGGACAGATCGATCATCCCCATACCACCGCCAGGCTGCCCCGGAATATCCATCGACTGGAACGGGGAGGATGTGTCGGACAGTTCCAACTCAACCTCTGTCGCGTCGAGTTCACCTGCCCGCAGTTTGCGACGGAAGGATTCGCGCGTGCCTTCGCGTGCATTATCACCCGCCAGGGCGTCGATGATGCGATTTTCTGCGGCGGCTTCTGATTGAGCCGTGACGAGCCCGCGTTTTTCATCTCTTAAGAGCGTGATCGCCGCTTCGACGAGATCCCGGATGATTTGTTCGACGTCGCGGCCAACATAGCCGACTTCGGTAAATTTGGTCGCTTCGACTTTGAGGAAGGGCGCTTTGGCCAATTTGGCAAGGCGACGGCTGATCTCGGTTTTACCCACGCCGGTCGGGCCGATCATCAAAATATTCTTGGGTGTGACCTCTGCGCGTAAGCCCGGATCGAGCTGCTTGCGCCGCCAACGGTTACGCAGTGCAATGGCGACGGCGCGTTTTGCGTCGCTTTGCGCGACGATATGGCGGTCGAGCTCAGAAACAATTTCGCGGGGTGTAAAAGCAGAAGCGTAGTCAGTCATGCTGCGGATGTGGGGTCTGCCCCCAATCTATCAAGTCTATCAACTCGCAACTGCGGTTTGAGGCGGTTCATAAGGCGGCGGGAAGATACGCCAGTTCGGCAGCACTCGGATCAGTTGGTTGCGCACCGGATGCCAAGCCACGCCCAGCAGCACGATGGCCGCGCCAAGCAGGATTAAGGTGACGGATAGGGCTGTGCCGAGGCTGAGACTGGTCTGACTGACAAGGAAACCCACGGCCACGCCTGCATAGCCGAGTGCAGACACGATCAGTGCGCGGCGGTTAATGGCAAGCCCAATCACGGTGATCACAGCCATCCCGATCAGGATGATGATCGCATCGCGTTCCGTGAAGGCCAGGACCGGAATGAGATCGAACAGCAACTCTGATTTCGACATAACGGCTTGTCCGACGAGTCCGTGGATAAGCAACGGTGCGGCGAGGAAATGTAGCCAGAAAGCATTGTCGGCAAAGCGCGTGCGTCGATGGGTGTCTTGCGTGTCATAGGCGAGCGCCGCCGCAAACACGGCTAGCCCAGACAGGATCAACACGACACCGATCCGTTCGCGCAGCAAGTCTGGCGCGATCTGGGCCAGGACGGCGAATAATAAATAGATGAGCGAGACGGCGATCAGCGCAATGCAAAAGGGCAGGCGGATGCGGGCATAGAATAACGCCATCGCCGCAACCGTAATCAGCGCTGCCACGATCCCGCTTAAGCTGGCGAGCCCCTCCAACCCGGTTTGCACGAATAGGAGAAAAGCGAGGGCCGTAATCAAGGTTGGAAAATGGGCGCGTTTTCGCCGCCCGAAATATTCGGCCATGACGAACGCACCGACTGCGGCGAGAAGAAAGACCGGACCGCCCCCGACGAGGGCCATGATAGCGCTGACACCGAGCGCGAGTAGGATCAGACCGACACCGATAAAGACATCGCCGAAGCTGCGCAGGAACCGCAGATCATCCTCGTCCCCAATTACCGCGTCTGTTGCGGTCACAGGCGGTGCATGGGGTTCGGTGACGGCCAACTCCGCCCGCATGGCACGGGCTTGTTTGGGTGTCAGTATCCCGGCGTCTTCTGCCTGATCGATCTGCTCCCGGCTCATGCGTGTCGCTTGGTTCATTGTTGGACTGTGACGTAGACGGCGCCGTTCTGCAAATGCCCGGATTCGGTGTGGCACTAAAATTAGGCTATCGTCTTCTCGCCTATTGGGCCGGAGGAGCCACCATGCCGAAAGACAGTGCCAAATCAAAAAGTGCCACCATGGTAAAAGACACTCCCGGGCCTAAGAATATTATTATCTGTCTCGATGGGACGGGTAATGAGATTGAAGAGAACATCTCGAATGTCCTGAAAATCTATCTGACCCTCCGGAGCATTGGCGGGCAACCTGTCTATTACTCGCAAGGGGTCGGAACCTTAGTCGAAGTTCGTCCTTGGTCGCGGATGTTGGATTGGTTTCGCGACAAACTGCTCGGTAATCTGTTCGGCTATGGTTTGGATCGTCGGGTCCAAGAAGCCTACCGATTTATCGTCCGTCATTATGAACCCGGCGATCATATCTTCATTTTCGGCTATAGTCGCGGTGCCTATATGGCGCGAATACTGGCTGGGATGATCCATGCGGTTGGCGTTCTGAAACCCAATCAGGATAATCTCGTCGGTGCGGCCTACGCGGCCTATCTGGCCAAACCCAAAAGACGACGGCCCACATACTCTGGCGAAAACGTTCCGGATTTACTCGATAAGGATGACGGCGAGGAAGAGGAGAGCGAGGGTAAAGCTGCCCCTGCCGAGGAGACCCAGTCAGCTAAGGCGGTCACTTTTCGGCGTGTGACCCAAGCCTACACCGTTCCGGTCCATTTTCTGGGACTATTTGATACGGTGGCATCCGTGATGGCACCGGGTTTCAGGTTGGGGGCTCCCTTTCCTCTCACGCTCAATCCCTATCCTCACACTTTTCTGAACGAGTCGGTGAGACGGGTACGTCACGCGATCTCGATTGATGAACGGCGTCAATTCTTCCCCGTCAGCCTGTGGCCCGCTGATCAGAAACACCGAACCAGTCGGTATGTCCCAGACGAACAGGCCTCTGAACAAGATCTGGAAGAGGTCTGGTTTTCTGGCGCGCATGGGGATGTCGGTGGCGGCAATATCCGAGACGATAGCGGTCTGTCGCAAATTCCTCTCAATTGGATGATGAAAGCGGCGATAGAGCCGACCGAATTGAAAAACGACATAGTCGCAGAGCTGAAATTGAACGGACGGATGCTCCGTTATGTCACTGGCGAAGAGCCCTATAATGCCCACACGGAATACCTCTATCCCGAGGCGGACTCAGCGGCGAAGCTCCACCCGTCTTTCTCGGGGTGGAAAGGGGTGTTCTGGTATCTTTTGGAACTTGTGCCGACTGTCTGGCCGAAAGTGATCCGGATAGGGAATCACTCTCGTTGGTTGCGTCTCGGACTAGGGTCTCGTCGTAAACTGCCGCCCGAAGCTACGCTGCATGAGAGTGTCTATGAACGGATAAAACAACGCCCAGACTATCGGCCATCCAATATTGAGACTGGAAAGGGCGCTTGACATGTAAAGGGTGCTTGTCTAAGTCAAGGTAACTTGACAATTCTAGGAGTTCATCATGTCGCAAGCCCTCATTCGAAAACGCTATCTGCGAACCTGTCTGGGCGCGGGGGCAGGATATATTGGCGCTGTTTTCGGCGTATCCACACAGCTCGATGATGGCGATCCGCTCACCGCAATCAATATTGGTTTGGCGCTTGTGCCCGGATTGTTCATCCTGCTGATGGTCTATTCCATGTGGGTTTATTTTCGTGATGTTGATGAGGCGGCGCGACATTTTATGGTCAAGGCCATGATGAGCGCGCTATTCGTGGCGCTGTCTATCTCAGGCGTATGGGGGTTGGCGGAATTATTCCTCGACGCCTTGCCGAAGCTACCTGTTTTCTTTGTCTTCCCGATCATCATCGGGATGTTCGGCGTATTCACGGCTTTTGGCCCAGCGCGGAAGATGGGCTGTGCATAATCGGCTCAAGGAACTGCGCGCTCAACACGGGTGGTCGCAAGCTGCGCTGGGCGATCAGTTGGATATTTCCCGGCAAAGCGTCAACGCGATTGAGACGGGACGCTATGACCCGTCTCTGCCGCTCGCTTTCCGCATCGCCCGCCTGTTTGGTGAGCCAATCGAAGCGATCTTTGATGATGGTGAATTAAAGCAGGCCGCGGAATAGTCTCGTTTTTATCCCGTTCCTGCTGAGTAAGGCTAAGGCTTTACCACATGTGCGCGTCGATCTAACGGCGCGCACATGAGCATACTCGACCAACTTCCTGTCATCATCGGCGCGGGACAAGACAGCCGTCCTGTTCCTGACGATCTTGATCAGGCTTTCGGCCCGGTCGATTTGGCGGGGCGGGCTCTGTCCAGGGCCTTCGATGATGCTGGGATTGCACCGCAAGCGCTCGATGTCTGTTTCGGCGTGCGCTTGTTCGGCGATAGCGGCCCGACCTTTCCGAATCCGTTCGGAGGGTCCAATAATTTCCCGGCCAGCGTTTGTGCGCAGGCAGATGCTAGCGCAAAACGTCACATTTATGATCATGTTGGTGGGCAATCGCCACAGACACTGGTGGCTGAAAGCGCCAAGCTTCTGATAGGCGGTGACGCTGACATCACCGCCATCGTCGGCGCGGAGGCTATCGCCAATATAAAAGCGGCGAGCCGGGCGGGGGCTAAGCCGGATTGGCGAGAAGTTCGCGAAGAGCCGTTGAATGATCGCGGCGCTTTCGGCCCCGGTGGCTTCATGGTTCACATGCAGGCCATCAGCCACAGGATTGCCGCACCGCTTTATTATTATGGATTGATGGAATCAGCCCGGCGCGCGGCGCTGGGTGAAAGCAAAGAAGATTACCGCGTGCGTATGGCCGCAATTTGGGAAAAGTTTGCGCATGTCGCTGCGGGCAATAACCATGCCGCGGTGAGGACTGCTCCGAGCGGTGCTGAAATCGTCATGCCGGGTCCGAATAACCCGATCATTACCAGTCCTTACACCAAAGCAATGGTGGCGCGGGACGGGGTCAATCAAGGCGCCGCCGTACTCATGACGACCTATGGGCAGGCGAAGCGCTTGGGCGTGCGGGACGTGACCTTCCTGCAAGAGCATGATGCGTGCACCGAGCCGACGCTGTTAGAACGCGAACGGCTTGACCGTGCTGACGCGCAACGCCGTGTGTTGGACAGTACAGGTCGAGAAGCGGATCTATATGATCTCTACTCCTGTTTCCCCATCGTGCCTCTGGAAGCTCAGCGCATTCTGGGATTGCCTGATGATGCGACGATGACCCTAACTGGCGGGTTGCCTTTTTTCGGTGGGCCGGGAAATAATTACTCTTTGCACGGCATCGCGGAAGCGCATGGACAGGTGCGCGGTACGGCGAAGACGGCCGTGGTCTATGCCAATGGCGGCTTGGCGTCTAAACATGCGGCAGGCCGCTATAGTGGGGTCGCTCCAAAATCTGTGGCTCTTCAGCAGAGCGAAAATCCCGCACCGACGGTTTCAGTTGAAACCTCGGAAAACCCATCCGGCACGATCGCCGCTTACACGGTAGAACATCGACGTGGAGAACCGACAGGTGTGCTTCTGATCGGCAAAACGGATACTGGCGCGCGCTTTTATGCGCGTGGCGGGACCGAACTGACGGGCCGTTTCATAGAGGGTGATCCAATGGGTGAGCGCTTTGCGACAGAAACGAAGGGCGGCCAGAATTTGCTAACCGGGATTTAACCCGCTTCCGATACGACCCCGTCATGTTTCGATCTGGCTTTATTCTGTTCTCTGCTATCATCTTGTCAGCCTGTGGTGGGGCCTATTACGGCCCCCCACCGCAAACGATTGGCGGCCCGGCGATCAGCAGTCCGTCGATTACTCGACAATCGACCCCAATACCGCGACAAAGTTCGGGTTCGCCGTTTTTGACCGACAGGGCCATCTATTCCCAAAAAGACCCGCGCTGGGGTCAGGACAAACTGGGTCCGAGCAACGGCAGTCTCGCCAAAGAGGGGTGTGTGGTGACGTCGGTTGCCATGGCGATGACCAATCTCGGTTACGAGATCGACCCGGGCGAGCTTAACCGTCGTCTTATGGAAACGGGAAATTATACGCCCCGCGGTTGGCTAATCTGGAACGGCGTGTCTGAAGTCAGTGGTGGCAAGGTCCGCGCGCAATTTTACGATACGGTCAGCGAACCCTTGATTCAGTCCTGTCTCGCCAAAGGTGATTATCCGATGGTACGCTTTTTCCTGCCGAATGGACGGGCGCATTGGGCGATGATTTTGGGACGGACAGATAAGGGTTATATGATGCGTGACCCGCTGCGGGTGTCACGCAAACCTCTGATTTTCCCGCGTGATTCCTCAGCCTTCAAATCGCTTCGCTGTATTGGTCACGGCTAGTCCAGCAAGACGCGTTTTAGCAGTTTTCCGCTTTCTGTACGCGGCAGGCTCGCTACAATTTGGACTTCGCGCGGGGCTTTCACATGGCTGATCCGGTCGCGTGTAAACGCGATCAACTCGCCATCCAGCCCGTCTGATTTAGCCCCCGGCATGAGTTGAACAAAGGCTTTCACGCGTTCGCCCATCTCTTCGCACGGCACGCCCAGTACAGCGGCGTCGAGCACCGATGGATGCTCCAGCAGAACATTCTCTGTCTCTTGCGGATAGATGTTCACCCCACCTGAGATAATCATATTGGCTTTGCGGTCGGTCAGGAACAGATAGCCGTCATCGTCAATATGGCCGACATCGCCCAAGGTGGAGCGATTAGCGTGGTGGGCATGATAGGCGCGCTGTGTTTTGCTGGCATCGCCGTGATATTCAAAATTGCTCTGGCCCTCGAAATAAACCGTTCCGGTCTCACCCGGCGGTAAGTCTTCGCCGGTTTCAGGATCGCAAATATGCACGGTGCCAAACACGGCTTTGCCGACGGATCCGGGTTTCCGTAGCCATTCCTGCGCACTGATGAAGGTCAGCCCGTTTCCTTCGCTACCCGCATAATATTCTTGCACGATGGGGCCTAGCCAATCGATCATCGCGTGCTTGGTATGAACGGGGCAGGGCGCAGCCGCGTGGACGACGCAGTCGAGTGAGCTGAGACTATAGCGCGTTCGAAGCGTTTCGGGCTGTTTGAGTAAGCGCACAAACATAGTCGGTACCATCTGTACGAAGGTGATGGCGTGACGCTCAATTGCGGCGAGGCACGTTTCCTCGCGAAATTTATCCATGACAAAAATATGCCCGCCGAGACGTTGCACGCTGATGCAGTAAGCGAGCGGCGCTGCATGGTAGAGCGGCGCCGGTGAGAGATAACGGGTTTGAGGCGTGACTTTAAATAAGGCGCCAACCAAAGCGACGAAAGGAGCCGGGGCCTCCACGGCCTCATCCGGCAAGGCGACCTTTACCCCCTTGGGGCGGCCGGTCGTGCCGGAACTGTAGAGCATTTGTGACCCGGCGCTTTCGTCGTGGATCGGTGTGTCTGGATAATCGGCTGCCAGCGCGTCGAAGTCCGGGGCGCCATCAAGCGGGTAATCTGTCCAATAGATGCGGCCGTCGAGCATAGCTTCATTTTTTAACCGACTGACCACTTCTGCCGACTGTCCAACAGCGCCGTCGGTGATCAGTAGTTTTGAGCCGGAATCACGGATGATGTAGTCGGTTTCGGCGTAAGACAGATGCGTCGCGACGGGACAAATCAGCAGTCCCGCGCGTTGCGCCGCCCAATATAGTGGCAGGAAGGACAGGCTGTTCCGCTTCCAGATCGCAAACCGATCCCCCCGGTTGAGCCCTAATGACCGCAGCGCGTGGGCATAGCGATTGGCGCGCGCCTCTAGCTCAGCATAGGTCAGGCTCGCCGTTATGTGTGCGGTTTCGTCCAGCAGTGATATGGCGGGGGCGTCCGGTGTGGTCCGCGCGAACTGTCTTGGATGCATAGTGACTCTCCCTTTAGGGCTGTGTGGCCCTTTACACTGTGTGGGATGAAGCGAGACAGTCGCGCAAGACCGACGCCTCCTGATCAGAGATATGGACAAGAATTGCTGACACTTATCATAAAGTTCTTGATTTGTTCTCACAACTCTGTTTGCTTAGAGCTGCGTTGTGGATAGCGCGCTCGGTACACGGGAACAGTCTATGGTCGCTCGGATCAGCACGGTTGCATTTGAAGGCGCGGAAGCGCGCCGGGTCGATGTACAAGTGCAGGTCGGCACGGCCTCACGACCGCATTTCGCCATTGTCGGTTTGGCCGACAAGGCGGTGGCGGAAAGCCGCGAACGGGTGGTGTCGGCGTTCGCGTCGCTGGGTCTGTCCCTTCACGGCAAACGCGTGACGGTGAATTTGGCGCCTGCCAATCTGCCGAAAGAAGGCGCACATTATGATTTACCGATCGCGCTTGGTTTGATGGGGGCTCTTGGTGTCGTCCCGGTGGACGAAATCAGTGATTATGCCGCCATTGGCGAACTGGCGCTCGACGGAACTTTGGCAGCGGTGCCAGGCGCCCTGCCAGCGGCGGTTATGGCGAATAGTCATGGCCTCGGACTGATCTGCCCTGAGCCCAATGGGGCAGAGGCGGCGTGGGCAGGGGACCTCCCTCTGCTCGCGCCGCAGACGCTCATCGGGTTGATCAACCATTTCAAAGGCACGCAAGTTCTAGCCCGTCCAGAGGCGGGCCAATTGCTCGATAGTCGAGACGATATTCCGGATCTACGTGATGTGCGCGGACAAGAATCTGCCAAGCGAGCGCTGGAAGTCTGCGCAGCAGGCGGCCATAATTTGCTGATGGTCGGCCCGCCCGGTTCCGGTAAATCCATGTTGGCTGAACGACTTCCCGGCTTGCTACCCCCGCTCGATGCGCGCGAATTGCTGGATGTGTCGATGGTTCACTCCGTCGCCGGACTGTTGGAGCGGGGTCAACTGACCCGGGCCCGCCCATTTCGCGCCCCGCATCATTCAGCGTCCATGGCGGCACTGGTTGGTGGCGGCGCCAAAGCGCGACCGGGCGAAGCGTCACTGGCGCATCGTGGTGTGTTGTTTTTGGACGAATTACCGGAATTTGCCGGTATTATGGAGCAAACTCACCAATTATGATGTAGTTTACCTGCGTTAATGATGATATACGTCATCACATGGATAGACCTAACACAATTTCCGGCCTTCAAGCTAAACGAAAAGAGCTGGCAAAGCTACTGAAGCTCTTGGATCAAGAGTATAAGAAGGTTGTCTGCGATATTGACCATATCGACGCCTGTATTCGTCTCTTTGATCCTGAAGCGGACCTACAGCGCGTGCGCCTTAATCGCTACGCGACGAAGCACCGGGCAAAGAAAGGCCAACACCAACGCTTTGTTCTGGATTGTTTGAGGGAGGCGACAGAACCACTTACATCTAAAGAGATTTCACTTGCTTGGATAAAGGATCGAGGCCTCAAGCCTGACGAAAGCACCCGTGTAATACTCACTAAGAGATCGGGCGCGACAATAAATGCTCTGAAGCATAAAGGCGTCGTGGAGAGCCCTGGTTATAGAGACGGGTATAAGACTTGGAAGCTAGCTGACATCAATCCGAGGCTTGCAGAGGCGGCAAAACCGCCCCTGCTTGCTCTGGAACCAAAGACCTAGCCGAACGAAGGAAAGTCTTTGGGAAGGGCTGTCGCGGGCGCTACGGCGGGGAACTTGCGCCCCATCATAACGTCCGCGATGCGCCCTTGGTTGATGCCGAAATAGGTCGCAATCGGCACGTAGGGGATCCCGACACTGCGGGCGAGTTTAATGACGCTGGCGATCTCAGCAGTCACAGGGGTTCTATCGGCTTTCATAAGCGCGACTCCATGTAGGCGGGCATCCGGTATCAACCGAGATAAGCCCGCGCTTGCTAGGAGAATCCGAAGGTGATAAGGATCGCGCCGTGACGCACCTAGCGGTCGTCACGGGCGAGCCTGATGTCTTATATGGACATCCGCCGATCAAACGGGGTCAGAACCCGCGTGATCAGTGACCGGAATGTTTGTAGCATCCCGAACTCTCCTTTCATGGTCGGATCAATCACTCCGCCTGTGTCTGCCGTTTCAAAGCAGTTTAGTTGATGGGCGGGGTCACTACCCCCGCCCTGACTATGCCCGATGGAATCAGGGCAGATTCTTCGTTAAAGCGAAACTGACATTAAAGCAACTTGTCTGCAACATAAGACTAAAACAAGAAGGTGCAAAATTGTCGTGATACTATTAAAAACCGTTGAATAACAATGCATTAAAGAAAATGTTTTGTTAACTTGATTGCAACACAAAAGAGTGTTTCAAGTGGGTATGGCTATTCAATATGACATTCCTTCCTCGTTCCTGAGTTATGATAAGCTGGCGATCACGGACGCGTTGACAGAAGCTAAGGCTAATGTTCTGGCCCTCACAAGCATGCCTTATCAGCGCGCGTGGGCCGAAAACCTTCAAGAAATTGAGTTAAAAAGAGAAGTTGCCGGCACTTCTAAGATTGAGGGTGCTGATTTTACCGAGCAGGAGCTCAATGAAGCCATTAGCGAAGATGCGGATGGTAAAGGTATGACGCGATCACAACGGCAGGCGCGGGCCGCTATGATCGCATATCGATGGTTGAGTGGTCTTAAGTCTGACGTCCCAGTTACAGTAAATTTGGTTAAAGAGATTCATAGCCGGATGATTACTGATTGTGACGATGACCATTGTGCACCGGGAAGGCTTCGCTCTTCAGGTCAAAATGTAATTTTCGGCAGACCTAAACATCGCGGCGCAGAGGGCGGTGAGTTTTGCGAGAAGGCTTTCACGAGTCTTGTCGATGCTGCGTCTTCAGAGTTCCGGGCTCATGATCCTCTTATTCAGGCGCTGGCCTTCCACTACCATTTTGGTGCCATGCACCCCTTTGAGGATGGCAATGGACGGACTGCTAGGGCGCTAGAGGCTCTCATGTTGCGAAGGGCTGGGCTAAAAGACACGCTCTTCGTTTCGATGTCTAATTACTATTATGATGAGAAAGATAACTATCTGGCTGCATTGAGCGCAGTCCGTCAAAGCAACTTTGATCTGACACAATTCATTCTATTTGGACTAAAGGGCGTTGCCGTCCAGTGTGGCAGGTTGCTTAGTGAAATTAACACGCATGTTGCCAAAAGCTTATATCGTGATGTTATGTTTCAAATGTATAATAGGTTGCTATCCACACGAAAGCGAGCACTTGCACAGCGTCAGTTGGCGATCTTAGATAGGCTTTTGGATTTATCAGAAGCGATTGAATACAGAGATCTCTATTCTGCGCTTTCTGGTCATTATGCAAAGCTAAAAAAGCCCAGAATCACATATGTCCGCGACCTGAATCATTTGATTGGCCTTAACGCTATCGACGTCGCCGTTAAAAATGATGAGGATTTCGATGAGCAAGATTTCATGGTTAAAATCCGATTAAAATGGGGCACCGAAATCACTAGAACTGACTTTTACAAACGGCTGGATGAACTACCGAAAGCTAAAACTCGATTGATGGTCTCCCCTAAATTGTAGTCTATTACTGCCAATAGCCTGACCACTCACGCGACTGACCTGCCATCGCTGACGATCCTGCAATCATAAGAAACTGCTGACCGTTCGGCGTTCGGCGCGCGTCCTCACGCCATGCCATTTCTGTTGCGTATGCCTTCAGGTGACGGCCCGCGACGTGGTGGTGTGTTCCAATCTCCGCGCGACGAAGGCGGCTAAAGAAGCTCTCTGCGGCGTTCGTGCAGGCTCCGTCCTTAGAGTAGGCTTCGGAGTGATTGATACGCTTTATAGGATAGCGAGCCGCAAGAGCATCCCAGTGAGACGCTTCATCGGCGTGGATCGTCGCGCCAGCTTCGACCGTGCGGGCTGTAAAGGCTACGCCTTCTGCTCTTCTGACGTGCCGACATGAACGCGGGTCTCACCGCCGCGCTCACGCGCCACAACGACGACCTGACGCTTACCGGATGAATTGATTTTGCGGCGGCGGTCTTTGCGATCCTTCCTTTCATTGGCGGGCTTCACATAGCCGCCGAAGTAAGCGCCATCGACTTCGACTACGCCGCCTAATGCGCCGTGCGAGCGAGCTTCGCCTATCGCTTCACGCATCTTGTGGCAGAGAACGAAAGCGGTCTTGTAATCGACTGCAAGGTCACGGGAGAGTTGAAGGGCGCAATATCCTTTCGCGCCATTCACAAAAAGCGCGATGGCCGCGAGAATGTCACGAACCTCCAGCTTGCGACCGTGAAACATAGTCCCAGAGGTGATGCTGAATTGCTTATGGCAGGCTTTGCATTTGTAGACCTGACGTGTGGATAGGTCATAACTCTCATCATGGCCGCACTTAGGGCAAACGGGCTTTCCGTCTGTCTCTGCCCAGCGGATACGCTTGAAAACGTCGCGCGCTGCTTCTTCGGACAGCCTCATGATTCTTACGACCGAAAGGGTCTTAGAGGCGGGCGAAAGTAAGAAGTGCTGTGACATTGTATATCATATCCGATGATGTTATACACTTTATGTAGTGATAGACATCATCATCGTCAATGACTATATTCATCATATATGATGTATTTTGGAGATTCCCATGACTGCCACTGACCTCGATATGGAATACCGCAATCGCGCGAAGAACATTCTCAAGGCAGAATTAAAGCGCCGTGAGATAACCTATAAGGCGCTAGCGAATATGCTCACAGAGCGCGGAGCGCCGGACAATGAGCGCAATCTGGCGAACAAGATAAGCCGGGGCAGCTTCACGGCGGCGTTCTTCATGCTTTGCATGGACGTGATCGGCGCGGGCCAGCTTCAGTTAGAGACGGCTTAGTAAGTTCAATAATCGTGACAAAAGCAGCACACCTATGGAAAAATAGGAACAAATTTGCTATCTATGACTTGACTTTTAACCCTTTGCGCACAGTGCGTAAACAAACTAGCGGGGGATAATATGATCAATGCAATAGCCAATATTCGTGTTGGAGAGGTTCTAAATCACTCTGCAAAGTTCCAGCCGGTCAATAATAACGTTGTTCTTTCAGCCGCGTTCCCCCCTCAAGTTGACATCGAAAATCTAAAGAAGATCACCGCTCACGAACCTACAAAATCGAAGACTAAGGTCTCTTGAGCGACCAATTTCCTAGAGGAGAGGGGATTCCGGCGCAAAGCCCTCTCTATTGGGTACGACAAAAAGACCGTTACCTCCGCCAACTTCTAATCCGAGACATTGAAAAGGCGACTGGAAGGCGTCTTGTAGTCTACTTCGCAAATCGGGAATTAGGGGTTGATGTAGACATAAACCCTCAGGACCCCCCTTACTTTGCAGAACTATTCGATGATGTTGGCGCGGACGAACCAGTTGACCTAATGCTAGAAACGAGTGGCGGTCGAACGGACTCCACTGAGGCTCTAGTGAGTTTTTTGAAATGTAATGTTAAAGATTTTCGGGTTGTTGTGCCAAGTGCAGCCAAAAGCAACGGGACGCTTCTTGCACTCGCATCGTCTAGTATCGTCATGGGCGCAACTTCCGAGCTCGGTCCAATCGACCCGCACATTAATGGAACTCCCTGTAATATCCTAATTGACCCGCAAATAGCGCAAACAAACCTTCCGCTCGCTCGCCTAGCCAACAACTTTATAAAGCAAACGCAGGTCTTGGCCCGAAAACTTCTTTCTGAAGGTATGATGAAAGACGCAGGAATAGACGTTATCAACCAAACTGTTCACCTGCTTTCAACTAATGACAAGTTTTATAGTCATGGATCTGTGATCGACCATAATGAAGCTGAGCAACTCGGACTCAAGGTCACATATATGGCTCCAAGCGAAGATGTCTGGAAACAGTTTTGGTTGCTATACTGCATGTACGCCTTCGATGCTCGAAAAGACAGGTTATCGAAAATATTTGAGGGACGATCCCGATCAACCTCTATTTCCAGCAATAAAGTTTGAGCCTCGCCCTCGGCCTCACCCTAATAGCCCTATCCCTTATCCAAGCGACGCCTTGGTTTAGACGACGGGCCGGGGAGCGCGGGCTGGGTTACTCGCTTAAGTTTCCGATCTTTCTAGCCGCCATTGGCACACTATGCATCGTCATTAGTTAGTAACATCATCGTATATGGTGAGTTTGCTCCATAATACCGGAATTTGCGCCGCAAGTCCTCGATAGTCTGCGCCAGCCATTAGAAACCGGCAAGATCGCTGTCGCCCGGGCCAATGCTCACATTACCTACCCGGCGCGTTTTCAATTGGTTGCGGCGATGAATCCGTGCCGCTGCGGGACGGCGGGGGCGGACGGGATTGCGTGTCGACGTGGCGCGCGTTGTGCGGCGGATTATCAAGCGCGCGTGTCCGGACCGTTCATGGATAGGATCGATATCCAGATTGATGTGCCTGCTGTCACGCCTGCAGACCTAGCTTTACCGCCATCCGCAGAGGGCACGGAACTGGTCGCCGCTCGTGTAGCAAAGGCGCGCGCCGTTCAGATGGACCGCAATGACGGGCTTACCAATACGGAATTACCGCAAGCTCAGCTTGATCAGGTGGCTGAACCGGATGCGGAAGGGCGGCGGTTGCTCATTCAGGCGGCGGAGACTCTGGGGCTGACCGCGCGCGGCTATCACCGAACTTTACGTGTGGCGCGTACGCTGGCTGATCTCGCCGGGTCAGACCGGGTCCACCGCCTGCATATTGCCGAAGCACTGTCGCACCGTCGGGACCGCCGTCCAACAATGGCTCAATCCGCGCCTAGCCATCGCGGCGCGCGGAACCCACTCTATCGATAAATCGTAAGGGCAAACCACCCTCTGAGAGGGGGTTGCCTCGAACGACTCTCTTAACCTTGGCTGCGTTTTTCCGCGTTTGGGTAAGATGAAATTAAGGTTGTGTCGCCAGTTTCCAAGTCCAGATCGTACGCTTTTACGTGCTCGGTCTGAATGAGGACTGAGATGAACCGATCGCCGGACGATATCTTCGCTGCCCAATTCTGGGCTTGGCCTGATCCCGCGCTCAAGCGGGATGCGCATGGTCGTGTCCTGTTCGTCAACGCCGCCTTCCTACATTTATTCGGCGGTAGCGTCGACGCATGGCGCGGACAGGTCGTACAAGGTTGGTCGGCCCCTCAACCCGGTCCCGCTCCGTCACGCTTTGAAATTCGAACACCCGCTGCCGACGGTTATCCCGAACAAATCTATGATTGGCTTGAGTCCTGTGGAGCTGACGGAACCGCGTTTGCGCTAGCCCGTAATGTGACGGCCTTTGCTGAAACACAGCCCGTTACACCTCAACCCATTGACGCCGCACCGGTCTATGATGCGACCCAAGCGGCAGCCCAACCTGTTGCAATGGCCGCTGCGGCGCCTGACCCCACGCCAGTCGTCGCGCCGCCACCGGCTGAAATGCTTGACCCGACTAGTTTCGCCGCAGCCGCGCCCGAACCAGCCCCTCAGGTTGCCCCTCAAGCTGCCCCTGCTCCTGCCCCTGCCGCAGCTCAAGCTCCTGCACCGCACGCGTCAATTGAAGAGCCGGTTCGCGACTTTGAACGTCGCGCCCTTCCGATTGAAAATGATGAAGCTGTCCTTGGTAATAATTGGCGTGATGCCGTTATCGCAAAAGCCATTGGCGGCGGCGAAGAGGCTGATGCGCCGACTCTGCAACGGGGCGGTGAGGCCTCTCACGCGCAGAAACCGGGGGCGATTCGCATTTTGCTGGCCGAAGACAACGCGATCAATGCTTTGCTGACCCGCACGCTGCTTGAAGCTGATGGGCATACTGTCGAAACAGTCGAAGATGGATTGCTGGCCGTCGAAGCCATGAAGACACAGAATTACGACATGATCTTCATGGATATGCGCATGCCGAATATGGATGGGCTGGAGGCAACCCGGAAAATCCGTGGCCTGCCCAATGTGTCCAAGGACTTTCCGATCGTTGCACTGACGGCCAATGCTTTTGATGATGACCGCAACGCTTGCTTTGATTCCGGCATGAATGATTTCATGACAAAACCCGTCAGCGCCGAAGAACTATCCGAAATGGTTGTGCGTTGGACAGGCGCTGAAGAAGAGCAACGAATGGCTAGCTAGGTTTTTCGCACTGCGATTAACCGACTGGGCGCTTGCTCGCGCCGTCGTGCCGAGGCAAGCGAGCTGAATGAGCGATACTCCAACTCTCGCGACGACTGCCAAGCATCGCTGGGTAGACATTTTCCGAAATTATCTGCGTCCCCGCATGCTCGGCATGTTGTCGCTCGGCTTCGCATCGGGCCTACCCTACATGCTCATCTATTCAGAGCTGGCCTTCTGGATGAAGAAAGAGGGTGTCGACCTATCGGTCATCGGCTTCTTCGCGTGGATCGGCATGGCCTACACATTGAAGGTCCTCTGGGCACCGGTCGTGGACCGACTGGAAATCCCATGGTTGACCGCCCGGATGGGACATCGCCGTTCGTGGATGTTGCTTGCCATCACTGGTACGGTAATCGGCATGTTGGTCATTGCGTCGGCCGATCCCTCAACCTCGGTCATACGACTCGTCATCGGCGCCGTGATCTTGGCGACCTCTGGCGCAACACTGGATATCTCCATTGATGCTTGGCGGATTGAGGCGGCTCCAACTGACGAACAGACCAATATGGCGGCCAGCTATGTGCTTGGCTACCGGCTGGCGATTTGGGGCTCTGGCCTATCCTATATTGTCGCGGGGCTATTCAATTGGAACATTGCCTATGTCTTCATGGCCGCAGTGATGGCCCTGAATGGTTGTGTGGTCTTCTTCATTCAGGAACCGTCGCGCGAGCTTCGTAAGCGTGCGGCGAATGCCAAAGAGGCCTTGGTCGAAAATATTGTCCGGCCCTTTTTCGGATTTGTAGAACGGCTCGGTGTCTGGACGCCTGTCGTCTTCCTACTAGTCGCGACCTATCTGATCTCTGACAAGACAATGGGGCCGATGGCAAAACCCATGTACCAAGCTGTTGGCTATACGGAGATCCAAGTCGGGCTTGTCTCGTCAATGTTTGGTCCTTGGCCCGTTATTATCGGTGGCTTTGTCGCCGGAGCCGTCAGCCTTAAACTGGGTTTGATGCGCTGCTTGCTGATCGGATCTGCATTGATGGTCGTGACCAACGGCGCTTTTGCTTGGCTGTCGACAGTCAGCGAGCCGAAGACCATCTATTTGTTTGTGACGGTCGGGGCCGATAATCTTGCACAGGGGTTCGCGGCGACGGTCTTCATCGCCTATCTATCGTCGCTCTGCGATTTGAAGTTCGCAGCAACACAATATGCCTTTCTGTCCGCGATGTTTAACTTGATCGGGAAAACCATGTCGGGCTTCACTGGCATGATTGCAGAAAAAATGGGTTTTGAAGGGTTTTTCATATTCTCTGCCCTGTTGGGCGTACCGGCTATTATATTGGCTTTGATCCTCTTATTTTTCGGCCCGGATGGCGCAAAGGGAATTCGGAACGACCCGCCCCTTGAGCCGTCCACCGATTAGCGCCACAACCCTGATCGTGAGCGCCAAAACGACCGACAAACCCACACCCATGATGGTGCAATATTTGGCCATCAAGGATGAGGTCGGGGCCGAAGCCCTGCTGTTTTACAGGATGGGCGATTTCTACGAGATGTTCTTTGACGATGCCGTGCGCGCCGCTGCGACGCTCGACATTGCGCTGACAAAACGGGGCAAACATGCGGGGCAGCCCATTCCCATGTGTGGCGTGCCTGTCCACGCCGCCGAGGCCTATTTGGCTCGACTGATCAAGGCGGGGTTCCGCGTTGCCGTCTGCGAGCAGACTGAAGACCCGGCAGAGGCGAAGAAACGCGGGTCTAAATCCGTCGTTCGCCGCGAAGTCGTGCGCTTGGTCACACCCGGCACTCTGTCAGAAGATACGCTGCTCGATGCGCGCGATGCTAATATTCTGGCCGCCGTCGTAACGGGACTTTCGGGTGACGCAGCCTTGGTTTGGGCGGACGTTTCCGATGGTAGCTTCCACACATGCGCCCTATCACCGGATGATCTTCTGGCTGAAGTAACCGCCTTACGACCGTCCGAATTATTAATACCAGAAACGCTCTACGCCGATTGGGCTGATCAAGGTTTGACCCTGACACCGCTGGCCATGACTAAGTTCGACAGACGCGCGGCGGAACGGTTGCTCGGTGAGCGCTTTGATGTCGCTTCGCTAGACGGATTTGGCGACTTTTCACCCGAAGAAATTCGCGCGGCTGGGGCGTTGATTGATTATGTTGAACTAACCCAAGCGGGTGACCGGGCTGCGCTGGCTCCCCCACGGCGCACGGTTCGGTCAGGTTGGTTGTCGATTGATTCAGCGACTCGCGCCTCTTTAGAAATCGACCGGACCTTGCAGGGTAAGCGCAAAGGTAGCCTGCTGTCTGTCATCGACAGGACGGTGACGGGCCCCGGTGCCCGGCTCTTGGCTGCACGGCTATCCCGCCCGTTGATGGACGCGACAAGCATCCGGGCGCGTCTCGACGCTGTCTCGCAACTGCATGATGAGGCTGAGTGGCGCGGAGACTTGCTCGCAGTGTTAAAAACGACAGGCGATGCGGCGCGCGGCTGTTCGAGGTTGCAGCTGGGTCGCGGCGGACCGCGTGATCTTCTCACGATTGGCGCGGCCATCGCTGCAGGTGAAGCGATTAATGCTGGATTGGTGAAACGTCCTACGCTGAGCCCGGTCGCTGAGTTGGAAGCGCAGCTATCCGCTCTGTCTCTGTCGGATAAACCGCAACTCGCGCAATTGGCCCGCGATTTGGCCAAGGCAATTGTCGAAGATCCGCCGATGCAGGCCCGCGATGGCGGGCTGATTGCGACGGGTTGGTCCGCTGAAATTGACCGGCTTCGCTCCCTTCGAGACGAAACGCGTCGCTCTGTCGCCGCCTTGCAGGGCAAATATGCCGTGGCTACCGGCATCACCGCGCTTAAGGTTAAACATAATAATGTCCTCGGCTATCATATCGAGGTCAGCCCGAAACATGCTGACACAATGTTAGGCCGCGACGATTTCATCCACCGCCAGACGCTAGTTTCAGGCGTGCGGTTTACGACGACAGATCTGTCCGCGCTTGATCGTGAGATCGCAGGGGCGGCCGATAAGGCAAAAGCGCTGGAGCTGGATGCGTTTGAACAGTTTCGGACCCGTGTGGCCGATTTGGCTCAACCGATCCGCGACGTGTCGAACGCACTCGCTACTCTGGATGTTCATGCCGGGCTCGCGCTTTGGGCTTTGGAGAGTGGGGCCACCAAGCCGATCATTGATGACGGTCTCACGCTCGATATTGATGCGGGGCGGCATCCCGTGGTAGAAGCGGCACTGGCGCGCCAGTCCGCCACACGGTTCACGCCGAACGATACACGACTTGACGGCGCTGCCGATGACGCGCCTCGGTTAGCCCTGATTACGGGCCCCAATATGGCCGGTAAATCAACCTATTTACGCCAGACCGCTTTGATTGTTCTGTTGGCACAGGCGGGATCCTTCGTGCCGGCGAAACGTGCGAAGCTCGGTCTCGTCGATCGATTATTTTCGCGCGTCGGCGCATCGGATGATCTGTCGCGGGGGCGCTCAACATTCATGGTTGAAATGATCGAAACCGCGGCCATCCTCAACCAAGCGACAGAGCGCAGCTTTGTCATCTTGGATGAAATCGGGCGTGGCACCGCGACGTTTGACGGTCTGTCCATTGCTTGGGCGGCGGTTGAACATCTCCATGCCGTCAACCGCTGTCGCGCTTTATTCGCGACACATTATCATGAACTGACTGAATTAGTGGCGTCGCTTGATGGCGCGCAAAACCTATCATTACGCGCTCGCGAACATGAGGGTGAGCTGATTTTCTTGCATGACGTCAAGGAAGGCGCAGCGGATCGATCATATGGAATCCAAGTAGCAAAGCTGGCGGGCCTGCCGCCTGTCGCTGTCGCTCGCGCCCGCGCCGTGCTCGACCGGTTGGAAGCAGAAGGCACCGACCTTGGGATTGCCGACCTGCCCTTATTTAATGCAGCGCCTCCCGTGTCCCAACCCAAGCCGAGTGCTGTGGAGGATGCTCTTGCTGCCATTGATCCCGATACGCTATCCCCACGGGACGCGCTGGACTTACTCTATGCGTTAAAACGAAAATTACAGGCGATGTCCTGATGCCCCGTAAAAGTCTTGCTATCCCAGACCGCGTGAGTGCCCCGCATACGGGGATCGATTCTGAGGCTCTGCGTGAAAAGCTCACGGAAGCTGCAGAGACGGGTGGGGGCCGGACGCAGGCGCTCTCTATTCTTGGAGCCGCGCTGGCGCTGGCGATGACCCATGCCCAGAAACGATTTAATCATGGTCGATTGGACGGGCTCGAAACGGCGCGTCTCATTTCAGCGATCCACGACGAGATTGTGATGGCGATTTGGGATTATGCGACCCAGCATGAAGTTCGGGCCTCCAATCCCACCGAGAGTGAGCGCGTCGCGCTCTGCGCTGTTGGCGGTTATGGCCGCGCTGAGATGGCGCCGTTTTCGGATCTCGATCTTCTCTTTCTGACCAACGACAAGAAAACCTCGTCCTATGTCGAACGGCTGACGGAATTCGTGCTCTATATGCTTTGGGATTTGGGGCTGAAAGTTGGGCATTCGGTGCGCACCGTTGATCAATCAATCAAGCTGGCCAAAGATGATTTGACCATTCTGACGGCACTTCTTGATCTGCGTTTCTTGCGCGGCGATGAGGCCTTGTCGGCTGAGCTTTACACCCGGTTTCGACGCGAAGTCACCAAAGGGTCAGGTCGCGCCTATATTGCCGGCAAGCTCGCCGAACGCGATGATCGGCATGAACGCGAGGGCAATTCGCGCTATGTGATTGAGCCCAATATCAAAGAAGGCAAAGGTGGGCTGCGCGACCTGCATGTCTTGTATTGGATTGCGCGCTTCCTCGACCAAGAAGGTCAGCTCGTCGATCCGCAGCGGGCCGAAGACTATGTCGGCATGGGGCTGTTTGATGAGCAAGCGGCAACCCGGTTTCGTCGCGCGGCGGATGTTCTGTGGCGGGCGCGGCATAATCTACATTGGATGAGCGGCCGCGCGTCGGAAGTTTTGTCCTTTGACCGCCAAGTCGAAATGTGTCGCCTGATGGGACATGCCTCGGGCCCGGTCGAAGTCGCAGTTGAACGCTTCATGCGGGAATATTTTACTAACGCCAAGGACGTTGGTGCGTTGACCCGGATCGCGTGTTCCAAGCTGGAAGAACGCCGGGCGATCAAAATCCCTAGCCTTTACAATCTACTGCCGGGGTCGCGGCGTGATTTGAAAAACCCCAATCTAACGATCACGACGGGCCGGCTTAACTTTAAGAACCCGCTCGAAATCAAAACGGATCCCAGCGTCATTCTGCAACTGTTTGAAACGGCTGGGCGGCGCAATCTCGACATTCACCCTGATGCGTTGTCCGCGATCAATTTTAGGCTCAATTTGATCGATTCCGATTTTCGTCGGGATCCGGATAATGCGGCTTTGTTCCTGCGTTTGCTGGGCTCGGCTAAGGCTCCAGCTGCGACCCTACGCATCATGAATGAGGCCGGGGTTCTGGGTCGTTATCTGCCGGAATTTGGCGGAATTGTTGCGCGCACCCAGTTCAATATGCATCACGCCTACACGGTGGATGAGCACACATTACGACTGGTCGATGAAGCGGATAATCTCATAGCGGGGCGCATGAGTGAAAAAACACCCACGCCGAGCGAAGTCGCCATGGCGCTGACAAAGCAAGAGCGCCGGATTTTGATGCTCGCCTGTCTGCTGCACGACACAGGCAAAGGGCAAGGCGACCAATGTGTCGAAGGCGCACAGCTTGCTCGCCGGGCCTGCCGACGCCTCGGTCAGCCGCGTGAGGTCACGGACACAGTCGCTTGGATTGTCCACTCGCATTTGGATATGAGTGAAACCGCGCAACGGCGCGATATTTCTGACCCCGAAACCATCGCCGAATTTGCCTCCCTCGTCGGCAATCAATCGCGGTTGCGTCTGCTCTATGTGCTCACCGTCTGCGATATTCGCGCGGTCGGGCCGGGTGTCTGGAATGACTGGAAGGGGACTTTGCTGAAGTCGCTCTATCTGACAACGCGCGACTATCTTGAAGGTCGGGCCGATCTTGATCGTCCGTCGCGGGCTGCCTCCTTGCGCGAACAATTATTAGAGCGGTTGTCACTCGATATTGCCAACAAAATTGCGCCGACCGTGGATCGATTGGGTCCGAATTACTGGCTCTCCTTTGATATGGCTGACTTGACCCGCCATGCGCGGTTTATCGATAAGCTGAAGATGTCAGAGCGAGGTCTCGTTGAGGGCGTTCATACGCGCGTCGACCGCCCGCATGATGCGACTGAACTCTGGGTGATGTGTGCTGACCGCAAAGGTTTATTTGCTGATCTTGCCCGCGTGATCGGGTCATGCGGCGCATCGGTAGCGGGCGCGCGCCTTCATACTGGCCCTGTCGGCGATGATGGTAAGGCTCAGGTTCTCAACGTTTTTTATCTCCAAAACGCAGACTGCAAAGCGTTTGGCTCCAGGAATGAAAATGCCCGCAAGACGCTCATGGTTCGCGCTCAAGCAGCGATTGAAGGCGACACAGACACCTTATCTATCCCGGCTGCCTTAGGGTCACGCCGCGCAGAAGCCATTCCGGTTACGCCGCGCGTTCGATTCTCCGATTCAGCCTATGGTGAGACGACGATTATTGAAGTCGAAGGCCGCGACAGACCAGGCCTGCTATCTGCTCTCGCTGCTGTGCTGCGGGATCATGATCTTGAGGTTCTGTCCGCGCATATTGAAGGCTTAGGGGAGAAGGCTATTGATGCCTTTTATGTCCGTCGTCAGGGAGAAGATGCCCGTTTGCCAGAGCGTCTAAGACGCCGAGTTCGGGCTGATTTGGTCGAGGCCTTATCTGATCCCACTGAGATGGCGGCGTAGCCCGGGCATGCGCTTACTTCGCTCCACCGCGGTGATTGCCTCGCTCACCTTGGTGAGCCGGGTTCTCGGTTTGATTCGTGACGTCCTAATCGCGAAATATCTCGGCGCTGGAGCCGTTTCGGACGCATTCTTCACCGCGTTCAAGCTGCCTAATGTCTTTCGTCGTATGTTTGCCGAAGGTGCCTTCAACGCGGCCTTCGTGCCGCTTTACGCCAAACGGATCGAGCAAGAGGGAGAGCCTGCTGCGGATGCCTTTGCGTCTGAGGCGGCGGCTGCGCTGGTTGCGACGGTGGCCTTGATCGTCATTATTTTCGAGCTGACGATGCCAATCTCGCTCAACATAATCGGCTTTGGGCTCGACCGCGCGGTCAATGAGAACGGTATATCACCTTACTATTTGGCGGTTCTCTACGCCTCAGTCACCATGCCCTATCTGCTTTTTATGTGCGTGACGGCACTGTTTTCGGGTGTGTTGAATACGCGCAATAAGTTTGCCTTGGCGGCGGGCGTACCGATCTTGCTCAATCTGTTTATGATCACAGCTCTGCTGCTGACGCCTCGGCTGGGATGGGGGCAGAGAGAGACCGGGATCGCCTTGACCGTGGCGATTACATTGTCCGGTATTGCTCAAGCTGGGGCAGTAGTCTGGGGCGCAAAACGATCTGGCATGACACTGCATTTCAAGCGGCCCCGTCTGACGCCGGGGGTAAAACGACTGGTCATCCTTGGTATTCCGGGCATCATCAGCGCCGGGATTACCCAGATCAATTTGTTGGTCAGCCATCTGATCGCGACCTTTCAAAGCAGTGCGGCCAGCTGGCTCACCTATGCGGATCGTCTCTATCAACTACCGCTTGGCATGATCGGGATTGCCATGGGGGTGGCGCTTCTGCCGTCCTTATCTCGCAGTTTGCGGGCCGGGGACGAAGCATCGGCAATGAGTTCGATGAATCGCGCGATCGAACTGTCTATGCTCTTCACTTTGCCCGCCGCTGTCGCTTTGTTCGTTGTGCCGGATGTGCTGATTGCCGGCTTGTTTGAACGCGGTGAATTCACCTCGACCACAACGATGCAGGTGGCCAAGGCGCTCAAATTTTTCGCGCTGGGCTTGCCGGCTTTCGTTTTGCTTAAAGTTCTGACGCCGGCCTTCTTTGCGCGTGAAGACACACGGACGCCGATGGTGTGGGCGGGAATCTCCGCTATTATCAATATCGGCGTGGGCTACACATTGTTCCGGACGATCGGCTTTGAAGGCCTCGCGCTCGCTACATCGATGGCGGCTTGGGTCAATGTGGCCGGGCTATCCACCTTGCTGACCCGTAGCCGTCACCTCGTTATGGATCGCCGCTTGATCATCCGCATGCCAAGGATTGCTTTGGCAGCGGCCATCATGGGCGGCGCACTGGCCTGGGGCGTCCGCTATGTCCCAGACCTTGGCGAGACGGGCTTGATCACAGATATGCTAGCGCTCGCTGCTCTTACGGGAATGGGCGGCGCTGTCTTCGTTCTTGCCGCCGCAATTCTTCGCGCTTATGGCCTCGCCGACGTGAAAGAGGCATTCCAGCGGTCATGAGCACAAACGATACATCCAATTCAGACTATAAAGGCCCCGAACGGGTTTTCTCAGGCGTGCAGCCGACAGGCTCGCTGCATCTGGGCAATTATTTGGGCGCACTGAAAAAGTTCGCGCGGCTCCAACACGACCATGAATGCGTGTACTGCATCGTTGACCTGCATGCGATTACCCTGCCGCAAGACCCGTCCAAGTTAGCCGATCAGACGCGGCACATCGCAGCGGCGTTCTTGGCGGCGGGTGTCGAGCCGGACAAGGCGCTGGTTTATGCGCAGTCCGCCGTTCCGGCCCACACAGAGCTGGCTTGGTATTTCAACTGCGTCGCCCGTATGGGTTGGGTTCAGCGCATGACGCAATTCAAAGATAAATCCGGCAAAAATGCCGAAGCTGCGAGCGTCGGCCTGTTCACCTACCCTGTCTTGCAAGCCGCTGATATTTTGGCCTTTAAGGCAACCCATGTGCCTGTTGGCGAAGATCAGAAACAACATCTGGAACTGTCGCGCGATATAGCGGCTAAGTTCAATCATGACTTCGGCGCGCCGCAAGGGCAGCCTAATTTCTTCCCCCTGCCGGAGCCTTTGATCGACGGACCAGGTGCGCGGGTCATGAGCTTACGCGACGGCACGAAGAAAATGTCCAAGTCTGATCCATCGGACGCGTCGCGTATCAATCTGACCGATGATGCGACGGTCATTGCTAAGAAAATCCGCAAGGCCAAGACAGATACAGGTCATGTGCCGGGCACAGTCGAAGAGTTGGACGGACGCCCGGATATTGCCAATCTCGTCGGTATCTATGCGGCCTTAGCCGATATTTCCGATGCTGACGTTCTGGCGCAACATGACGGCTCGCAATTTGGGCCGTTCAAAAGCGCGCTCGCCGATGTGGCGGTTGAAGCGCTCCGCCCTGTCTCAGATTTGATGCGCCGTTATCTGGCGGATCCTGATGAGCTGGACCGTATTCTAGCGCGCTCAGCCGACGCCGCTCGGACGATTTCTGAACCCATCCTGGCGGATGTTCGCCAAATCATTGGATTTCACGGGAGCCAATTATGAAACACGTTCTGATCTCCGCCCTGACGGCGGCATCTTTTGCTCTGACAGCCTGTGCTGACGGCGATGCCGAGACGATCGACGCCACAGAAACGGTGGCAAGTGGTCTTGATATCACTAACGCCTATATTGCGCCGCCCTTCAAAGGTCGCGACGTGGCGGCTGGGTTCTTCACGGTGACAAATAATGGGACCGATGATCGCCTAGTGTCTGCCGCAAGTCCGATTGCGAATTCGGTAGAGATACACACTCATTCTGAGGTTGATGGGGTCATGGCGATGCGTCAAGTCGACGGTGTTGATTTGCTAAATGGCGTGGCCGTCGAATTTAGGCCGGGCAGCTATCACCTTATGATGTTCGGCGTTGAGCTGGCTGACGACGTTACAGAAGCGCCGCTAACTTTGACCTATGAGAGCGGCGAAGAAATGACATTGCTCGTGCCGATTGAGGGGCGCGGTTAGGCGTCAGACGCTAGGGCCGAAACGCCCTTCACTGAACGGCTAATCTGACGAAGCTGTCGGGCCCTGCGTTCAGGCGTGCCAGCGCTTGTTCCAGATTGTGTAGCCGGATTTCAACCGGCGGATGGGTCGCGCTCAAAGACTGACTATCCCGGTGGATTTCGATGCCGACCTCCCAACCGGCAACTGTCGCGTCAATGTCGTAACCGGCGTTGCGCATCAGGGTCAGTGCATCGGCGTCTGCTTGCAATTCGGCGACCCAGCGCGGACCGTCCTGACGATGGCCGCGCAATACATGGCTCATCTCATGCGCAATGATCAGCGCTAAAGCTGCGTCGTCTCCGACCTGTTCTACCAAAGCGGTCGATAATTCGATCTCGCGTCCGTCTGTTGAGGCGTTCGGGCGAGGTGCGTTGATGACAAAGGCCGGGGCAACACAAGCTGGTTCTGGCGTGATCGCAATCGGGGCGGATCCGAAGCCATCATCAATGACCAGAGGCCTGTCGGGCTGGATCGGCCAGCCAGAGATGATCTCCTCACCCGGCCGTATGTCGGCTTGATCAGCGGGCGATCCGGGCACGATGGCGCGAACAAACCGGCCATCCTCGCCTAGCGTCATGAAATGCAGCGCGAGCGGACGAATATCCGGCGGGTAGTCATCAAGCCGGTGTGTGGACAGACCGGCGTCCAGCCGCGTAACATCGCAGAGTGGCGCGTTAGCGACCCGCAATCGCCGACTGATCCGGGCCACCCGTTCCGACATCGCTTGATGACGCGCTACTATGGCGGCGAACTCGGTGTAATTGTCCATTTCAGGGGCTGGGGCGGCAACGTTTATCGTGGCGTGCGGCAGCTCGTCTTCATTGACCGCTGTTTCGGCAATCGCATCCGAACAGCCCAGAAGTGCGAAGGCGGCGACGGTGAATAATAGCGGCCTAGCCATCGGTCTCTTTGTCCCTGAAGTTTGGATCCTTAAAATTCGGAATGAGCGCCGCACCGTTCGCCATTTTGTCGTTAATTTCGTCTCGCGCTGCGGCAATCCGTAAATACCGGTCCGGGAAGGTTGGGTGCGTCTTGGCGCGGTTGACTGAGCGTGGATCAACATCAGCTAGTCGACGCCAGAAGGCTTCTACCCCGTCAGGATCAAAGCCTGCGCGCACCATGTAATAGAGCCCGACATAATCAGATTCCAATTCAAACGGGCGGGTATACCGAGTCGCGAAACCCGACAGGATCAGATTACCAACCACTTTGCGAATATGGCCCATCGTATTGTGGGCCAGTTCATGGCCGATAATCATGGCGAGCTCATCATCAGACTCAGTGAACTCCATCATGCCGGTCGTGACAGTGATGTTACGGCCATTTGCAAACGCATTGATGGCCGCGCTGGGCCGTAAGCGCAGACGTGAGTGGCAGACCGTCTCTGGCTCGACTGTCACAGTCAATTGTTGGGCGTTTCGGGTTACGGTCAGCTCAAGCTGATCCGCTTCCATGGCCTCTCGCAGGGCTTTGCTGCCGGGGGCAACGGGGAGCCCATCAATTAAGATCACATCACCACGCTCAAGCCCGGCGCGCGCAGCCGGACTATCCGGAGCGACACGAAAGATGCTGGGCTTTTCGCCCGCGCCCAACTGGCGCCGCGCAGCGATCCGTAGCTCCTTTGGATAAGTCTCTTCGGAGTGGATCAGCACTCCGAGATCGCGGCGTGACTTTGGACAGAGCGTCGCATTGGCCAGCATCACGCGGCGACCAATGCGCAGCAAGCGTTCGGAATGGGCCGCTTGTGTGGCCAAGGCTTTGTTTTCTTGCAGAATTGATTCGGCGCGGAGAGCAGGCTCACTGATTGTTGGCAGACGCGTGGCCGTGCTCGCACACCCGCCCAACATCATCGCTGCAGCTAAGGTCGTTAGAATGGGATGACGTATTTCCATCAAACCACCATGCCGAATGGTGCGGGCGGGTCAATGCGTTGAAGGCAGGCGGAAAAGGGTAGGCAGAAAAAATGCCAGAGGGGATGAACTCTCTGTGAGGCCCTGGCTGACCCCCTTGCGACAAGAGGGCGTGCGCGCCACATAGAGCCTATGTTTATCCAAACCGAAGACACGCCGAATCCGGCGACCCTGAAATTTCTGCCTGGCCGGGATGTGACAGGCCCTGGCTCTACCCCCGTCGAATTTACGCGCGGCGCCGATATATCCGGTGCGCCGTTGGCCGAGATGTTGTTCATGATCCCGGATGTATCGCGCCTCATGTTTGGCAGCGACTTTATCTCCGTGACCAAGTCGGAAGACGCGCAATGGAAACATCTCCGCCCCGCTGTGTTGGGCGCGATCATGGACTTTTTCGTCGCTGGCGGCGTGCCGCTGACCGAGCAGTTACAGGCGGGCGAGGTCGATGAGCGCGTCTATGAAGGTGAAACGGCTGAGATCGTCGAACAGATCAAAGAATTGATCGAGCTGAGAGTCCGTCCTGCCGTCGCACAAGATGGGGGCGATATCGTATTTCGTCATTTCGACGAGAGTGACGGCGCGGTCTATCTGGAAATGCGCGGCGCGTGCGCCGGCTGCCCATCTTCAACCATGACGCTGAAGCACGGAATCGAAAATCTGCTGAAACATTATGTTCCGGAAGTGAACCGCGTCGAACAGGCGGCTGCTTAGGTTTCATGAGCGCTCCGGCATGATCATTTTGGGCTTGGATACGACCGGGCCGGACTGTTCTGCCTGTCTGATTAGAGGCGAAGACAGTCTAGCCTACAAATCTGAGCGTATCGGACGAGGTCACGCGGAACGTTTGGCGCCGATGGTAGCGGATGTTCTTGCCGAGGCGGGTGTTACGCCTTCCGATATTGATCGCGTCGCGGTTTGCACGGGGCCCGGCAGTTTTACCGGGCTTCGCGTGGCGCTGTCTTTTGCCAAAGGCTTCGCCTTGCCGCGTCGAACCCCTGTGCTGGGATTTGATGCGCTGCACATTATGGCCCATCAATTAATAGCAGAGGGGCGTGGCGCTGACGTGACCGTTTTTCGCGATGTGAAGCGCGGCGAAGTCTTTGCCGCGCGTTTCAAAGACGGCGTTCCAATTGCGTTGCCGCAGGCAATGACGTTGGACCAAGCTCAGGCATTGTCGAGTGATCCACTCCACCCCGCAGAAACAGCTGATGTTCGCGTGATGGCGCGTATGGCGATGGACGCAAACCCTGAGGGTTATGTGGCGGAACCGCTCTATTCGCGCGGCCCAGATGCCAAATTACCGGGCGGTGTGACCCTTTGATTGTCAGAGCGTTAAACGCGCGTGACGCCGATGCGATGGCGCGAATTCATGCGACCAGTTTTGATAAAGGGTGGTCTCCACTCGATATGGCTGTGCATGTGTCCCGCGACCTATGTCTTGGGACGGGCGATCCACTGAGTGCTTTTGCGATTCTCAGACGGTCCGACATTGATGCAGAAATCCTCACGGTTGCGACCGATCCGGCCTGCCGTCGACGGGGACACGCCGGGGCCTTATTGGAAGCTGCTCGCGAACAGTTAAAGCGCGACAGCTTGCGTCACATCTTCCTAGAGGTGGCCGAAGATAATGAGGCGGCGCGGGCGCTCTATGAACGTTTGGGCTATCAGCCTATCGGTCGTCGTCCGGCCTATTATGCACGCCCCGACGGGCGCGTCGCGGCGGTAACTTACGCGCTCGATCTTTCCGGCAATCGTTCAACTCATCCTCCGGCTTCGCTGGACGAGGCCACGACAGCCCGCTAAGGCAGAGCTATGCCGCACACAGAAACTTGGATCGAAAAGAAATGCGTTGAGCGCGGATTGCGTTTGACCGAGCAACGTCGCGTGATCGCGAAAGTGCTGTCACGCGCGGAGGATCACCCCGACGCGGAAGAGCTTTATGCCCGCGCGTCCCGGATCGACCCCAATATTAGCCTGGCGACAGTCTATCGTACCGTTCGGCTGTTTTCAGATTCCGGCATCATTGAAACGCATGATTTTCGAGATGGTCGGGCGCGCTATGAAACGGCGGACGCAGAACATCACGACCATCTGATTGATGTGCAGACCGGTGACGTCATCGAATTTGTCGATGATGAGATCGAAGCGCTTCAACACCGGATCGCCGAGAAGCTCGGCTATGAGCTGGTCGACCACCGCCTAGAGCTCTACGGACGTAAAAAGAAGAGCCCATAAGGCTGGCGCTCTAAGCTTTATTCCCTCCCTCACGACAACTGCCATTTGGCCAAGTAAGCTATCCGCGTGATTAGTTTCCCCTTGAGAGGTCATGTGACAAACACAACAAACAATCTTCTGAAAGCGGGTTTTGTGGCCTTGCCTGCTTGGCTTGGCATTACGACTGTGGCTGGTTTTCTAGCAGCCGGATATAATCCGATAGAGTCGCATGTTAGCGTTATGACCCTGACGGAGGGTCTTTCGCATAGTCTTGTGAACATCGCGGCTTGGTTGGCCGGTGTGACGCTCATCCTCTTTTCGATTGGGGTTTGGCGTCTATCAGAACGTCGGATTTCGGTAGGTGCTATCTGTATGATCCTATTCGGCATAGCGATGATCACGAATGGAACATGGCCGATGGGGTCAAGGTTGCATGGTTTCTACATTATCGGCATTTTCAATATCATCGCGCCCGCACTCTGCTTGCTGGATATTCGCGATAATGATTTGCGACGAAAACTGCACGCATTCACAGCGTTTGTGAGCGTGTCAGCGGTCTTTTACTTATGGTTGATTCTGACCGGGTTTGAGCCGGAAGGCTATAGTGGTCTGACCCAGCGCATCTTCGGATCCATCAATTATGCGTGGCCATTTATGTTCGCCTTGATGGCCCTGAAGAAACAACCTGCGACTTGATTGCCTTGCGGGTTTAGCACGCAATTTATCGGTTCGGGACGCTCAGGCGTCTCAGCGACTCATAGCTGTCCAGGCAGCCTTCATAGATTAGTCGGTGATCTGGTATCACGTCGGGGAGCGCGTTACGCGGCGCTCCGAACCCAGTGGAAGCCACGACGCTATCATACCAATAAGCCCCCCACGGACCGTCTTCGGGCCGCGGGCCAGCGGGCCATTTCAACATGGTGCGGCGAAAAGGTATGTTGAACCCGTCTTCGCACATGGTCTTGAGCATGACTCGCGGACGCGCGAGAATATCGTCGCTATCCATGACCATCGGTGCGCGGCCTGTGATATCTTTGAGTTCGGCATAAAGCGTTCGCAACCGGGCGAAGCCAAGGTCATCGGCAGTAAAATTCGGACGTCCTTTGGCGTAAGATGCAATGACGCGCGCCGGGTGACGCAAAAGCAGTACGTGCCGCGCATCCGCCGTCCACTCCATCGGCATCCCGGCAATCATATGGTGCGCCATATGTTTCTGGAAATGGTAGCGTGTCTTAACGGGCGCGAGAATGCGGTCCACGATACGGTCTGGATCAGTTTCGCAGGCCGCTAATGTTTCATCGCGTCCCGGATGCGTCAGCCCCGTTTGCTTTAAGTAAGCCGCAAAGAAGGGTTCATCCCAACAAGTCACATCAGATTGTGATCCGAAACTTCGCATCATCGCTGTCGATATATTGCGTGGCCCGGACCAGAGGCAGAGTATCTTAGACATATGTCACGCTCAGCTCGTGTCTGTGTCGATCAGGGTGAGATAGAGCTGTTGCAACCGCTCCACAATCGGGCCGCGTGTGCCGGCGCCGATCTGTCGTCCGTCAATCGATCCAACAGGTGCGAGCCCAGCGAACGTGCCCGTGGTGAAGGCTTCTTCGGCGGCGTAGCAATGGCGCAGAGTGAAGTTACGCTCAAAAACGGGAATGTCGTTGGCTCGGCACAGATCAATGACTTTGCCGCGCGTAATCCCGCCTAGGCAGTAGTCCCCGGTCGAGGTCCAGACTTCGCCCTGTCTAACGATGAAGAAATGCGTCGAATTGCAGGTGGCCACGAAGCCGTGCGGGTCGAGCATAATGGCTTCGTCCGCGCCGGCTTCGATGCCTTGGATACAAGCCGTGATACAGTTGATCTTGGAATGTGAATTTAACCCCGGATCTTGAACATCTGGACGTCCGCGCCGGGTTGCGACGCTTTGCAGAGACAAAGGACGTTCGGTCGTCGCCGGGTCCGGCTGTTTATATTCTGGCGCAATCACGACCGTGGCGGGTGAAATGACAACACGAGGGTCCTGATAGGGCGTGGATCGTAGGCCGCGCGTCACCATGAGTCGGATATGGACATGATCGGTCATGCCATTGGCGGTCAGGGTTTCGGAAAGGCGCAACGTCAGCTCTTGCCGCGTGAGACCAATATCAATCTTTAACGCGGCGAGCCCTTCCCACAGGCGATCAAGATGATCGCTGAGAAAAGCAATTTTACCGTTATGGACGCGCAGCCCTTCCCAGACGCCGTCGCCCAGCATGAAACCGCTGTCGAATACATTCACCACAGCCTTCTCACGCGGGACGATTGCACCGTTGAGATTGAATAAAACCGACGCATTGCGTTCATCGGCGACGTAGGCATGTGTCCCAAAGCTCATGGGAGGGGATTAGCAGAGATTGAGTGTGATGGAAGCTTTACTCGGCGGGAACGAGCCCAGTTGGTGTGGGCTCAGCCAGGCCATATTCGATCCGGTCGCGGATCACCGCAGCGTGTGGCGCAAAATGCAGGATTTCCCAGCGTCCGTCAAAATGCTCGACCAGCGCTGTGCAGCTCTCGACCCAATCGCCCGTATTGCGATAATGGATGCCATCAATATCGCGCTGTTCAGCGACGTGGATGTGCCCGCAAATCGCCCCGTCAAAGCCTTTGCGCCGACAATAATCGGCGACATGACCCTCAAAACTCTGGATGAAATTCATCGCGCGTTTGGTTTTTGATTTGAGCGTTTTTGACAATGACCAGTAATCAAGGCCAAGCCGCCGACGCACGGCGTTCAGCTTTGTATTGAGTGAGAGCAGGATATTATAGGCGCTATCACCCAGATGCATGATCCATTTCCGGTCTGTGCGCATCAGCCCGTCGAACATATCACCATGGACGACCAGATAGCGTTTGCCGTCGCGACCTTGGTGAACGGCGCGATTCTTAACGGCGATATCACCGAACATTAGGCGGAATTTCATGAAACCACGCAGGAATTCGTCGTGATTGCCGATGATATAAGTAACGTCTGTCCCCCGTTTGGCGGCGGTCAATATACGCCTCACAACATTGGTGTGAGATTGCGGCCAATACCATTTCTTGCGCAATCGCCAGCCATCAATGATGTCGCCGACGAGGTAAAGCTGCTCTGACGTATGCTCTTTCATGAAGACGCAAAGCGCTTCGGCTTGGCAGCCTTTGGACCCCAAATGGAGGTCCGAAATAAAGATGGAACGATAATGCGGCATTTGCGCCGCCCGCTAAGGGGGTTCGGTGTCCATCATGTGACGACTAGGTTACACAAACATGACGATTAGAGCGCCTCGGACTCGACCAGAATGAGGCTCACGCCGATCCCAGCAGCGCATAGTGCATATAGCATCCAGTCTGCGGACGCTGGCCATGTGATTCCCAGATCAAACCCCATGTCGGGCAAGCTGACACCGCTTCTGCTCCATAGCAAACCCGCCGTGACGCCCAAGACCAACGCCACGAGCCAACTGCGCCAGACCCGACCGGGCCGGGCGGTCAGTGTATGAATATCAACCAGCGTATCTTGAGCTTCAGCTTCCAGCGTTTTCATAATCGCCTCGGAAAAGCCGCCATCTTCAGTTGGAGCTACGTAATCGGCTAGCAAGTCTTTCAATGTGTCATCAGTCATGAGGTCGATCCTTCATAAGCGCGCAGACTCTCCCTTAGCGCAGTTTTTGCGCGGGTGACATGCGACTTGACCGTGCCCAGCGGCAGGTCAGTAATTTTCGCGGCGTCGGCCTGGCTATGACCTAAAGCGAGGCAGAGCATGGCGCAGGCTCTCCGTTCTGGGGGCAAGGCGTTCATTGCCTCAGTAATATCGAGCTGTGTCCCAGTGTCGGCGACAGGCGTCTCATCCGGGGCAGACTTATGATCGCTTAGATCGCGTCGCCGGGTCTCTCGGCGATAGTCATCGAGAAAGCAGCGATAGGCGATGCGCATCAACCATGCCCGAACATCCTCGACGCTTGAGAGGCGGTCTCTGACCCGGAAGGCCTTGAGAAACGTATCCTGCGCCAGCTCATCGGCAAGGGCACTATTCCGACAGAGCCGGCGCAGAAAGGTACGGACCGCGCCCTGATGGGCGCGGACGATCGGGTCAAAATCGCAGACCCGGTTCAAGATCAGTCTTCGTCTTTGCGGGTTATGGCGAACCACAGAGCTAGAAAAACGAGACCGACCAAGAATGGGAAAGAGGCGATAGCGGCGAAAATCCGAGCAGCTTCTGCATCATCCACGGCGCCCCCGAAGATGACTGTCGAGACTGCGACGGCAATCAAGATTAGTCCAAGACGAAGGTCGGCATGTTTCGGTTTGCGGCGCACACCCAGTGTTTTGACGAGATCGGTCGTGATGGGTTCGCCTTTATTGGCCATCGTATCCAACAGGCTGATGGTCTGAGCGTGCGATTTATAGCGATAGGCGCTGACAGCCCAAACGATGAAGGGGATGATCGCAAACAAGGCGATCGGGACGAGAATGTCTTCCATGTGTGTCTCCTTTCAGACGGGTTACATTAAAGCAGACGTGATGACGGAGTGATTTGGATGCACTGCTATCAAATTTATTTGAGAGTGCCTGCTGCGCTTGACCCCGATGGGTCGCCCGACCACATGAACCGCCGTGACCTCCGAACCCGACATAAATGATGTTGACGTCATAACCCTAGGCTGCCGCCTAAATGCGTCGGAATCCGACGCTATGGCGGCTTTGGCCCGTGATGATGGGCTGCGCAATGCCGTCATCATCAATAGCTGCGCTGTGACGAATGAAGCCGTGGCGGAAAGCCGTCGTCGGGTGCGTAAGGCGAAACGCGACCGACCGGATGCTAAAATTATCGTTACGGGTTGCGCGGCTCAGATCGATCCGAAAGCTTTTGCGGCGATGCCGGAAGTCGACCAGGTCTTGGGTAATCACGACAAGATGTTGCCAGGCGCGTTTCTAGACCATCACTTTGGTGAGGGTTCTGAACGTATCCGCGTGAATGACATCATGGCGGTTCGGGACAGTGCACCTCAATTTATGGGGTCTGACAATTCCCCTGAAAAAGCGCAGTCACGGACACGCGCGTTTCTGCAGGTGCAAAATGGCTGCGACCATCGCTGCACCTTTTGTATCATTCCATATGGTCGCGGCAATGCACGCTCTGTTCCCGCAGGTGAAGTGGTAAGCCATGTTCGGTCGTTGGTGCGGCAAGGCTATCGCGAGGTCGTGCTGACGGGCGTTGATCTGTCGAGCTGGGGCGGGGACTTGCCAGGATCACCGCCGTTGGGCGATCTGGTGCGCCGAGTGCTCAAATTAGTGCCAGAGCTGGCACGCTTGCGCCTATCCTCCATTGATCCGGCGGAAGTCGATCCGATCCTGTTTGAACTGATCGTGAGCGAACCGCGCATGACGCCCTATCTGCACTTGTCGTTGCAGGCTGGTGACGACATGATCCTCAAACGCATGAAGCGCCGTCATACGCGCCAGCAAGTCGTTGAGCTTTGCGCAGCGCTGCGTGCGCGCCGATCGGACATTACCTTTGGCGCGGATATTATCGCGGGTTTCCCCACAGAAACGGACGCGATGTTCGATAACAGCCTGAGCATTGTGTCAGAGATCGGCATTCCATGGCTGCACGTTTTTCCTTATTCGGCGCGCGAAGGCACGCCCGCCGCAAAGATCCCGCCCGTGGATGGCAATATCGTCAAGGCGCGGGCCAAACAGCTCCGCGATGCGGGTGCTAAGGCCAAAACAGCCCATCTGAAATCAAAGATTGGTCAGGCAGATGTGGCTCTGTTTGAGGAGACCGGGCCTGAAACAAGACTGGGTCGCTTGCCAGATTTCAGCGTGATCCGCGTGGACAATCCACCACCAGCGGGTTCGCTTGTCGAAATCACCGTGATAGGTGCGACGGACGACCACCTCACGGGAACTCTGAATGTCTAAGGGACAACATGGCTGAGCCGAAGAAACGCGGTTTTCTTTCCAAACTTGGATTTAAATCCAAGGATGAGAAGCTGGCCCTTGAAGCCGCAGAACGCGCGACACAGCAAAAGCTGATCGATGAGCAAATGGCCGCGCGCATGGCTGCGATTAATGCTGCGGCGCTCGCCTCTGCGCGTGCGCAAGATGCAGACGCTGCAGAAGTGTCTGATGAGGAAAAAGCGGCACAGGCCGCAGACGATCAGCGCCAAGCCGAAATCCAAGCCGCGCGCGATGTTGAACGCGCCAAGCAACTCGCTGAAGAACAGGCGCGTAAAGCGGCGTCTGAGGCGGCTGAGCGTGAGGCCGAAGCAGATCGTCAGGCTGAGGCAGAGCGTCTGGCGGAAGAGCGAGCCGCCAAAGAGGCCGAAGAGGCCGCGCGTCTCGAAGCCGAAGCAAAAGTACGCGCCGAAGAAGAGGCACGGCTCAGAGCGGACCGTGAGGCAGAAATTGCTCGCGCGAAGTCTGAAGCGGAAGCTGCCGAGCTCAAACGGAAAGCGGATGCGGACGCTGCCGAGCGCGCGCGTCTTGAAGCGGAGCGCCTCGCGGAAGAGGCGCGTCTGGCTGAAGAGCGCCGGGTTGCCGAGGCCGCCGAGGCCGCACAACGGGAGGAAGAGGCGCGCCAGACAGCGCAGGCTGAACGGCTTGCCCGTGAAGCGGAAGAGGCTGCGCGCCGGGCCGCCCGCGCCGCTGATCGCAAAGCGCGTGAGCAGGCCGAAGACGAAGAACGCGCGCGCATTGCGGCGGAACGGGCTGTTCAAAAGGCCAAAGAACAACCCGAGCCCGATCTCGACGTCACAGCTGATGGCGGGTTCTTGGACCGCATCACCAAGGGCCTGCGGAAATCGACATCGCGTATGTCGGGCCAAATGGCGGCGAGCTTCAACCAGCGCACGCTGGACAGCGACGCGTTGGAGGATCTGGAAGACATCCTCATCATGGCTGACCTGGGCACGGATGTGGCCGGGAAGGTCAGTGCGACGCTGGCCGAAGACAAGTTCGACAAAACGGTCACTGATCTGGAGATTAAGGTCGCATTGGCCGAAACTATTTCAGACATTCTGACCCCACTGGAAACGCCCTTCGTGCTGGGTCTTGCTCGGCCACAGGTAATTCTATTCGTTGGCGTCAATGGCTCTGGTAAGACGACGACACTGGGCAAAATCGCCAAGCGCTTTGGCGATCAGGGCAAGAAGGTCCTGATCTGCGCGGCCGATACGTTCCGCGCCGCGGCTGTCGAACAGCTCACGGTTTGGGGGGAACGCGCGGGAGCGCCGGTCATGTCTGGCAAGCCGGGCGCAGATGCGGCGAGCCTCGTTTACGACGCTATGAACCGGGCGCGCGATGAGGGCTTTGATATTCTGATGATCGACACGGCGGGGCGTTTGCAAAACCGTACGGAATTGATGGACGAACTGGCTAAAATTATCCGTGTGATCGAAAAGACAGACCCGTCAGCCCCGCACCATAGCGTGCTCGTGCTCGATGCCACTGTAGGTCAGAACGCGCTGTTGCAGGTCGAAGCTTTCAAAGAGACCGCGAATGTGTCGGGTCTGGTCATGACTAAGCTCGACGGCACCGCGAAAGGGGGCGTGCTTGTGGCCCTGTCCGAAAAATATGCGCTGCCAATCCACTTTATTGGCATTGGAGAGCGGATCGAGGATCTAGAGGCCTTTTCTGCGCCTGTCTTCGCTGCCGCCTTATCGGGCGTCGCTGACGCGGTATCCGCCTAACTATAGATCGGGTCTTGTCCCGCCCCCAATCGCGCCATAGCAGGACGCGAAATTTTGAACGGAGTATTCCCATGAAACTCAATAATTCCCTTTCAGCGATTGTCACGGGCGGTGCGTCTGGCCTTGGTGAAGGCACGGCCCGGATGTTGGCCGCTGCGGGCGTCAAAGTCGGTATTTTCGATATGAATGAAGATCGCGGCCAGATGGTCGCCAAAGAGATTGGCGGCGTGTTTGTGAAAGTGAATGTGTCTGACAATGCGTCTGTTGATGCTGGGTTTGAGGCTGTTCGGGCCGAAATCGGTCAGGAACGGATCATGGTCAATTGCGCCGGGATTGGCGGCGGGATCAAGACCGTCTCGCGTAAACGCGATACGGGCGATATCGTCGCGCATGATCCGGAAGCGTTCATCCGCATTATCAATATCAACCTGATCGGCAGCTTCCTATGCGCATCGAAGTCGGCTGCCGGCATGATGGCGCTGGACCCGACGCAGCCAGACGGAGAACGCGGCGTTATCGTCAATACGGCATCGGTCGCCGCGCAAGACGGTCAAATCGGGCAGGTTGCCTATGCGGCGTCAAAAGGCGGAATTCTCTCCATGGCGCTGCCTATGGCACGTGATCTTGCGCGGGAAGGCATTCGCGTGAACACGATTCTACCCGGCTTTTACGAAACGCCGATCTACGAGCAGATGAAACCGGAAGTAAAAGAGAATTTGCGCGCCCATGTGCAGTTCCCGAACCGTTTCGGGCAACCGGACGAATATGCCGATGTCGTCAAGTTTATGTGTGAGCACGCCTATATCAACGGCGAATATATCCGCACCGACGCCGGTGCGCGGATGCCCCCGCGCTAGGCTGCACATGAGGTGGGCGTATGAGAAAGCTGCCTTCCGGTTATTGACAATCATTCGCATTCGCTTAAATCGAATGCGTGATCCATTGCATTTGCAATAACATCAATACGTCCGCCGTGGATGCCGCCGCCGCCAAAGGTGCGGAAAGCGCAGCCTGTGTTCAACGCGCGTGTGGCTCTCGGTTTCGTTGCGGCCAATGCCGCACGGATATTGAAGAGCGACTGCGATCCTGGCGCCAAACACGACCGATGCTCGACGCTGCGGAGTAGTTTTCGGCCTGCCAGCGTGCAGGTCATTTGGGCCACGACAATTTTTTCTGCGAATGAAAGTCGCTTACCTGCTTCGCGTTTGACCCGGCTTAGCGCGCTGCTTAGACTTCCCTTATGAAATCTGATCCTGAAGTTATCGTCTGGCTTAACCGCGCGCTCAAAGCTGAGCTGACGGCCATCAACCAATATTTCCTGCATTCCCGCATGCTCAAGGATTGGGGCGTCACACGCCTCGCAAAGAAAGAGTATGAAGAATCGATCGAGGAAATGAACCACGCCGATGACATCATTGAGCGCATTCTCTTTCTGGGTGGCCTGCCAAATCTACAGGATTTGGGCAAACTTCGCATCGGTGAGACGGTCCAAGAAATTCTCGAATGCGACATGTCACTCGAAGAGATGGCGATCCCAATGTATAAAGACGCGATCCATCATTGCGAATCTGTGCGTGACTACGTGACGCGCGACATGCTGCAAAAAATCCTAGTTGAGGAAGAAGAGCATGTCGACTTCTTGGAAACTCAGTTTGATCTGATCAAACAGATCGGAATCGAGCGCTATATCAAGTTGCAGAGCACTCCGGCGGATGAGGCGGGCTAGACTCTAGCCTTTCCAAATGACTGAGGGGTGCAGCCTATGGGTGCGTCGCAAAACTGTCACTTGGCTTGTATGATATGCGCCGTGTATCGGGCGGAAATCCTCGCGCTTTCGTAGCGTCGAGCCATATTTAAGCGTGTTCAGGAACACATCCCACAGGGCCTTATATGTCTAGTATTGAGATATTGGGTGTCATCGGATTTGCTTTGGCGGCCTATTCAGTCGTCGCAAATGACGCGATTCAGACACTCGGGACTTTTCTAAGGTCAAATCAGAAGCGTCCTTGGTGGATTTTGTGGCTCTATGTGGCGGGTATTTTCGTTGCAGTCCTAGCCTATGGATATTTCACGCAGGCCGGGGATGTTGCCTATGGCCGGTTGAATACGATTCCATACCCTGATGGCGGCATTCAGTGGTATCATATCATTCCACCAATCGCTTTGATCGCGCTGACCCGCCTCACAGTCCCTGTTTCAACGACTTTCCTCGTTTTGACCATGTTTGCCCTGACGGGCGGCGCGGCGACAGAAGGCGTGTTGGGCAAAATGATGTTGAAATCGGCGCTCGGTTACGCCGTGGCGTTCGGTGTTGGTATCGTTGTGTACGCGATGATTGCGCGGACGTTCTCGCGCTGGGTGCACAACACAAGCGATCATGATCCAGCGAAGGCTTGGTACACTCTGAAATGGTTGACGACAGGTTTCCTCTGGACGCAGTGGTTGATGCAAGATTTGGCCAATATCTTTGTCTTCCTGCCGCGCGAGACGGTGGACGGCGTTGTTGTCGTTCAACCGGGCATCGCTTTTCTTGGGGGCGCGCTAACTGTCGCTCTGCTCGGCTATATTTTCTATAAACGCGGCGGTCGTATTCAGGAAATCGTCAACAGCAAAACAGGGACGCAAGACCCAAGAGTGGGTGTTCTGGTCGATTTGATGTTCGGTATTATCCTGTTCGTCTTCAAAGAAATGAACGATATTCCGATGAGCACGACCTGGGTGTTCTTGGGTCTGATCGCGGGTCGCGAACTGGCTGTCGCCTATATTGGCGGATTGCGTGATCGTTCAGAAGCGATGCGCGACGTGACGCGGGATGCGGGGCGTCTGCTCTTTGGCCTGACCATTTCCGTCGCGATCGCCTTCTTCGTGCCGTGGGCGGCGACAGGCAGTATGCCGACCTTCTAACGGATGCATTATTCACGCAAAAAAAAAGCCGGCTCCCTGGATCATCAGGGGGCCGGCTTTTTTGTTCTAGGTTCGGGCGGTGTTACTTGCCGATATAGTTCGCTTTCTCTTCGTCTGAATTGAAGCGCGAGGCGCGTTCCATCAGCGCTTTCATCGCGGCCCCGGTTTCAGGCAGGTCTTCACGGGCCACATCCATGTGATTGACCGGGAATTCCTGCACATATTGCTCGATCACTGGCATGGTCACATCGACGGCAAAGTTTGGGATACGGCGACCTTCACGGAATTCCGCAATCGGGATTTGAGCCTCGATAATGTCGTCCTCGACCAAGCTCGGCGATTTAGCGATGATTTTGCCCTTATTGTCGACGATGATGGACTCGCCCGCATTATAGCCGGGGATGTCAAAGGCGATGTTAGCCATGGCGGAGTAATAATTATTCTGCGCGGCTGTCGCTTGCACGTCGAAATCCGCAAACAGGGTGGCGGTTCGTAACATGATTTCTGTTCCGCGCATGGCAAAGGCCGCGAAGACGAACGGATCGAACTGCACTGTCGAGACGGCGAGGTTACCGAACTCGGTCTTCACAACCGGAAACTCCTCCTCTGGGCCATACATGGTGCGATATTTGTCGCGCACTGATTCGATGGTCGTCGTTGTGATCTCCCGATCCGGGTAAAGCCGTTTGATGTTACGTGTTTTCCAGAAGCGCTCAACCAACTCCCCGTCTCTGTTGATGACTCCGTTCAGGCTGAGAATGTGGCCCGGCCAGTCTGGGTCCGTCGCGTAAGATCCAAAGACGATATAAGTGTCACAGTTCCGCGCAATTTCGCCCAGATAGTCTGTCTCCGGGCCGGGCATCTGCACCGTATATTTCAGCTTTTCCGTGCGCGTGCCGGATGAGTAACCTGTCAGGGGAAATTCGTGGAATAGCAGGATGTCGGGCTTATTGCCCGTTGTGCAGGCCTTGTCCGCCATCGCTTTCATATGCGCTAAATTCCCATCCAGACCCTCTTGGATTGTTGGATAGTCGGACAGGTTCTTCACGGTCGTTTGCATGACCTTCAGCGTGATGACGTCTTTTGCTAGCGGGACTGTTTCGTAAGATCCGTCAGGCTGAACCAGCGTCTGCGATACCGAATGGGTGGGGCCGTCTTGGGCCGATGTGCCGGGTGCGGTCGCGCAGGCCGCTAGAAGCGCCAGTGCCGAAATTCCAAGATATTTCATGATGTCCTCCTCGTTTCAAAAACGAGGCTGGAACAGGATACAGATTATCGCCTTGCGTTGCCGCAAGCTGCGCAACGCGAGGTTTCACCCTCGCGCGACGATCACTTTCGCAATCTGAGCGGCGAGCTCGTCAAATTTCTGTTGGGTCAGATTGAGGTGCGAGCCGTCATTTGTCGCGATGACGATAGCTGCATTCCGCTCGGGTAACAGGACGAGAACCGCATACCACATAGTGTTCGATCCATTATGCCAGATGACGGGCTCGTTGCCCTCGCCAAAGTCCCGGCTTTGCACCACCCAGCCATAGGCATAGTCGTTCAGGACTGGCGTATGCAGTCGATCAAATGTGACTGGGGAGAGCAGGGCGGTTTCGCTTTGCCCCGCATCCAGATGGGCACGACCATAGGTCAGCAGATCATCGAGGCTCATATGCATGGTGCCCGCCGCCGCCATCCAGGGCGGATTGTCGGCATTCTCTGCCGGGTCCAAAGCCATTTTGATCCCGGCCAGTTTACGGTGTCCCCACGGGACATCGCCCGTCGGTGCGCCAAACCCCAGCGTAGAGAGGCCCAGCGGCTGAGCAACCCGTCTGCGGATGATGGTTTCCCAACTCTCGCCAGTGGCTTCCTCAGCCATGAGCGAGGCGAGCATGAAGCCTTCATTGGAATAGGCGAAGTCTGTGCCGGGTTCGACTGTTGGAGGGTCCGCTAGCATTGTCGCGGCGGTTTCGCGCCGGACCTCGGCTAACCGTTCAGCTTCGCTGACAGAATTCATCATCGCCGTGATCGGCGCACGGGGTGCGCTAGCCGTATGCGTCAGGAGTTGAGCGAGGGTGACGTCGCGCCAGTCTGCGTCCATGGGTATGTCGGTTAAGCGATCGCCCAACCTATCATCCCATGCCATCACCCCGTCCTCGACCAGTGTCGCGATCGCGGTGGCGCTCATAGATTTCCCGATGGAGCCGACATGGAACAGGTCTGAGACGGAGAGCGGATCAGTTTCGTCCTTCGTGCGCCAGCCTGTGTCCGCTTCCGCGATGATGGTGTCACCGACCATGACCTTGGCGGCGATACCCACCAGCTTATGTTCTGCGGCAATCCCTGCAATCGCGTCTTCAAGCCCTTGCGATGTCAGGGCGGCGAGCGGTTCGGCTGCCGGTCCTGGTCGGTTGGACAGGGTCGTCGCAACCACGACGCCGAGAACTAACAACCCAAAAAAAGCAAAGATGCCAACGATGATCTTGAGGAAAAGTTTCATCGCCCCCGCCCAGCTTTGCCATTTTGATCAAACAGCTCTGCCAGTTTTTCGGTCATCGCGCCGCCGAGTTGTTCGACATCCATGATGGTGATCGCGCGGCTATACCAACGGGTAACGTCGTGACCGATGCCGATGGCGACGAGTTCGACCTCTGAGCGGTTTTCGATTTTATCGATCATTAGGCGGAGGTGGCTCTCCAAAAGCCCGGTCTTGTTCTGGCTCTGCGTGGCATCATCGACGGGTGCGCCGTCGGAAATCACCATAAGGATCCGGCGTTGTTCAGGCCGCGCCATCAGGCGGCGATAGGCCCAATCAAGCGCTTCGCCGTCAATATTCTCTTTGAGTAGCCCTTCGCGCATCATCAGGCCAAGATTTCGTTTGGCGCGCCGCCACGGCATATCCGCGCTCTTATAAACAATATGTCGCAGATCATTGAGGCGGCCGGGTTGCGCGGGTTTACCCGCTGCCATCCAGTCTTGGAATGACTTACCACCCTTCCATGCTTTCGTCGTAAAGCCGAGGATTTCAGCTTTCACGCCGCATCGTTCCAGCGTTCGGGCCATAATGTCCGCACAGACGGCGGCCACCATGATCGGACGCCCGCGCATCGAGCCGGAATTATCGATCAGAATCGACACGACCGTGTCGCGAAAGTCGGTTTCCTTCTCTTCTTTGAAGGTCAGGGCGGACATGGGATCGATGATGACGCGGGTTAACCGCGCTGTGTCCAGCATGCCTTCTTCCAGGTCGAACGTCCAACTGCGTTGTTGCTGTGCTTGCAACCGCCGTTGCAGACGATTTGCGAGGCGGGAAATAACCGACGACAGACCTGCCATATGGCCGTCGAGATAACCGCGCAGCCGCTCCAGTTCGTCCGTTGGGCAAAGATCTTCAGCCTTAATCACCTCATCATGACGGGTCGAATAGACGCGGTAAGGATCGGGCAGGTTCCGCGGTTGAGGGCGCTGTGACGGCGCGTCGGGCGACTGTTCGGAATCGTCGCTCTCGCCATCAACATTTTCGGCATCGACAATGTCTTGCGCGTCGTCTGATTCGTCTTCGAGCGCGTCTGCATCTGAGACTTCGGTCTGACCCTGTTGTTCTTCATTGGGCGAATCGGAAGATTGGTCTTCCTGTTCCTGCTCGTCTTCTTGGCTGTCCTCATTCTGATCGTCATCTTGCTCAGGATCGGCATTGTCCCGGTCGAGCGACAGATCAGCGATGAAGTCATTGACCATGCGCCCGAACTGATCCTGATCGCCAATATGGTCGAGTAAAGCCTTAATCCGGCCTTTGCTGCGCTGGCCGATCTCCTCACGCCAAGCCTCCATAATGCCTTTGGTGGAGGCAGGCAGATCACGGCCTGACAGCCGCTCGCGCGCATAGAGGCCAATCGCTTCGGCGAAACTGGTGTCGTCTTTGGCAATGTCAGCTTTGTCGAACCCGCGTTTCGTTGCCCGTGCCGAGAGCGCCGCGCTGAGGTTGTCGGCTAGCCCCGCCAAATGCTGCCCGCCCAGAGTCTCAATGCGCGCCTGTTCTAGCGCTTCAAAAACGGCGCGAGAGGCACCGGATTTCGGCATGTTGGTCGCGTGGACTTCTGCGTCATGCAGCGCAATTCGCAGGGCTAGCGCATCGGCTTCACCACGTGCCTTTGCGATTTGACCCGGTTTGGGGCGCGGGGGCAGGCTCGGTAGCATCACCTGATCGCGCACCAGACCAGCCACGTCTCCGCCATAAGAGACTTCGAGGTCTTCACGCGCGGCAATGGCCTTCGTCGCGGCGCTTAAGGAGCGCTTGAAACCATCAATCGGTTGAGTGCTGTCATTTTTCATCGCGATCTGTTTACGTCGCAGCGACGCGGATGTGTAGCGCGGATGTGTAGCGCGGATGTGATCAGATTATCGCGAGATTATCGAAACATTTCACGCCGCCTATCCGTATTCACGTCATGACCGCTCTTTCTCCCTCTATTGTCTGGTTTCGAGATGACCTTCGCCTCGGTGATCATCCGGCGCTGAATGCCGCTATCCATCGCGGTGGACCGCTCATATTGCTGTATATCCGAGAAAAGGATGCCGCGCGGAAACCGGGCGGGGCAAAACGCGTCTGGTTGCATCATTCATTGCAGGCCTTGAAATCCGATATTGAGGACCGAGGCGGCGCGCTGATCTTGCGCACGGGTCTGGCTGCGGATGTGATCGATGCATTGATCGAGGATAGCGGCGCGAGGGCTGTTTTCTGGAATCGGCGCTACCATGAACCGGATCGCGACCGCGACGCTGCAATCAAAGAAGCGCTGACCGAACGCGATGTGGCCGTTGAGAGCTTTAAGGCCAATCTGCTGGTCGAACCGTGGGAGGTGAGAACCAAGGCTGGTACGCCCTACAAAGTTTTCACGCCGTTCTGGCGGGCGGCCAAGGACGGGATGGAGGTTAGCGATCCGCTACCTGCACCCAACAAATTGGAGTGCGTTGATAAAGTTTTGTCCGCCGCGCTCGATGATTGGGGCTTACTGCCGACCCAGCCTGACTGGGGGTCAAAAATGTTGAATCATCACACGCCCGGCGAGGCCGGGGCGATCGCCCGACTGACTAATTTTCTCGACGGCCCGATTGAAGACTATGCACAGGGTCGGGATCGTCCGGACAAAGCGCTGACCTCAAAGCTCTCGCCCCATCTCGCCCACGGTGAAATTTCGCCGCGCCAGATTTGGGATGCGTGCAAAGACAATGAAGTCACATCGCGCAAATTCCTGTCCGAGATTGGCTGGCGAGAATTTTCCTACACGCTGCTATTCTACAATACCGATTTGGCGACTGAGAATTTCGCGGACGGGTATGAGGCCATGGAATGGGATCATGATGATCAGGCGTTTGAGGCGTGGACGAAAGGGCAGACGGGCTATCCTTTTGTTGATGCCGGAATGCGCCAACTCTGGGCGACCGGGTGGATGCACAACCGCGTGCGGATGGTCGTCGCCAGCTTTCTAATCAAACACCTCATGATTGACTGGCGCGACGGCGAAGATTGGTTCTGGGACTGCTTGCTCGAAGCTGATCTCGCGTCGAATGCTGCCAGTTGGCAATGGGTTGCCGGAACGGGTGCCGATGCCGCGCCCTATTTTCGAGTTTTCAACCCGTTCGGTCAGGGCGAAAAATTTGATCCGAATGGCGACTATGTTCGACAATGGGTGCCGGAGCTTAAAGATCTTCCGAACAAGTATATTCAGCAGCCATGGACGGCACCGGATAAGGTTCTGAACGCGGCAGGTATTGAGCTCGGCCGCGACTACCCCGAACCGATTGTAGATCACAAACAGGCCCGTGAGCGCGTGCTGGAGGCGTATAAAACAGCCCGGAATAGCGCGTAACGCAAACCTCACCGCAAGTTCATTGGAACCGGAACCCCCTCAATCTCATAGTAGTATTATGAAACATTCATTCCTCCTGGCCTCTATCGCCGCCCTGACCCTTTTATCTGCCTGTGCGGACGCCCCATCACGCGTCCAATCGGATAGCGAACAGTCTGAACCCCAAGCCGAACCCAAGACGATGGTCGCGGCTGCCGTATCGGGCCCTCAAGCGCCTTATGTGTCGGATGCGCCTGACGGGTTGGAGACTGCCATTTTCGCGGGTGGGTGTTTCTGGTGCGTTGAGAAGGATTTCGAAGGCGTGCCCGGCGTGATCGAAGTTCTGTCCGGCTATACGGGCGGTGAGCTCGACAATCCGACCTACAAACAGGTCAGTTATAAAGAGACGGGTCATTATGAAGCCGCCGAAGTCCTGTTCGATCCAGAACAGGTGAGTTATCGTGAGCTTGTTGATTTTTATTGGACGACGGTCGATCCAACCGATGCGAGCGGTCAGTTCTGCGACAAGGGGACATCCTACCGCACCGCCGTCTTCGCGACAGCCGAACAACTCCCAGATGCCACGGCTAGCCTCGCCGCCGTGCAAGCGAACAAGCCGTTTTCAAAAACGATCGTCACGCCGCTTGTGCCTGCTGTGACCTTCTATGACGCCGAAGATTACCATCAGGATTATTATAAGAAGAACCCGATCCGTTACCGCACCTACCGCGCGGCTTGCCGCCGCGACGCGACGCTGAAGAAGCTCTGGGGTGATGCGGCGCATGGCGGCAAATAGCACGCCTTAGTCACGATAAGCTGGACCTTTATACCCTGACGCAGCGTAGGTTTTGAGCGCACGGACTTTACCACCTCCGAGATCAATATTGATCTCGCCCAGTGGGATCAGTGTTTCAAAATCCTGCGCAAAATATTCTGTGTAGGGGGCGTAATAAGACACAAGCAGAACGGATCGGTCGTCCTGAGGGAGCGCTTTGGTCAGCTCAGCATGATTATTGAGGCGCGGCTCATACCGCCACATAAAGAGCGGCGCCGTCTCCTCCATTTCGTAATAGAGCAGATCATAGAAAAGCAGCCGATTATCGACGGCAATGGCGTCAAAATCTCCTTGATCATATTCAGCCCGAATCGCTTCAACCGTTTCTGGCCAGCTCCGTTGGCGCTTCACCGCATTGGCAAACCCAAGCCGGTCGACCAGCGTAGGTGATGTCATTACCAGACCTGGCCCAACGCCGAGCAGAAGGTTAGCGATCAGTCCGGCCGCCACCCACCGCATGGCGCGACGCGACTGGACTGCCCACCCGGCGAGCAATATGGGCGCGCTGGCATAGGCGACGGCGGCCCAATTGGCGTTGGCGCGGCTGACCACGGCCTGAGCGCAAATAATCAGCAGTGGCGTCAGAACGAGTAGGATGAGCCAGAGATCGAAGGATCTACGATTTCGCCGCATTCCCCAAATCGCAATCAACAGTAGAATGAACGTTACGGGTCCAAACACGCCCAGTTGACCAAATAGGAACTCCGCCAGCTCGTCGACGTTAAACTGCGGCCCGTCTTTCAGATTAGCATTGTCAGTCGTGTGAACCATGGTCGCGAAATCATTGCGCGCATTCCACAGAATGTTGGGCAGGATGATCAGACCGGAAAGCAGCCCCGCTACGACCCCACGTAAACTCAGCATAGCTTTGCGCGTTTTTGCCTCGAATAAAACAGCGAGACCAAAAGCGGGGAGAACATAGGTCATGGCATATTTGGCCAGCAGCCCGAAACCGAGGGCCGCACCGATTAGGAGCGCCCAGCGCCAGCTCGGCTCTTCGCGCACGCGAACCCACGAATATAAAAATAGGGCGACAAAGACGAGCAGTGCGGCGTCCGTGCTGATCAGTGAGGAGGACAGGGCCACGCCCGGCATCAAGGCGTAGAGCGCCGCCGCGACTAATCCAGCTTTTGCGTTGTAAAGCCGTCGCGCCGTCAGGAAGCACAATATGGCTGTAAACGTGTGGAGAATGGGCGAGGCGAGGCGTACCGCCCATTCCGCATCCCCAAATAACGCCGTGGTCGTCCAGATGATCCAGGCGATCAGCGGTGGTTTGGAATAGTAACCAAAGTCCGGTTCTTGTGCCCACGCCCAATATTGGGCTTCATCCCCATGTAGCCCGGATGGGTTGAGCCAGAGTAGGACGACACGGAATAATAGCAAACCAGCGATCAGGGTCGTCGCCCAGACACCGTAAGGCGTGTTGGATTTGAGTTGCGGATCGCTCACAGAGGGTCGCTAAGCTGACATTTGCGCAAAATAAACCTTATTCGGGTCCATGTTCAGGTCATGATTTTGTCCTATGATGGCCTGTGACCCTGTTTCGCCCACAATCCGCCCAGCATATTCTGGTTTTTGACTCCGGAGTTGGGGGGCTGTCTGTCAGCCGCGAAATTCGCGCCGTCCTGCCGGATCTGCACCAGAGCTATCTCGCCGATGATGCCTTCCGACCGTATGGTGAGAAGACAGAAGAGCAGTTGCGTGCGCGGCTACCGGAATTACTTGCGCCGATCTGCGCCATGCTGTCGCCGGATATTGTCGTGATTGCCTGCAATACGGCGTCCACGACAGCGCTTCCATCCATTCGTGCCGCGCTCGATATTCCGGTGGTTGGTGTGGTTCCAGCGATCAAACCGGCGGCCGCGATTTCAAAAACGAAAACGATTGCGGTTCTGGGCACGCCTGGCACGGTCCGTCGCGCCTATGTTGATACGCTGATCGACCAATATGCCAGCGACTGTGTGGTGCGGCTGCGAGGGTCTGTTTCCCTCGTGGAAGAAGCAGAACGCAAGCTGCGCGGTTTGCCGGTCGATATGACGCGAATCCGTGCCGAAATCGTGCCGTTGTTTGACGGCCCTAGCGGTGCCAACATTGACGCCGTCGTTCTCGCCTGCACCCATTTCCCGCTCTTGCGGGATGAATTGCAGGCGGCGGCCAATCAACCTGTGACGTGGGTCGATAGTGGGGAGGCGGTCGCGCGGCGCGTAAAGAGCCTGCTACGGGCGAAACTGGAATCGCCGAGCCATGCCCCCATAGAGGAAACCGCGTTTTTGATTGGCCCCGACATAGACCCGGCCCGACGCGCGACCTTCGCCAATTACGGGTTTAACCGCGTCGTGAGTTTGTCGACCGTTTAACGGTTTAGTGCAGCAGAGTTTTGTACGCCCAATAAGCGGCGGCCAGTAGGACAAACAGGCCCGCCGTGAACCAGCCAAACCGTTCCTTCATGATCTGCTCGGCCTTAGGGCCAAATGTCTTCACGATCCAAGCGACGAGGAAGAACCGCAGCGCGCGGGATAGGACTGACGCAATCATGAAGACCGCGAAGTTGATCTTTAGCGCGCCGCTCATGATGGTGATGACTTTATAAGGAAAGGGTGTCAGCCCAGCTCCGAACACGGCAATCGCGCCATATTCTTCGACCCGGTGAGAGAAATCCGTCACGGCCTCTGCCTTGCCTAAGCCCTCCAGCACAGGCATCGCCAACGCGTCGAACAAAAACAGACCCAGTAGATAGCCGAATACACCGCCCAAGACAGAGAAGATCGTGGCGATCGTTGCTAATCGCCACGCTTTCTGAGGCGCGGCCTGAACCATCGGGATCAGCATCACGTCGGGCGGAATTGGAAAGACGGAGCTTTCGATAAAACAGATGCCGGCAAAGGTGCGCTCAGCATTGGGATGCCGCGCTGCGGATTTGACGCCTTCATACCAGCGTTCGAGAAATGCGAGACGACCTTTCATCCGATCGGGCTAGTGGCGATAGATTAGGGTCTGGTAAAGGGCACAAAGTGACCATCCTGAGTGATCTTGCCCGTTGACCGCCGCTATTTGCGCAGTATGACCCCTTCCGCGCGCCGGTGTGGTGGAATTGGTAGACACGCGGGATTCAAAATCCCGTGTCCCTAGGACGTGTCGGTTCGAGTCCGACCACCGGTACGCGCCTCTCCACGCTTCTAGTTATAGCTATTCTACCGACCCGTACGGGGGAAGCGGTCTATCATGCGGCTTTGCTGAGCCAGTTATAGAATAGTCGTCTTTGAAAAGTGTCGCGCAACAGTGACTGGAATAAAAGCCATAAGTAATCGGATAGCTCGCGCAGAAAAACACAACTTAAAAGTGATTTATAACTTAAGTTAATCTATAGTTGTTTTAAATATTTAGTTGTGTTAATGAATTTATGCTCGTTTAAAGTGTAAAGCATATCGCTTGTATTTTGAAGGGTGACGATTTCATCGCTAAACTATTGAGGCTGCCAGTGACTCTTCAAGACATGACCAAAATTGATTTATCCACATTGACTGATGCGGATGTGGCCCCGGGTTTACGCTTTGATAATCCACAGTCACAATTTGCTCCTGATGGTATGGTTAGCCCTATAACTGGCAATAAACCAGTCAATGACACCACAACTAAAAATCTGAATATACAGAACTATCGCATGGGTAAATTCATGCGGGAGTATTCAAAGACGCCCTTTGAAGACTTACAAGAGGTTCCGCAATCCAATGGAGATACAGCCTGGGTTATGGACGCGGCGATCGATAATCAGGATTATAATTTCTATATTACAAAATCAAATATTCTGAGTAGCGTAACGCTGACAGAGGTGAAAAGTCAGCAGGAAATCGATGCGGCTGCCAAAAAGTACAAGATTGACCCGACACAAACCTATATAACCATTGATGGGAAAAAATACTTCACCCGTATGGATGTGCCGCTCCATTTTGGCACGGGACAAAACAACGATACATGGATTAATCTTGGCGTCTTTGTTCTGGGCGATGGTATCTTAGCGTCTGCTATAGCAGGGGTTATCGCGGCATTCGGTATTGATGCATTTAAAGACGCTCTCAAGAACATCGCTAGCGGTGTTATGAAAACACTATGGGCGGTTACGTCAGGTGCGGTCAAAGCGGCTTACCGATTTGTGAGCACTTTCATTGGACAATTGGTTGATCGCGTCGCCTTTGACGAAGCTGTTGCCGCTGCACGTACGGCAGCAGGCGAAGCCTGGGCGGAGTCGGTCGAGGGAGTGACGTCAACAACGATGAAATACACTGTTGTTGGAGTGGTCATCATTGTCGTCTTACTTCTGATCATTGAATTTGTCCTGCACGAATCCTATCAGAACGTATATTTCTATAATTTAACAGAATACGATATAGAGCTTGATTTTCCCTACAAGGACGAAGGGGACTATCATAATCTTCCAACGAAAGATGTTGTTGCAGCAAGTAAGCGAACTGGCCCAGGCGGAATTGATTTGGGTACGTGGTATAACGGCGTCGCTTTTCGCTATCAAAGCGACTCTGAATTTCATGGCCTCGGCTACACAATGCGGTTCAAGTTAAAAGATCCTAAAACACAAACCGTTGTCAAAACATTCTCCTGTCTGTTTGATGTGCCCTTTGACGGTGATAATTCTCTATTTGCGTCAACCTCAGAGCCAAAGAGTTACAGTGACTATTATTCATCGAACAGTGGCGCTCATAAGGTAAAGCAATATTCGACTAATGATGGCAGTCAGGAAATAATTGTTACCTACGACTATTTAAGCGGAAAGCACGAGGATCCTCAGACAGGCAATAGCCTGTACCTCTATAGCTCACTGGTTATCATCCGCGACGTCGTTTGATCCAAAACCCTATCGGGTTCGAGAATAGTTTCGATCACCTTCTATCAATTAGATCAAAGGAATGGCCATGGCCGTAATGGTATCAGCTGATATTGGAAATCAGGTAAGAGTTGAAAGTATTACCTCAAGCTACCCGCAGAATACAGCTGAAGGTGGAACGACGCGAGTGGGTAACATCGCGCTCGGTGCTAACGTCAATGACGCGACAACTAAGACGCTTGCGCAAATCGCGTTTAATCAAGGTCAGTTTTATAAAGCTGTTTCAAAAGTCGACTTCAACAAACTGGCAACGTCTCAGAAGAGCAATGGCGATGAGACCTTCACCTATACCAAGACAGTCAATGGTCAGTCTCATACGCTTACGATGCGTAAATCTGATATGCTCGAAAGTGTGGTTCTTGAGGAAGTTAAAAGCCAGTCGCAAATCGATGCTGTTGCGAAGAAATACAAGATCGATCGTGAAACAACGTACATTACAGTGGACGGTAAAAAATACTTCGTCCGTTTGAATATTCCGATGCACTTCGGGGTTGGTAATCAAAATAGTATTATTATCGATACCGTCTTGTTTGTTGTTGGGACGGAAGCACTTGGAGCCGCCGTTGCCGGTGTGATTTCATCGCTCGGTATTGGTGCGTTTGCCGCAGCGCTAGCCAGTATCAATACAGCAGTATTCAAGGTTCTCTGGTCCGCTGTCTCGGGCGCGCTTCAAATGGTCTATGTTTTTACGCAGGCATTTATCGGGGGTTTGGTGGCCGAGGGCGGCGGAGTCGCGGCTGCTTGGGCTGCAGGTGTGGCAGCTGTGGGTGAAGCAGCCGAAGGCGCTTTCGTCGCTATCACTGCATCCGCGTTAGCATACACACTCGTCGGTGTTTTGGTGGTTGCGACGATCTACTTAATTCTAACCTATGCGCTTCATTATACTTATCAGAATGTCTACCTGTACAACTTGACGAAGTACGAACTCGATTTCGATTTTGGGTATATTTACGAGGGCAGCGATCATAACGTTCTTACCAAGACATTGGCGCCCTTAAAGTCCAAAACGGGCCCTAATAATATCAATTTGGGCGAATGGTATTCTGCCACAGCGTTTCGGTTCCAGAGCGACTCTAAATTTCACGGCCTAGGCTATGCTATGACGTTTAGTTTGAAGGACCCCAAAACGGGAGCAATCGTTCAGCAAATGGCCTGTATGTTCGATATTCCGTTTGCCGGAAATAATAGCTTGATGACCTCTGCAACATTGCCGTCAAATATAAAAACCTTTTACTCAAGTAATGAGGGGAAGGTTAAAAAGACCCAGCATTCCAGTGAGAATAACAACTTCGAGATCATCACGACTTATGATTACCTAAGTGGTAAGCATCCAGATCCAGAAACGGGGGATAGCGAGTATTTATACAACTCGCTCATCATCATTCGTGAAAAAAGCAAGGTTTTTTCGATCAACCCATCCGCTAAGTTAAGTGGCAGTGGACATCTTTCTGTTCCGTCGAACGCAGCCTATGAGTTCGGAACTGGAGATTTCACATTACAGGCTTGGATAAAACCAACGCGTGCGGGAACGATTTTTGGGAAGAAATCGACTGCGGGGGGTAGTGGCGCCAATGCTGGGTTGCTTCTCGTTCTGCAACCTGATGGAAAATTCAAACTCGCGACGGATAATGGGTTTGGTTACAGCCAAATCGTCACAGATGCGTCGAACGTATTTGACGGTGACTGGCATCACGTTTCAGCTGTTCGGTCGGGATCATCCATGACCGTTTTTGTTGATGGTCAGCAGATTTCGGCGACCTTATCAGGCAGCTTGGCGTCTCCGCTTAATGTCAGCAATGACTTACCCCTATTGATTGGGAGTGTTCAGCAAAACCAAGAGCCCTATATTCACTACGAAGGTTCGATTAGCCATGCGCGCGTTTGGAACATTGCTCTTGACGCCGCTAAACTCCGCCAAACGATCAATAGTGAAGTGAGTTCTTCATCAGCGGGTTTGGTGGGGGATTGGACGCTCCACACGGATGGCAGCGATAGAAGCGCCACTCACAACAATGCAAGTGTGTCCGGATCTGTCAGTTTTGGAGCTCATTAGGGATGGCTCCTGCCTAAAACCCCTAGTCGTTGTGGGCGCCGTTATGCGCGTCTACTTCGACAGGTGAGACTGGGTCCAACAAATCATCGAACAAGACCTCGCGAATATTACGGGTCGGGGCATCGCCGTAATTGCTCAGCATGATAATCGCTACGTCTCGTTCGGGAATAATACCAAACCATGAGATATAGCCGTTGCTACCGCCCGAATGACTGAGTGTTTCCAAGTCTCGGGTTTGTGTAATGAACCAACCCGGTATGACGGTTGTCGCGTCGCTGACTGTTAAAGTCTGTGCTCGGCGTAGCGCTCGGCTGTCGTCAGAGAGAAGCCGACCATCCAACAAAGCCCGGTAATAATTGACCATATCCGACGCAGACGCATGGACGGCGCCTGCACCTTGCTAAACAAAGGAATAGCTGAGCGTTTCTGTACGCGCGCCGGCCGTGCCGTTATAGCCTTGGATAAGACCGTCATCTGGCACGGCGACCATATCACCTGCCTTGGTATCTAGCTGTTCCATATTGGCGTGAACCATTCCAGCGGGTTCAAACACGCGCATACGGACCAGCGCGTCAAACGGCTGACCCGAAGTTTTTGCTGCGATCACAGCGAGCATTTCATAACCAAAATTATTGTAAGTCCAACTCCCGGTGCCCGACGTATCGGGTGAAGTCTCGGCCGTTGAGATGGCCAATTCTACAGCGTCTGTATGCTGCACCACCCCGGATTGGTACTGTTGCAAGAGACCTAAAGTAAGATCGGGAATTCCAGAACTGTGAATCAAAAGATCTCTGACGGTGACGTTATTCCAACTTTGCGGAGCTTCGGCGAAGAAGTCCGACACAGATGTTTCGAGCGACAGATCACCGCTTTCTATAAGCTGCATAATCACGGTCGCCGTGATCTGTTTGCTGGTCGAGAAGAGTTTGAAATTTGTGTCGCTGGTTATGGTGGGGTCGTCAGTCGCTCCGCCGTTACAAGCAAAGCTATAAATCATGTCTGTCGGTGTCACGATTGTGACAATTCCCGAAAACACATCTGTTGCGCAGGCTTCCGTCAGCATTGTGTCAGTCGCAGAGAAATCCGAGCCGAGTTGTGATGTGGAAGGGATTGCCGACGTGGCCGGCTCATCTGGCCCTTCATTGTCCAGTCCTTGAGTGCAGGAAGCCAGACAGGCAGAGAGGAGCAAACCAGAAATAATCTTAAAGGTCATATTGTGTTCCGTTCCTCAGTCTAACGTTTGTCTACGGTCTGACTGCGGTTTCTTCAAGCGTATGACCAGCTTGCCCTTAATGTCCGACCCTCAACTGTTGATGTCCGCCCCTTGAATCACCTAGCTTCCCCCGCTAGATGGTCGCCACGTCCCCTGACTGCTGTGCCCCAACGGACCGGCTCGCGGACGCAAGCGACGAGGTCTTCCTTGGACGTCTTTCGCCTAGCCACCCCTGATGATGCCGAAGCTATTGCGCGCTTTACGAGTGCTGCAGAAGCGGGGCTGACGACAGTCCCGCGCACACGGGAGCGGGTGGACGCCTATATCAATGCCACGCACCGCTATTTGGGTGGAGAACCGGAAGCAAACCGATTGCTCTTCGTCGCTGAATGCGACGGCGCAGTGATGGGGATTTCCGGGATTATCCCTAAACTCGGCGTGGATCGCCCGTTCTATTCCTTCAAACGATCGCGCCATGCCCGGCTGTCCTCACAAATGGATCTGCGAACCGAATATGAGACGCTGCAACTGACCACAGATTTCGATGGTTATACCGAACTGGCCTCAATCTTTCTGGCACCAGAAGCACGGGGCCGAGGGGTTGCGCGGCTGCTCTCGCTTGGCCGGCTTTGCTTCGTGGAATCGCATCCCGACATGTTCGATCGCCGCCTGATGGCGGATATTCGCGGTTGGGTAGATGAGGCCGGGGTCAGCCCGTTTTGGGAGCATCTGACCTCCAAATTCATCAATACGGATTTCGCCATCGCCGATCGTCTGTCTGCCTCAGATGGGCGCTTCATCATGGAATTGCTGCCAAGCTTGCCGATCCTGATGAACCTCTTGCCGGATGCGGCGCGGATTTGCGCGGGTCGACCCCACGACATTTCACGCGGGGCAATGAACTTGTTGATGGGCGCAGGTTTTGAGGAGACGGAACTGTGCGATATTTTTGATGGCGGTCCCGCGATCCAATGCCGCGCTGACGCGACGCTGATCGCTCGGACGGTTCGTGACATTGTGGATTATAAGGACGGCCCCCAACGGCTTTTGGCGTTTGCTGGAACAGGAACGGATTTTCGCGCCACGCTGACGACGGGAGATATTGCGTCTGGCTTCATTTCTGATGTGGCCAAACCTCTCGGACAAGCGCGGATCGCACTGGCTCAAGATAGACGGCACTCATGACAGATAAAACCACACAAGAAATGAATTTTGATGGGCTGGTTGGCCCAACCCATAATTATGCGGGTCTGTCGCGCGGCAATATCGCTAGCGCCTCGCACAAGGGCCTCGTTTCCAATCCAAAAGCGGCCGCGCTTCAAGGTTTGACCAAAATGGAACGGCTGATTGATCTCGGCATTCCGCAAGGCGTGCTGCCGCCACATGATGGGCCGCGTATTTCCGTGCTGCGCCAAATGGGTTTTACGGGATCTGATGCCGATATTTTGCAACTGGCCCTGCGCGCCAACCCGGCACTGCTGGCCAATGTTAGTTCAGCGTCGTCTATGTGGACGGCGAATGCGGCGACCGTGTCCCCCGCCGCAGACACGAGCGATAGCCGCGTCCATTTCACTCCGGCCAATCTGATTTCCATGCCGCACCGCGCGCTTGAGCATGGGCTGACGCAACGCATTCTATCGCGCATCTTTGTAGATGACGCTCATTTCAAAGTTCATGACGCCCTGCTGATGAACCCTATGCTGGGCGATGAAGGCGCAGCCAATCACAATCGTCTTTGCAAGTCCCACGGTGAAGAAGGATTGGAAGTCTTCGTCTATGGCAGGGCGGCGCTGGCCGCACGGGATGATGACCCAACATTCCCAGCCCGACAAACGCTGGAAAGCTGTCACGTCTTGGCCAGCCATCACGGTCTTAGCCGGGCGCATTTCCTAAGGCAGAATCCGGCGGCCATTGATGCAGGCGCGTTTCACAATGATGTCGTATGCGTCGTCAATGAAGACACAATGCTGTATCACGCGCTGGCCTTTGAAACTCCGGATCAGATGGAAGCAGACCTGACGCGCGCCTGCGATCCGCTCGGCTTTGCGCCGCGTTTTGCTCGTGCTGAGATACCGATTGAAGATGCGGTGAAGTCCTATGTGTTCAACTCGCAGCTTGTGTCGCTTCCGGCTGGCGGCATGGCGATGATCCTACCGACGGAAACGGAAGAAATGCCGAGCGCGAAAGCCTATGTCGACAGCTTGCTCGCGGATGGGTTTATTCAAGACGCGCATTATCTCGACCTGCGACAGAGCATGAGCAATGGCGGTGGTCCGGCCTGTCTGCGACTGCGTGTTGCGATGGGCGCGGACGCAATGGGTGCGGTTCATTCCGGCGTGGTGATGACGAAAGATAAAATCGCGGCGCTCCGGGGCGTTGTGTCCAACCATTATCGAGATCGCTTGACGATTGAGGACATAGGCGACCCGCAATTCCTGACGGATGTTCGCGAAACTTTGGACGCGCTTTCTGCCGTTCTGGACCTCCCCAATCTTTACGATTTTCAGAAGGATGCCGCGTGACGCAATCCGTGAATTTGGCTGATCTAAACGCAGCGGATCGCGCAGCGCTCGATCATGCGGCAACGCGGCAAGACGCAATGCTCGATCGTGTGCTTGGTTGGGCTGCCGTCAATACGGGCAGTTGGAATGCGGACGGGCTGAAACAGCTAGCTCCATCCATTGCAGAGGCGCTACGCGAAACCGGAGCCGAGGTCGAAATTGTCGACGCGCCGCCGATTGAGAAAATCAACGCAAAGGGCGAGACGGACGCCTTTCACACAGGCCCGGTCCTGCGGGCCGTGCAGCGTCCTGACGCGCCGATACAGATTGTTCTGACCGGGCATTATGACACGGTCTTTCCTCCGAATAGCTTCACTGACATTACGGATATTGGCGACGGCAAGCTCAACGGTCCGGGCCTCGCCGATATGAAGGGCGGGATCACTGTGATGATTGAGGCGCTGAAGACCTTCGAAGCGCACGGCGAAACGGATCAACTGGGTTACACAATCATCCTGACTCCCGATGAAGAAACGGGCAATTTTGCCTCCGACACATTTTTGCGGGACGCCGCTAAAAAAGCCCATGTCGGACTGACGTTTGAGCCTGCCATGGAAGACGGCGCGCTGGCTGGGGCGCGCAAGGGCTCAGGCATTTGGGATATCATCTTTCGGGGTCGCTCTGCCCATGCTGGCCGTGAACCGGAAAAGGGACGATCTGCCATTTGGGCAGCGTGTGAGATGGCGCTTAAGGTCGAAGCTTTAATGGGCGTGCGCGACGGGGTCGTATTTAATGTCGGGTCCGTCGATGGCGGTGCAGCAGTGAATATTGTGCCCGATAATGCGGTGCTGCGGGTTGGGTCTCGGGCTCCAGATCCAGAATCTGCCGAATGGGCGGAAGCGCAGATCATGACAGCACTTGATGAAGTTCTCAAACGTGACGGCATCACTGCACATATGCATGGTGGTTTTTATCGCCCGCCAAAACCACGCAATGCCGCGCAAGATCGATTGATCGGTGATGTGCGGGAAACTGCGAAAGCGATCGGCCTCGATTTGGTCTTCAAGGACACGGGTGGTGTTTGCGAAGGGAATAATGTCTTCGCGGCCGGGACGCCCAACATCGATACACTAGGTGTTCGCGGCGGGCGTATTCACTCATCCGACGAATTTATGGTGGTTAGCAGCCTGTCTGAACGGGCTGGACTGTCCGCGCTCCTTCTCAATCGTTTGGCGGATGGTCGTATGGACGGCCCCGCGATCAAGGCCTTGATGTCATGAAGTCTACCAATCCTATTACAGGTGCGACTGTCTGGGACGGCGGCGCCGCGTCGTCAGAGGCGGTGAAGGATGCTGTTGCGGCTGCTCGTGAGACGTTTCACAACTTTTCGATGACGCCCCTATCCGAGCGTATTGCGATGATGGAGCGTTGGGGCGAGGCTATCTTGGCTCGTAAGGAACAGATCGCGCGGGCGATCTCGGACGAAATCGGAAAACCTATGTGGGAAGCCCGCACCGAAGCTGGGGCCATGGCGGGCAAAGTTGCGCATTCGATCCGAGCGCAGGCTGAACGCGCGGGATCAACCGCTTCAGACGCCATGTCGCTCAATCATAGACCGCACGGCGTCATGGCGGTCTTTGGACCGTTTAACTTTCCCGGTCATTTGCCTAATGGTCACATTATTCCCGCCCTGCTGGCCGGGAACACGGTTGTTTTTAAACCGAGCGAATTGGCTCCGAGCGTGGGTGATATTTTCGCAGATCTGGCTCGAGAGGCAGGCTTAGCCGACGGTGTATTGAACATCGTTCAGGGCGGACGCGACACAGGGGCTGCGCTCCTAAATGCCGATATTGACGGACTCTTATTTACCGGAAGCGCCGGAACAGGGACGTTTTTCCATGAGCATTTCGCGGGGCGTCCGAATGTCATTTTGGCACTGGAAATGGGCGGCAATAATCCGCTGATCATTCACGATGCCGCCGATATCGATGCCGCGGCCGATATCGCGACTGTGTCGGCCTTTATATCTGCCGGCCAACGTTGTTCCTGTGCGCGCCGCCTGATTTTGCCGACCGGGGCGTTTGGTGATGCTGTTCTCGACCGGATCATGGTGCGGATCGCTGCGATGGCTGTCGGCGCGCCGGATGAGGATGTATTTATCGGCTCAGTCGTGTCTGAGGATGCTGCCAAGGCTGCCATCCAGTTTGAAGCGGACTTGATGTCTAAAGGCGGGCAGACGCTCGTCGCTTTAGAGCGCAACGGCGCATTTTTACGTCCCGGCCTTATGGATGTGACACAGGCTAACGCGCCGGATGAAGAGATTTTCGCGCCTTTCCTGCAGGTTTACCGCACGGACGGCATAGAGGCTCAGATCGCGCTCGCTAACGATACTCGGTTCGGTTTAGCGGCAGGTCTGGTCAGTGACGATGCGGCGCTTTGGGATCACGCGCGGCCGCGCCTGCGGGCCGGGATCGTTAACTGGAATAAGCCGACAACAGGGGCCGCCAGTTCCATGCCGTTCGGCGGTCCAGGTCTGTCTGGGAATTTCCGACCTGGCGCTTATTATGCGGCGGATTATTGTGCGTGGCCGCAGGCCAGTCAGATCGCGGCTGTTCCGACGTCTCCGGCTTTGCCGAATTTCTAGTGAGCCCCGTCTGAGCTCAGCCGACTTGCCACGACCCAACCTCTGCGCCAATAAACGCGCTTGAATTGCCTATCGGAGCCCTTGCCATGAACGCACTGAAAACTCGCCGACTGTTGATCAATCTACATCTGATTTTTGCCGGTTTAATGGCTCCGGCTTTCATTTTGGTTGCCATTTCTGGTGGGCTCTATCTGATCGGCAATAAAGGCCAAACGGTGGACACGCCCGTGGTGTTACCGGCGGGCTCGACGCTCGATTTCAGCAGCGATAGTTTAGAAGCCGATGTGCGCGCCTTGCTTTCACAGAGCGGAATTGATCACTCGTTCGAATATATCCGTGATCGCGGCACGACGATCGAGCTGCGCCCTACGTCTCGGACTTATCTCTCTTTGTCTCAGACGCCGGATGGACTCACCGCCACGCGCCACAACCCAAACCTACAAAAATCGATGATCGAACTTCACAAAGGTCACGGTCCAAGCCTGTTTAAACTCTATCAAAAATTCGTGGCTCTGTTCTTGATCGGTGTGGTTCTGGGCGGCGTTCTCGTCGGGCTCCTGTCCAAAGCCTATCGCGGCAAAACCATTGTCGCTCTGAGTATTGGATCCATTCTGTTTCTCTTTCTCGCGCTTTTTGCATGACGCAGCGGATCGCATCATGACAGCGAAACTGTCGTTTCAGTAAGAATTTATTCCTTGAAAGTCCCGTTTGTTCTCTCTATGTTCTAATTCTGGAACGTAGAGATTGAGCATGACCAAACGTTACATCAATGTGGCCTATAAGGATCGGGAGATCGCCAAGCGGCTTGGCGCGCGCTGGGATGCGTCGGTGAAGCGTTGGTATTGTCCACCCGGATCGGCTCTGGCCAAGGTTTATAGTTGGCGCAAACCCTCTGGACGCGACGTGTCCGACCCGTTTGGACCTGAGGGGATGGTTTCGCCGTCTGTTGCGGCCAATTCCAATATTGCCCGGTCAACTCAGGGCGGCGATCAGCTTTCATTTCTGGCCTAGAGTCCCAATCAATCTAGAGTCACGTTCACACTCTGTGTGACCGTTTATCGGAACCCGAAGAGTTTTCGAAACGTAGTGTCAGTCAGCCCTCTCACGATTGTAGGATTAGACGATGACTGAAACTGACAAACAGAAATCTGCCGCTAAAAAAGTTCGCGATGAGGCGAACGAAGCCGACATGACGAGCTCCCCCGCACTCAATGATGATGCAGAAACAGATAGCGGTCAGGCTGGCAAACAATCTCTGCCGGATGGCAATCGTTTCGATTGATTATTGAACCCGACTTTACGTTGCCCCGAGACATGTTTGCTAAGTTTTGAGCCAACAGAGTCAATTTTCGTCTCGCTAATCTGTCGCCCGTCACACTGTGATCAGTTTGTAACAGGTTATCTGGAACAGAACCGCTCGTGCAGGCGTTTCTTGATCAACACTTACCATTAACTACTTTTATCAGAGATTGTCATATCGCCCGCCTAACTGCGACAATTCCGGTTTTAACTTCGAGTTCAGATCCCGTTCTGGGCCGTTTGCCACCTGCATTGGTTAGCGGGTTACAATTGGCAGGCCAGCGCCGGATTAAGATTGCGCGAGGCGATGCTATTGTCGACGCAGGCTACCCTAGAAATGCAATTTATTTGATCTCTGAAGGGTGGGCGGTTTCAAAACTGTCGATTGAAACGGGCAATACACAAATCATCGATATACTCGGTCCGGGCAGTATCGCAGAGATGACGAGTCTCAATGACCAGAGCGCAGAAGGTTACTCAACGGTCGCACTTCAAACTGTGTCTGTATACCGAATTGAAATCGACACGTTGCTTAGGCTTTGCGCCCAGGACGAAACGCTAACAGCTTGGCTTTTCGAGACTCTCGCAGGGCACACTCGTCGTGCCTATCGCCATCTAACAACACTTGGACAATTATCAGCGCGTCAGCGACTGGCCTTCGCCATGCTTAAGATCATTGATGTCGCCCAACAGACAGATCCATCATCAGTCGGGAAGACCGTTCACCTTCCAATGACCCAAGAAGAGATCGGCAACATGCTCGGTTTGACGAATGTCTCAATCTCAAAACTGATGAGCGCTTTTCGGAGAGAAGAGCTGATAGATTATGCGCGCAATCGTATTATTGTCCAGGATGTCGCGGCTCTCTCTCAGATTTGCGGTATGCGTTTAGAGTCGGACTACACAGACGCGGAGCCAACCCGGCTTGTTGCCAATCTGTAGTCGCCTGAGCTGCCATGTTAGGGACGAAGAATAGAGGCTCTGAATTTTGCGGATACGGGCAGGTGATCGGAAAATCCGGCATCTTCAACTTCGACCCCATGTTTGTGCGCGTGATCATCACTCAGGATATGATCAAGCCCTAATCGAGGGGCCCAAGATGGGTAGGTTTTATGCGGCCCACCAGTGAGGGGGCGTGACCCTGTCAAGGTCGAAAAATGCTTGATTGGCGCAGAATTAGCGCTGCAATTGAGGTCTCCACAAACAATCGTTCGGGCGCGACCATATCGCGGTAAGTTAAGGTGCTTGGCAAGGAATGCGAGCTGCTCGGTTTGATCTTCGAGCCCAAGAGACAAATGAACGCAGGCCACAACGGTGGCGGGTTCCATATCGAGTTCGACCACCAATGCGCCGCGCCCACCAATCCGTCCCGGTAGTTTCAGATCTTCGCAATTCTTGATCGCGACACGCGACAGGATTGCGTTCCCATGACGGGAAATAGCGCGCACAGATCGATTTTCCTGAAATACATGGTGGGGGTGCTGACTGGCCTGACGGAGCACATCACCCTGATTGGAAAATCCCGCGCGACGACCACCGGGATCGACTTCTTGTAGGCAAACCACATCGTATTCCGAAATGAATTTGCCGATGGAGCGTAATCGGCGCTCTTTCACCTTTGTGCTCATCAGCTGATTGTGAGCGCGCGTGACATAATGATGGGCCCGTTGGGTCCCGATTCCGGCCTGAATATTGTAGGACAAGACAGAGAATTTTTCGCTCATCTATCTGCCGTCTCCATTCTTGTCAGTCCGCGCGTGCAATGTAAGGAACCCCTGAAGGCCCCAGCCGTTCCTTCATTAGCTCGATGAACAGGCGTTAAGGCACTGTGGGGCCGGGGAAAAGATAAATGCTGCCAACCAGTCCACTTTTGATACTCGCGCACATTATTGTAACGGTGATCTTGTCGCTGATGATCATAAGTCGTCGGATCAATGTCTCCACGACGCTGTCATGGATCATCCTGCTTTCTGTTCTGCCAATTGCTGGGCCTATTATGTATTTCTTGTTCGGGAGTCAGTCTCTCGGGCGGAAGCGGCTCAAAACTGGTGGGGCGATCCGGCAATATTATCAGCGTGATTTCGGAATAGGTAAGCGTCGCGTCGCGCGCGAAGACTTGCCCGTCGCTGACTATCTACAAGAATTATCGTGGATGTTGTCTATTCAGACCGGGTTCTTCCCTGCTGCAGGAAACAAGCACAAACTCTATTCTGAGGCGCCGCCGCTGATTGAGGCCATAATCGCTGACATTGATGCGGCGAAAGACAGCGTCTATCTGGAATTTTATATCGTCGATCCGCAAGGCCTGATCGTCGATGTTCTCGCTGCGCTGGAACGGGCTGCAACCCGCGGTGTTGATGTGCGGCTAATGGTCGATGATTTTGGTGGCCGACCCTTTTTTCGATCGGAATGGGATGAGCAGCTCGTGGCCGCGGGCGCCGAAGTCATCCATTCGCTCTCAGTCAATCCGATCAAAGCTTTTTCCAAACGCACCGACCTTCGCAACCACCGCAAGGTCATTCTGGTCGATCAAGAAATTGGCTACACAGGTAGCTTCAATCTGACCGACCCCGTCAAGTTCAAGCAAGGCAAGGGGTTTGGTGAATGGGTTGACGTAATGCTGCGGCTTGAAGGTCACATTGTCTCTTCGCTCTCATGCATGTTCAACACGGACTATATTTTCGACAGTCAGGGTATGGACCATACGGATCAGGATCTGGCCGAACTGTCAGATGATGGCGACGCGGCTCCGCATTTTTCGGAAGGTATGGCGATGCAACTCGTTCCATCCGGACCTGAGATGCAGACCTCAATCATTCATGAGTTGATCGTCGCATCGATTTTTGGTGCGCGAAAATCAGTCACGATTGTGACGCCATATTTTGTTCCTGACGAAACGCTCCAATTAGCGATGACCAACGCAGCCCATCGCGGGGTCAGCGTCCGGCTGATTGTGCCCAAGCGGGTCGATTCCATCATGGCGCGCCATGCCGGGGAAAGCACATTTGACGAGTTGATTAGGGCTGGGATCGAAGTGCACCGCTTTATAGGTGGTATGTTGCATACGAAACTGGTTCAGATTGATGACCAGATGACGCTCATCGGCACAGCCAATATCGATATGCGGAGTTTCTACCTTAATTTGGAAATGACCCTGTGTGTCTATGACGATACGTTCGCTGCGGAAATCAACGCGCTCGTCGATAGTTATATCGCCGCGTCAGAAATGCTGGATCCAGACAAATGGGAACAGCGTGGCCCGTTCCTACGTTGGAAAGAGAACATCCTTCGTCTTGCGAGCCCCTTACTTTGACTTGTCAAACACTACCTAGAAAACCCGTCGTTCTCACAAACCTATCCTCGTCTTCCTCGGAGGATATTTCGAGCCAGTTGGGGGCTATTTTCGAGCGTTACGGCTATGGTCAACCAGACCTATTCGTCGGCGAATCGTCCGACATGAAATCGATGATGAGCAAAATGCGAGACGCTAAGGGCGATCTGCTGATCGCATTTGGCGGCGACGGAACGGCGGCCGCAGTGGCCTCAATCGCCCGCGATCAGAACGTCCCCTTCATCGCTTTGCCGGGCGGAACCATGAACATGTTGATGCAGGGCCTTTATGGGTCCGACGTCTGGCAAGATTGCTTGATCCGGGGTCTAGCCGTTGCGAGCCCACGACCCATGACGGCCGGTATTGTGCGCGATGAAAGCGGGCAGACAGGCACCTTCCTGGTCGGGTGTATGTTCGGGAAGCCGACCAAAATGAGTGAAGCGCGGGAAGATCTGCGCGACGGAAACGTTATGGATGCCGCCAAAGGGGCAATCGAGACGATGAAAACGACTTCAGACGCGTCGCCCATACGGATCGCCTTACCAGATCGTGACTATGACGAACGGTCAATGGAATTGATCAATGTAACCTGTCCTTTCATGGACGGCGAAGCGCTGGATCCGGATAGGCTCGACCTAACCCTCTTTGACAAGGTCACGGGCGGAAGCACCTTGTCGCTTGGTGTGGCGGCATTGATGGGAAATATTCGTCAAAGCCAGGCCGTGGAAAATGTGAAGACCAAGCAGTTTCGACTCCGCTCCGACTCCGCGATTGAAGGCTTGCTCGACGGCGAACCGATGACGTTCAAAGGTGAAGTCACCGTTGAACTCGACAAAAACCATGGGTTGGTTTTGGCCCCTTGGCCTGCGATGAGTTTTCCGATCTCACGGGAGGCATAGGAACGCCGTGACATCAATTTTACACTTCGCCGATGTTCATTTTGGGGTTGAGGATGAAGCCGCGCTCGCGCGCCTCGACGCAACAATCGAAAGTCTCAAACCTGATGTTTCAGTGATATCGGGGGATATTACACAGACTGGATCAGAGGCAGAATTCGAAGCGGCAGCCCGTTGGATTGAACAACTGTCTGGTCCAAAAGTTATCACGGCCGGCAATCACGACACGCCCATGTACGGGATCGTGGACCGCATTCTTAAACCGTTTGATCGCTACGCTGAATATATCGATCCGTTTGATGAGGGGTTGTTTGAAGATGAGAATGTAATCATCCAATCCATGAATACAGCCAGAGGCGTTCAAATGAAGCTCGACTGGTCGGTTGGCGTGGTCAATCTCGATGATCTCGATCAAAAGATTACGCGGTTCCAACAGAGTGATTGGGGCAAGCTGCGTCTGCTTAACGTCCACCACCCCTTTATCTATCCGCCTGAAAGCCCGCTGCAAAAGACAACTGATAACGGCCCCGAAGGGTTAAAGCGGCTGGCTGACGGCAATTGCGATATGGTGCTGAGCGGCCATGTCCATGTTCCGTTTGTTATTGAACGTAAGCCGGGGGGGAGCGAGCTGCTCTCCGTGTCTTCAGGGACGCTCTCGACGCGCCGCCGGGACAACAAGCCAGCGTTCAACCATATTCATGTGGACGCGGATGAGGTAGCCATCACCATGGTTGAGTTCTCAGACGATGATTATGTCAGAACCGAGAAGTTCCGTAAGAAACGGAACGAGCTCTCAGGCTGGCGGCGCGAGGGTTACACGCAGATGCGCACGGACGCCGTTGTGTTGGATACGCAGCGTTAAGGCATGAAAAAAGCGGCCCCCGTGGGAGCCGCTTTGAATGTCATTGAGGTTCCTCAGAAATACGCGCGGGGCTTTTATGAGAAGCCTTTGAACTTGTCTTTAAACTTGCTGACCCGTCCGCGATCGCTGATGCGCGCTTCGCCGCCTGTCCAGGCTGGGTGTGTTTTTGGGTCAATATCGAGGGAGAGCGTGTCGCCCTCTTTGCCCCAAGTGGAGCGTGTTTCGTAAGTGCTGCCATCGACCATCTTGACGTTGATGGTGTGGTAATCCGGATGTCCGTCTTTTTTCATGAGTCTTCTCTATGTTCGGTACGGCTTTGCTTGGTCCACCGCTAAGCGGCGGCCTATATTGGCAGCGGCGATGGGAATCAAGAGACCTAGGTCACTCGATCCTTCAACATTGGCAGCAATGTGTCGTTGGTAACGATAATGTCGCCCGTATCCATGACGTCGCCGTCGGATAGGCTTTCAACCTGTAAACCCGCTTCGCGCGCGATCAAAACGCCGGCGGCAATGTCCCACGGTTTGAGGCCGCGCTCCCAGAAACCATCGTAACGACCAGCCGCCGTCCACGCGAGGTCGAGTGACGCTGCGCCAAAGCGACGAACGCCGGCGCTAGTGCCCATGACTTGATGCAGTTCCTTGAGGTATTTCGCGTGGCCGGGCTTACCCTTAAACGGGATTCCAGTGGAGAAGATGCAATCTGAGAACAGATCGCGCTGCGAGGGCTTTAGACGACGATCCGCACCACCGCGTGTGCCGTCATTGATATAGGCGCCGCGGCCTTTTTCAGCGAACCACATATCGTCGGTGATCGGATTATAAACCAGTCCGGCAACGAGTTCGCGTGGGTTACCATCGATTTCGCGCTCCAGCGCGATGGAGATGGCGAAATGCGGAATACCGTGCAGAAAATTGGTCGTGCCGTCGATCGGATCAACGATAAAGCGGTGGGACTTATCCGTGCCTTCAATCTCGCCAGCTTCTTCCATTAGAAAGCTATAACCGGGACGGGCGTAGGAGAGCTGTTCGTGGATGACCTCTTCCGCTTTCTTATCGGCACGGGAGACGAAATCGGATGGGCCTTTTCGGCTGATTTGCAGAGTTTCGACTTCACCGAAGTCGCGCTGTAGACCGCGTGCGGCCTTGCGGGCGGCGTTCTGCATAACGCCCATAATTGCTGACATTCCGCTCATGGGTGTTTCCGTTCGAAGTATTACAGAGTGTCCGACCAGATGTCGGGGTGTCGTTACCGTGTTGACGGTGCGGTGGGTCGCCAGCCTAATCCAGTATTCTGTCTCATCCAGCGTTTCGCGCCCTATAGCAGGTCAGAGCGTGAGCGCGACCGTCTTCTTCACCGGGCCGACTGCGTCAGTTTTTGTCACGCTTATAGCCCAGCCATCCACCGGCGAACCCGCCCACGGGCGCTAAGACCAGTAGCAAGACATTGCTCGTAAATCCGGCCTCAGGATCTCGAAAAAAGAAGAAGATGAACACCGCGATAATCAAACCCGCGACCCCACCGGCCAGGGCTGTTTTGAAACGCTCGTTCATCGATCTACCCTGCATGGCAACGCCTTAGATGGTGGTCTTGATTAGCTAGTTGTTGTGATCTTCACAATTCTGATTGTTCGATCTGATAAGCTGACCCAGTAACGATCCTAGAAATACGCCGCAGGCTATAACTGAGCTTAGCTTGGCATTTGCCAACAGAGGGTCGTCAGAATTTCGAAATAACGCAAGGTAGATTAGGCTGACGATCAATCCTATTAATGCTGCAAATACAGCCTTTTTATGCCGCTCGCCCACTTTACTTCCAAAATCGCATCAGGGCGATCCGAACGAGGATCGCGACGACAAGAGCGATACCCGCGCTGAGCAGCCGGTCCAGACCAAAGAGATGGTCCAACCCAAACGCCAGTGCGATCAAAATAAGGATCGGGATAAAGCGCAGAATGGCAAGACGCCTGCCGAGGTTCTCTGTCACGCTCTTCTCCCAATCTAATGTTTTTATAATTCGGTTCTAGTCTGCCCGGGTCACGTAGCTACCGTCTTCCGTATTGATCACCAACCGTTCGCCCGTGCCGACAAAAGGTGGGACGGCGGTGCGGACACCATTGGAAAGAATGGCGGGCTTAAAGCTGTTGGCTGCCGTCTGACCCTTCACCACGGGTTCGGTCTCAATGACTTCAAGGGTCACTTGATCCGGCAGGGAGACGCTGATCGGTTTGTCTTCGTAGAATTCCAGTTCCACAGCCATGCCGTCGGAAAGATACACAGCGCGGTCGCCGATGAAGTCCTTCTGCAAGTGGATCTGCTCATAATTCTCGGAGTTCATGAACACAGCCGCGTCGCCATCATCATAGAGATAAGTGTGTGGTTTTTGGTCGAGGCGAACCCGCTCGACTGTCTCTGCCGCGCGGAAGCGCTCATTCAGTTTGCGGCCATCCAGCAGGTTCTTCATCTCAACCTGATTAAACGCGCCGCCCTTACCAGGCTTCACGGCATTACATTTCACCGCAACCCAGAGCGTATCCTGGTGCTTGATGATGTTGCCGACCTTAATTTCGTTGCCGTTCATTTTCATGGGGCGTGGGTCCTATGTTAGTTTTCGCGCGCCTAACAGAGGGGCGGGACCGGAGCAACAGAGGCGGACGGTAGGTAAGTTTATCAACGAGGCGTCATTCGGATCCCGCCATCCATGCGGATACATTCGCCGTTGATATAATCATTCTCGACAATCTGCTGGGCCAGCATGGCAATCTCGTCGGGTTTCCCAAGGCGGTTGGGGTAGAGAACTGAATTTTCTAGCGCTTCGAAAATGTGGTCAGGCAGCGTGTCGAACAAAGGTGTGTGGATCAAACCTGGCACAATGGTATTACAGCGCACGCCGATCTGTGCCAGATCGCGCGCAATCACAATCGTCATGCCGATGATGCCGCCTTTTGAGGCAGAATAGGCGACCTGTCCGATCTGACCTTCATAGCCTGCGACGGAGGCCGTGTTGATAATAACACCGCGTTGGCCGTCATCCGTCACCGGTTCTTGTCGCGACATTTGTTGGGCGGCGAGACGCGCGACATTGAATGTGCCGATCAGATTAACGTCCAGAACGCGCTTAAACGTATCAAGCGGATGCGGCGCGTCTCTCTTTTTGTCATAGGTTTTATGGGCGCTACCGATGCCCGCATAATTATTGCAAATATGCAGACCGCCAAAGGTCTTGGCGGTGTCTTCGATGATCTCAGCCACGCGTTCTTCGTTCGTCACATTGCCGTTGAAATAGCGTGCGCGGTCGCCCAGTTCCTTGGCGAGCGCGTCGCCGCGCTCATCATTCATATCGAGGATTGCGACGTTCACGCCCTGTCGGTGAAAGCGCCGGACTGTTGCTTCGCCGAGACCGGACGCTCCGCCCGTGACCAGCGCGGTTTTGCCTTTGAGCTCCATCGTGTGCTCCTAATTCAACATCGATTGATAGGTTTGGGAAAAGATATCTCGTCCGATAATCAACTTCATGACTTCGGAGCTCCCGGCGAGGATACGGTTGATGCGTGATCCCGTGAACATGCGGCAGATAGAATATTCATCCATATAGCCCGCGCCGCCATGCAGCTGGACCCCTTCATCCATCATTTTCCACTGGATTTCGCTGCCCAAAAGTTTGGCTTTGGCGGCCGCGTTGGCGGTCAGTAAGCCCTGATTATGCTGGTAGACCAGATGGTCGACATAGACTTGCAGCATGTCGATTTCGCTATCCAGTTCCGCCATTTTGAACTGCGTATTCTGCATCTTGGAGAGAGGGCGTCCAAAGACCTGACGGTCCATGACGTAGCTGCGTGTTAGATCGAAGGCATGTCGCGCGGACGCGGCATAGCCAGTTGCGGCGATCAGCCGTTCTTCGGCCAAGCCTTCCATCAAATGGATGAACCCCATCCCCGGTGTGCCGAGCACATTGTTGCGGGGGATCACGACTTCGTCGAAAAACAATTCGGCCGTATCTTGCGCCGGAAGGCCCATTTTCTTCAAGTTTTGTCCGCGAGAGAACCCGTCCATGCCGCGCTCAACAATCACCAAGGCCATAGCGTGCGGGTTGGCGGGTTCATCCGCGCCTTCCGCGATATATTTCCCCGCTACGATGACCACGTCGGCGTTAATGCCGTTGGAGATGTAGGTTTTGGATCCGTTGAGGATCAGGTGATCGCCCATGTCGCGGACCGTGCTGCGCATACCCGACAGGTCAGACCCGGCCCCGGCCTCGGTCATGGCAACGGCTAGAATGGTTTCACCGGATACGCATTTGGGCAGGAACCGCGCGCATTGCTCCTCATTGCCGATATTCTTGAAATAGGGGCCAACAAGGCGCGAGTGCAGGGTGGCGAAAAACTCGCCCGTTTCCGCGCGGGCGCTTTCTTCAATGATGATCTGATCCCAGCGGAAATCGGAATCGCCAAGACCGCCATATTTTTCGTCTGGCCAGATCATCAACATGCCGCGTTCGCCCGCTTTGCGAAAGGCCGAGCGGTCAACGATCCCGGCTTCGCGCCATGTGGCCATATTCGGCTTGATCTCTTCTTCCAGAAACTGGCGATAAGAATCCCGGAACAGGATTTGTTCTTCTGTAAACTGGCGCATGACGGTATCCCCCGACGGATCGTTTCATCAAGGGGTAGGGGAGAGGCATCGCCGTTGGGAAGGGTGCGTCACGTCACAGGACGAGTTTATCACATGACGGATTGGAACTCACCTGTCCCTGACGATAAATGCCGGGGACGGTTTACTTAAGAAGCTGTCTAGGAATTGGGATCGGCATAGCGGCTAAAATCTGTCCAAACGACTTACCCTGCGCATCATTGCGCACGCTCGCTATGCCGCCGCCGCCCAGAGCTTTGTCCATCAAGATGTTGAGGCTGTGCGACCCCGGTAAGTACCAGCGTTCAATGTCGCCATTGACGAAATGGGCGAAGCGTTCACGTATGGCGGCTTCGGTCACTGCGGCCCAGATATAGGGTATGAAGTCCGGCTGCCGTGCGATCACGCCAATATTGCTTTTGTCGCCCTTGTCGCCGGATCGCAGCCAAGCGAGCTGAACCAGCGGGACCTCCGTGTCGGGATCAAATGTGGGGGGCTTGGGTGTTTCACGTGAAACAGATGAGGGCGCCATAGGCGGCGCGGGCACGAAAGCTGTCCCATTGACGCGAATGTCTGGAAGGCTCTTATCGATCAGGGTTGAAAACAGCCGCACGACGGGCTGTGGCTTGGAGCGAACGCCAGAAAACGGCACGAGACCCGGCGGTGTCGCGAGGCCAAAACCGGACGCTTCTTTCAGGAACAAAGCGCAGGCTGCGGCGCTGTCGTGACGGACTGACATGCGAAAGGCGACTTCCCGCGTCTGAGCGAATTGCGTGAACGCGCCGAAATGTGATTCAGGCCCCGCCAACTCTAACTCGGTTTGGCTGTAATCGGGCAGATTACGGTCGCGAAGTTTTCGCCGCGCGCGAGCTAGTGTGGCGTCGAAGACAAATTGAGCTTTCTCAGACGCGTCCTCACCCACCATGAAAAAGAGCAAAGAGAGGCGGTGTCCGTCCGTGACGGTGACGCTGGCCTTGTAATGGTCGGGGACGCCGATGCCGCGCGCGCCGCTGGCTCTGACTTGGTTGGGGCCAACCTGTTCAATCGTAACCTGAGTGAAATCGCAGATCACGTCCGGCAACAAATAGGCGGCTGGGTCGCCAATCTCATAGAGCATTTGCTCGCCGACCGTACCGCGATTGACGATCCCGCCGGTCCCGTCTGGCTTGGTGATGACGCAAGCGCCGTCTTCACTGACCTCTGCAATGGGGTAGCCAATATCAACCAACGTGTCGGCGACGCTTTTCCAGTCAGTGAAGTTTCCGCCCGTCACTTGTGGGCCGCACTCGATTAAATGTCCGACCAGCGACCCTTGCGCCAAGCTGTCCAACTGATCGCTTTGCCAGCCAAATTCATGGATCAATGCGCCGAGCGTGACGGCGCTGTCGACGCAGCGTCCCGTGATGACAATATCTGCCCCGTCGCAAAGGGCCTTCGCGATTGGGAAGGCACCGAGATAGGTATTGGCGGACACGATCATTTTCGCGTTGGGGAGCGGGTCGCCGGAGAACATCTCTCTCGCCTCTTCAAGCGAGTCCAGTCGGTCCATAACATCATCACCCGTGATGACCGCGACATTGAGATCCAGTCCAGCTTTGTCGATGGCGGCCCGAACGGCAGCCGCGCAGTCATCAGGGTTGACGCCGCCGGCATTGGAGCAGATTTTCACGCCTTGGCGTGCAATCTCAGGCAAGTGCCGGGTTAAGTCAGAGACAAAATCCGTGGCAAATCCAGCCTCGGGGTCGCGAACTCTCATCCGCGCCATCAAGCTCATTGTGATTTCGGCGAGATAGTCGAAAACTAAGTAATCGAGGCTGGGCTCCGCGGCCAGTAACTGACCCCACGCCATATCGCTCTCGCCCCAATAACCCGAAGCCCCGCCGATCCTGATGGTTTTGCTCATGCCGTTTTACTCATGCATGATGGATGACGGCCTTAAGGCGGCCCGTAAAGGGCTTAGACGATTGTGATCGCGTCCATGCGACTGACGATCTCGATGCCGCCTTGCGCCAAGACGCCGCTTTCGTCCGGGTCATAGCCGATTACTCTCATCTTCGCGGCAAGAGCGCCTGCAATCCCGGTGGGGCTATCCTCGATCACGATGCAGCGCGTTGGCGACACGTTCATTTGAATGGCCGCATGCAGAAACAGGTCGGGGGCTGGTTTGGGGTTAGCCACATCACGGGCGGAGAAAATCCGCCCTTCAAATTGATCCCATAGGCCCGTCAGGCCGAGGCTGATCGCCATCTTTTCGTGGCTTCCTTGTGAGGCCACACAGCTATGCAGCCCCGCAGCCTGCACGCGCGCGATCAAGTCATTCACGCCCGCGACAACGGTTAAATCCCGCCGCATCCGCTGCTCCTGATCGAGATGGAAAGCGGACGTCCATTTTTTATCTATCGGCTTACCAAGTCGGTCTTCGATCGCGCAGTGAACCTGCGCCATGGTTTTACCTTTGAAAAGACGGATCGATTCGTGGCCGTTCATGGCCCAGCCCAGGCGCGTGATGTGTTCAGCCATGACCGCGTTGGAGAGTGGTTCAGAATCGACCAGAACGCCGTCACAATCAAAGATGATCAAGTCGGTCTGATCTGTCGTTATCAAGGGCATAGAGGTCGTTGATCAAGGGGCAAGAAAATGCCTTCTCGTGTCAGCATGGTTAACGCCGCCCTAACCCTTTGACGGCATGGCCAGATCATGGCCTTCACAGCCCCATCACCCGGCTTCAGCCACGCCGAACTCCAGCAGCGCAATTATGCACTGATCGGACTGGGTCGCTTTTTGGAATCCGCCATTTGGGTCTTGGTTCTAGTGTTCTTCTCAGGGGCCATTGTTGGCCTGACGTTTCCGTCTGCTGAAGCACTAGAAGCGGGCGATAGCCCGCTGGCACGTCTGCTCTGGTATCCAATCTACGGCATTGTCGCAGGCATGACGCTGATGAATTTCGCCAAGGTCTTACGACTGGTCTCGCGCAACCCGCTGATTATCATGTGTGTCCTTTGGCTCGGCTTGACCTTCTTCTGGTCGATTGATCCCGGCGTGACGATGCGCCGATCCATCGGTCTGTTAATGACGACAATGGCCGGATTGGCCTTTGCGGCGCGCTATGATTGGGGCGAAATGGTGCAGCATATTGGCGCGGCCGTGCTGATCCTGTGCCTGATTACACTGATGCTGGTTCTGCTCAATCCAACGCGCGGTATCATGCAGGAAATCTATCCCGGCGCGTGGCGCGGTCCGTGGGCGGAAAAAAATTATCTAGGCGGGATCATGGCGAAGGGGTTTGCAGTCATGCTCTGCGCCTTTGCGATGCGCCCCAAACGCATCTGGATATGGGGGCCGACTGCAATGCTCTGCCTCTTCATGATGTTGATGTCAGGATCGAAAACAGCGTTACTGGCGATGATGGGCTGTTTCGGTATTTTTCTGGTGGTACGAGTGTTCCGTCGGTTCCCGTTTCTGCGCGTTCCCGTCATCTGGGCGGTGATTGCCGGTACGGCGGGTCTCGCCCTGATCATGACCGTCGGGCTAGAGTGGGCGTTGGGCTTGATCGGCAAAGATCCGACCCTGACGGGTCGAACGGATATTTGGCAACTTTTGGCCATGGCCATCCAGGATAAGTTCTGGCTCGGTTACGGGTATGGCACCTTCTGGATGGACCCGTTGGGGCCGAGCTATCAAACGCGCGAAGTGCTGCAATGGTCAGTGCCGACAGCGCATAATGGCTGGCTCGATAGTTGGTTGTCGGGCGGCGCCGTAATCATCATCCTATTCGGTCTATTGACGCTAATGACGGCGATCAAAAGCCTGACCCGGATCAAGACAGGTGGTGTGGAAACCTATTGGGTTGTCCTGTCGCTATTCTTCTTCTTGCTGTTCTCGATCTCTGAATCCGCGATTCTGCAGCAGAATGATATTAGCTGGTTCCTGTTCACCGCGACCACCGCAAAACTCTGGGCCAATGATCCAGCTTGGTGGCGTCCGGGATCGCGCGGGGAACGCCGCGGCACCGTTGCGCGCGTCGGTATTCACCGCGCGCCTGGCCAGCGGAGCCTCTACTGACGCGTTTTGGCTTAGCTCGCTTTGGGCGCCACGATATGTGCGCCGAACCGTTTGCGTAGCGCCACGAATTTCTGCTCCCAGAAATAGAAACTGAGTGCGGTGATGGCAAAGGACGCGATTAACGCCACGATGATGGTCGCGGCTTGTGACCACGCCATGCGCTCAACCAGATCCAGAACCGGGAAGTGCCATAGATATAGCCCGTAACTCACCCGACCGATCCAACGCAGCGGCGGCAGCTCCAGCACCGGAAAGGCCCACGTAAAGGCGCGTCCAAAATAGAGGTTCAACATCAACACACCGATGGCCACACCTTGAACCGAGAAGCGCAGGACTTGCCGGAACATCTCGTCGCGAATGACGAAAGTGGCGAGCAAAGCTAAAACGGCCAGTCCCGCTGGAACCCAGCCGATCAGCCAGCGCAGCTTTGCCGGATCGCTCAGCTGGTGCAGGCCGAGCGAGAACAGACACCCATAAGCAATGCTGTCGATCCGCGCGTCCGTCGCCATGTAAGTGTAAAGCTCAGCCGTCTCAGGCCAGATCAGGCTCACCGCCAATCGCCACAGTGGAACCAACACGATCAAGGCGAGCAGAACAGTCGTAATGCGCCGCCAATTCAATCCCGTTAGCATCAAAAGCGCCGGGAATAAGAGATAGAAATGTTCTTCGACCGCCAGCGACCAAAGCGGGGTCCAACTCATATAGGGCGCGTGGCCTGCGGCCTGCTCGGCGATCTGATAATAGTTGGTGAAATAGAGGTTGGCGGCTGCGAATTCCCCGGCAACGGGGGCGCCTAGTCCCAGCCACATATGGATGGCCGTGGTGACAAAGGTCATGCCGATCAGGGCAGGAAAGAGACGGATGGCGCGACGAATATAGAAATCCTTCAGACCGATCCCGTCCTTCTTTTCGGCTTCGGCAATCAACAGACGTGTGATCAGAAACCCGGAGACGAAGAAAAACACGGTGACGCCAAACCCGCCCGGGACCAAATGGCCGAGCCCAAAATGGGCGACCAGGACGATCAGCACGGCAATTGCGCGCAGACCGTCCAGCCCCGGAATATAGCCGTAGCGAGCCTTGGCGGTGATCGCTTCTTCATGCGTTCGCGGCGGCTGCCCGATCTGTGACGTCATATCCATGACGCGCGATTAGCAAAGGAAGATGTAGCAACCGTTTAACGAGCCAACTGCCAGACATTATGGTTAGCAGAGCCTTAAAATGTGTCGGCGTTAGGTCCGGTCAATGCAAGTTTGTCATAGGGACAAACCCGTTGGCATTGAACGAATTTAGCCGGTTAATTCGAGGCAATTTGAACAGGGCGCGCCTGATAGGTTTGCGCCTTGTGATAATCCGTGAGAGCAGTAATGTTCACGCTCTGAACAAACTGGTCGACTATGTCATTGGCACATTCCGCAAGAGACTGGTCCAGATATCGCAAGGTCGCTTTGTCGGCCCTGCAAAAAGACATCGCGCGTTTTTCTAGCTTGGCATAGATTTTTTCTGGTCCTTGCGGAGCGCGAAGTTCAGTCAGGCTAAACTTTACACTGACGGTCCTGTCGACCAACAATGCCCCGTTTGCGAAAGCGTTCGGGGCGATGGCGCCCGTGGCCAGAGCTAAAAACCCAAAAGCAGATATTGCGACTTTCTTGACGCGGCGCGCTGCAAAATTCATGGTGTCGTTTCGTTTGGTGGTCATTGGAAGAATCCTTTCCAGTTAATTTGTCAAGCGACAGGCGACGAGGTCACACCCTCGTCGCCACTCTGCTCGCATAGGTTCTGAATGATGGGAACCGCCATCCGTGCGGCACCTGCTATGCAATAAAACATAATGAAAACAGATACTTATGTTACGATTTAGGTAGGGGAAAGTGCTCCGCCATAATGCCTGGTTGTGACATCAAGTCGGTCGTCTCTAACTGTGCCATTGGCAGGTGAGTCTGCACCGTCAATGCGATTGCTACCCAACTCACTCAATTGATCACGTCTGAACAAAAATTGGTCTGAAATGTGCGGATTTTGGCTGAAGATGTCGCAAGCCATTGCATAGGCTTTATTCGATCAACGGGCTGACGGGACGGGGTGGGCCGTGATAAGCGCGCCTCATGCACACTCTATTGGTAAACCGGACCGACCCGGCCGACATCACACTTTTCAAAACTGACAGCCCCGCGCTGCAAGACGGGGAGGTCCGCCTTGCCATCGATAGCTTCGCGCTGACGGCTAATAATGTCACCTATATGATCTTCGGTGATCACATCGGTTACTGGCATTATTTTGATCCAAAAGCCTATGGCTTCGGCGAAGACAATCAGGGCCGGATGCCGGTTTGGGGGTTCGCGACGGTGTCAGAATCCAAATGTTCTGACGTCCCTGTTGGTACGGAAGTCTACGGTTTCCTGCCTGTGGCTGACGAAATTGTCGTGAAGCCTGACAAGCTGTCGCCGCAAGGATTTCAGGACGTGGCCGATCACCGCGCGCCGCTCCATCCTGTCTATAATGGCTATTCTTATACTGCCGCTGACCCGTCTTATGCGGTCCAGAAAGCAATCCAGCCCGTGCTGCGTCCGCTGTTTTTGACCAGCTTTTTGATCGACGATTTCGTCTCCAGCGAAAAATTCTTCGGTGCGGAACGGGTGGTGATCACCAGCGCTTCGTCCAAGACCGCGCTCGGCACGGCCTATTGCCTCAAACAACGCGGGGGCGTCGAAGTGCTGGGCCTGACATCGGAACGCAATCGAGCCTTTGTCGAAGAGACAGGCTATTACGATACGGTCGTGACCTATGAGATGATCGAAGGATTGGACCGCGTGCCGACCGTCATCGTCGACATGGCTGGCAATGGCGAGTTATTGGCGCGGATCTACGCCCATTTGCGCGACAATGTGAAATATGGCTGCGCCGTCGGGAAGTCCCACTATCAGGGCGATGCGGCACCAAAACCTGATGAGGGCGCGCCGATGAAGATGTTCTTCGCGCCGGATTACGCCAAGTCGCGCATTGCGGAATGGGGCGGGGGCGGGTTTGCCACACGCCTGGCTGAACGCTGGATTCCGTTTCTCGGTGATGCTGCGGGATGGATGAGTGTCGGAGAACCGGCAGGCGTCGAAGCGATGCTCACCACCTATAAAAATCTGCTCAACGGGACAACAGACCCAACGCAAGCCGCGCTATTTTCGTTGAAAGGCTAATCATGGCTTACGAATGTTTTGACGTTTCGATTGAAGATCAGATCGCCCATATCCGGCTCAGCCGACCAGAAAAGCGCAACGCTATGAGCCCGTCTTTCTGGGCCGACCTACCAGAAATCGTCCGCGATATCGACGACAATGCCAAGGCACGCGTGATTGTTATTTCTGCCGATACAACGGGCGAGCGTCCGATCTTTTCTGCTGGAATTGATGTGTCGATGTTTAGCTCTGGCGGCGTGTCCGGCAATGATAAGAACAATCCGCATCACGGCGCGGTCTTCTATCAGAATGTCCTCCGATTGCAGGATAGTTTCACGGCGCTTGAAAATTGCCGCATCCCGGTCATCGTCGCGATCCATGGCGGGTGCATTGGCGGCGGGGTTGATCTGATTACGGCCTGCGACATGCGCTACGGTACGTCGGACGCCTACATCACCATCTATGAAATCAATGTCGGCATGACGGCAGATGTCGGGACGTTCCCGCGCATTCTCAACCATATGCCCGAAGGCGTGGTGCGCGAGTTGGCCTATACGGGTCGCCGCATGGACGCGGAAGAATGCGAGCAGCGCGGTCTTTTCAATGCGACCTACGAGAGCGATGAAGCGATGATGGAGGCCGTCATGGCGACAGCGCGCGAGATCGCGTCCAAGCCACCCTTGGCGATCTATGGCTGCAAACGCATCATCACCTATGCGCGCGATCACAGCACGGCGGACACGCTTGACCAGATCGGCGTCTGGAACATGTCTATGCTCATCCCATCGGAGATGATGGAAGCGATGATGGCAAAGGGGCAGAAGCGGGCGGGAACGTTCGCCGATCTGCCAAAAGTGGCTAGGGATTAGTCCCGATTATAGGTCATCACCACGTCTGATTTGGGGTCGCGCAGAACCAAACGATCTTTGTCGATCGATACGATTTCCAGAGTCGATGTTTCGACCGTGCCCATCATATTCGTCAGGCCGGACGCCATTTGTAAAGAGTCCGGATTAGAGTCGACGGGCATGACCGATAAATTGGTCGTGGTTTCGCTGAGGGTCGATCCGTTCAGCACGTAATTGGCCGTTGACCTAATCCTGTAAGCCGCAATTTGTGCGGGAACATCTTGGAAGGTCAAAAGACCTTCGCTGTCACTTGTTCCGTTTTTGTAAAAATCCAGTTCGCCATCTGTCAGGCTCAGTGTGGACCCATTCTGCGAAATTACGACTGGTTCAGCCTGATCCCATTCACCGATTAGAAGCTGCGCCTGTGTTTTAGGTGCGCCGGAGCCGCAGGCCGTTAGCAATGCGGCAGCCGTCAGAGTGGTGAGAGTGAAATAGCGCATGAGACCCCCCAAGATCGATCGGACGCGCCGCAAACATTACGACGGTGCTCGATTGATCTTATTCGCGGACGCGCAATTTGTTCCCGGCCAGAGTGTGTTTGAGTCTAAAGACTATTGGCGATCATAAGTCAGGGTCGTACCCGTATCGACGTCCAGCAAGGTCAATCTTTCCGCGTCTAAGGTTTCTATAATCAATCGTCCGGGCGGGCTGTTTCGGTAGGCATTTTCGAGCGCCCGCGCGAGTTCATCGGCTTCTGGTGTTGAAATATCCGGTGTGACTTTGACGTCTTGCAACGTCCGGGTCAGGACAGTTTCTTCTAAGGTCCAGCCGACCGTGGCGGCTATAGAAAATCGCTCCGGAATGCCGTCATTTTCTGTGATGATCATGATGCCGTTAAAGGTCGACCGCCCGTCTTGTGCATAGGTGATGACAGCGTTTTCAACCACTAAAGTTGGGTCGGTCTGCGCTGCGCCTTGCTGCGCCCAAGTCCCGATCAACAAGCTTTTATCGGGCCCGACATCGCCCTGACAGGCTATGATAATGAACGCGCCGATCAGGACGGTAAAGGACTGGATTAAACGGCTCATAAATCCCCACGCGTCGCCGCGCCCCAATAGTTGTAGCTGAGGACTTTCGGTCCCGGAATGTACATCTCATCAAGACGTGCAAGTTTCAGGCCTGCCTGTTGGAACAGTGCTGGAATGTCGCGGCCCGTCTGACACCCGCCGGCGATATGTTTCCAGATCGGATCGATGCGTCTCTGCCAGCGCGCGACATTCAGGTCCGGCGCGCGGCCATGTTCAGTGAATAAGATCTCTCCGCCGGGACGGAGCACACGACCCATTTCGCGCAAGGCGGCGACCGGGTCTGGAATGGTGCAAAGCGCATAAGTGACAACGACGGTGTCCGCGCAGGCGTCACCTAGTGGCAGAGTTTCGCCCGATAGGCCGAGCCGATCGACCGGGAAATCGCAGGCTGAAGCCCGGGGTTCGGCGCGGTGCCACAAGCCATCATCCGGGTCGATGCCGGTGACGCGGCGAACCTTAGCTGGGTCATAATGGGGTAAGTTGAGACCTGAACCGATGCCGATTTCGACGACGTCGCCGCGCGCTTGCGGGATAACCTTCTCGCGCTGTTTAGCGATTGGCTTGGTGCCACAAGCGAGGTCGAGCACTTTTGGCAAGATCGTCGTATTGTAGAAACCCATACGGATCGCCTAGCGCGCTTGACGGCGGACTTCCAGAGAGTTGATTGTCGCGACGTGGAGTTTCGGAATAGGAGAGCACGATGTCTAAGACTGATGACCCCAAAACTGAATGCAGGACTCCGGCTGAGGGCCGCGATGGGGTGACCCGAATTCCGAGCTGGAAGTATGATTGTTTGCGCGACGTTATTGTTGAGGTCGTTAGGGAGGCTGGATCTGATGGGTTCGTCTTTTCAAAACTGACTGAGGCGGTGCGGCCTCGCTTAAGCGCGGACCAACTGGATAAAATTGGCTCTCTTGGCTGGCATGTCACGACCGTTAAACTGAATATGGAAGTCGAGGGCGATATTGCTCGGTTGTCGGGATCACCGCAGCGCTTGGTTGTCCTAAGGTAGTCAGCGCGGCTGGCAGGCTAGAAAGATAAGACCCTATGGCAAAAACATCATCTCATACGCGGACACGCTTGCGTGTTGCCGTCGCGCAACTGGCTCCGGCCTTTCTCGACCGGGCGGCCGGGACAGACCGTGTTATTGCTGCAATTACTGAGGCCGCTGATCAGGGCGCGGACCTGATCTGCTTTCCTGAAAGCTACCTCCCCGGATATCCGTTTTGGCTATCGGCAGGCGACGGGGCGCGGTTTAATGATGCGCGCAACAAAACGCTGTTTTCGCATTATTCCGATCAGGCTGTCACTATTGAGGACGGGCATCTGGATACGATCTGCGCCGCGCTGCGCACGACTGGGATGGCGGCGTGGCTCGGTATTGTTGAACGTCCGCGCGATCGTTCCGGTCACTCGCTCTACTGTTCCTATGTCTATATTGATGCGAGCGGCGAGGTGCAGTCCGTGCACCGCAAGCTGCAGCCCACTTATGAAGAACGTCTGGTCTGGTCACTGGGCGACGGGAACGGATTGGTGACGCACCGGCTGGGCGCTTTCACTACGGGCGGGCTGAATTGTTGGGAAAACTGGATGCCGCTGGCGCGCGCCGCGCTCTATGCACAGGGCGAGGATCTGCATGTGGCAGGCTGGCCGGGCAGTCGAAGCAATACGGAAGACCTGACGCCGGTTCTGGCCAAGGAAGGTCGGTCTTATGTGATCAGTGTCAGCTCTGTGATGCGCGGCTCTGACGTGCGCGACGACATGCCGGAGGCTGAATTTGTGCGCGACGCGATTGGTGAGTTAGCGGCGGATGGTGGCTCATGCATTTGCGCGCCAGACGGAACGTTTCTTATGGAGCCTTGGGTCGGAAACAATGGGGTTGGAGAGACCGGAGTTCGTACCGTTGAGATCGATATTGCACGGGTGCGCGAGGAACGACAAAACTTCGATCCGTCAGGCCATTACTCCCGCCCTGATGTGACTCAGCTGATCGTGGACCGGACCCGGCAGGCCATCGCCACCTTCAAAACAGATTGATCGTGTCCTAGTCGAACGCAGCGTCCCGGCCGGGCTCGGTCTGGCTGAGGGCGTCGAGCTTGACATGCAGACCTTCGGACAGTCGGTCGAGTTTGTCGCCGCGTAAATCGGTTTCAAGCTGTGCCGTCGGGCGGTCTGTATTAGCGGAAAAATGCATCCAGTTCGTTTCTTGATGCTGCGGCCATTCGGGCAAGCCTGGTGCATTGGGATCGCCATTTTCGGCAAAGCTCGCCCAATATCCGATCATCTGATCCGTTAAGGCATCGTCCTGATCGGTCAGGCCTAGAACGGGTTCGTGGCTGCCAAAGACGAAGGGGATCTCTGCGGCGTGAAATGCGCCCATCGTCTGCTTCTTGGAGGGCGGTACGCGGGAGAAGAAGTAGGTCCAGCTCGGTGCGCCCGTCTTGGCGGTTGCTTGTGCCGCAAAGCGGATATTCACGCCGAAAATCTCGTCACCCATCATCTGTGTGCCGCCCGCCTCGAAATCTGTGTCGAGCTTGTAAAGATCGATAATCTCTGCGGCTTGGGTCGGGAACGGATCCGAGAGCTGTGCGATCAACATATCGCGGCCGCCTCGCTCCAAATCGTTGAGCCAGACTGTGGGCTGCGGATCGTCTGGGAAGAATAATGTGCCTTCATCGGAATTATACCCGGCGATCATGGGTACAGAATGGATTTGGCCGCGGTCAAAAGCTTGTCCGACATTGTGAGGGAAGACGACGCCGTCACGTATATGGTGGAAGCCTTCCGACAGGGTTTCGGTGACAACGGCCTGGATTTCATCCGCAGGAATGGCGCGTAAGTCTGCCGCGCTGGGATTATTGAGGCCGAGCGCTTCGGCAACGGCCCGTCCGGTATCGTGCCCGGATGGCCACCCAAGGCCGTCTCCCTCCAACTGACCCAAGTGATAAGTCGAGGCGCCGGATTGCAAAATCGCGCCATGGAATAAGCCCTCCGCGAGCGGTGTGCTCATTAGTTCCGTTACTGACCAAGCGCCGGCGCTTTCGCCAAAGATCGTCACGCGCTCTGGGTTGCCGCCATAAGCAGCGATATTATCGCGAACCCATTCTAAAGCCGCGACCTGATCCAACGTGCCGTAATTGCCGGACACACCGCGCGCATCATCCGAACTGAGCGCCGGATGCGCCATATAGCCGAAGGCACCGAGCCGATAATTGATGGTGACCAGAACGACGCCGCGTTCGGGCAGGGCGTTAGCTTGATAATAATCGAAATCACTCGATCCAAACTGATGACCGCCGCCATGAATCCAAACCATGACAGGCGCATCCTTGGCATCGATTGGCGCGCGCACATTCAGATAAAGACAATCTTCGCTGACAGGCGGCGGGTCCATCGCGGCGACGACACGTTTAATCGCAAAACTCTTGATCCAAGACACGCCGTGCCCGTCGATCAATCGGTCAAAAAAGTCGCCCTCCGTATCTGTCGCCTGCATGCACCGGGTTCCAAACTGACTGGCGTCACGCGCTTCCGTCCAAGTCGGAGCCGGTGCGGGCGGCGCCCAACGCAGATCGCCAATTGGCGGCTCGGCAAAGGGAATGCCTTGGTAGGACGCGATCGCAGGATTGTCGGTGATAATGCCCTGCACCGGGCCTTGCGGCGTCGACAGTATGGCGGTGGAATCTGGCACGCTTGAGCAAGCGGCAAGGATGAAGGCAGAAACGAGAAGGATAGAACGCATAGACATTGTTACGAGCGACTAACCCCGATGGTCAAATCGCTCCGTGGCAATCGTCTATGTGATGGCCGGTAATCCAGACGCGATAGCTAGAACAGCGCACCTTGAATGCCGTCCAGCACGAATTGCGCCGCCAGCGTCGCGAGCAGGACACCGAGCACGCGGGTCAGTACATTGGTGAAGGTCTTGCCCATTAGCTTGATAAGACCGCCGGCCAGAAGGAAACTGACCAGTGTAATCAGCAGAACAGCGACTAGGGCGGTCATGACAGCAATCTCGCCAGCATGATCAGGTTGGTCGCCCATCATCAGCAGTAGCGAGGCCATCGTGCCCGGTCCGGCGATCATGGGAATACCCATCGGGAAGACAGAAATATCTTCTGGATCAGCAATGTCTTCGAGCAGGTCCTCGGCGCGGTCTTCGCGTTTTTCTGTGCGCTTCTCGAATACCATGTTCAGCCCGATGATGAACAGCATGACGCCGCCCGCAATGCGCAGCGCGTCTAGGGAAATACCAAGCTTGGAAAACAGCCATTCACCGACAAAGGCAAAGCCAATTAGGATCACAGACGCCACACCGACACTTTTATAGGCCATCCTCCGACGATGGGATTTGGACGTGCCTTGGGTCAACGTCGCGAAAATCGGCGCGCAGCCAGGCGGATCAATGATCACGAACAGCGTCGCAAAGGCGGACGCAAAAATAGCCATGTCGAACCAGGCGCTCATCACGGCGCTTTAATCGCCGCGTCAAGGCGCGGCAAGTCTAACGACCCGTCATGCTTGCATGGCAGCCCTCTCTGTGATGCAAGGGGGAATGACCATACGATATTTGCTTCCACTTGCTTTCTTGTTGGCGTCTTGCGCGCCAGACGCCACGCAAACAGAGGTGCCGCCAGACGCAACAGAGGTGGTGAAAACCGAACCTGCGCCGCTCACCTACATGCAGCCCGTGGCCAGCGACGCGGATCTCGATAGTGCCGTCGCGCCTTATGTGATGGCGCGCGGGGCGGGGCCGTCGCGTCTGTCGCCGGATGGGACCACTATCGCCACGCGCCTGTCCCTAACCGGTGATCGGCAGCTTTACGTGATGGATGCGAATGCCGACGACTCAAAAGAAACGTTGCAGCAACTCTCCTTCGGGTCTGGCATCACTTTCTTTGAGTTCTCGCCCAAGGGCGACTTGGTTTTCGGGTCGGACAATAATGGCGATGAGCGGGAAAATTACTGGCGCGTGTCCAAAGTCGATGGTGTTTGGGGAGAGCCAAGCTTGATCTTGGCTGCGACTGAGCAAGGCTTCCGGCAATTTGGAGGCTTTACGAGCGATGGCCAGACTATTGTTTTTAGTTCGACCGAACGAAACGGCGCAGATTTCGACATCTATAAAGCGGATGTAACAAGCGGAGAGGCCACTCTGGTCTATGAGGGTGTGCTTGGGAATTACGTCCAAGCTGTCGGCCCTGACGGCCGCACGGCCATTATTAGCGAGACCGTTGGTGAAGATAGCGACAAACTGTTTGCGCTTGATCTAGAGAGTGGTCAGCGGACAGTTCTGTCTGATCCGACACCGCGCGCCAATCACACCGATGCTGGAGTAGAGTATCTATCGGCAAATTCAGTGCTTTTGGCGACGAATCGGGGCGGCGAGTTTGCAGCTCTGACACTGTTCGATGTCAGCGGAAGTGAGGCAGCGACCCCCTTTGTGCCAGCAGCAGACAGAGACGTGGACGGTTTCAGTGTTTGCGGTAGCAGCACATTATACACGGTCAATCAGGACGGTTTCTCTGAGACACGTGTGGTGCGACCCAATGACGAAAATGTCGCTGTTGGGGGATTACCCGCTGGGGTTCACTCTGTCGACTGTGCGGGCAGTCAGGCGCTCGTCCGTGTGTCTGCTTCCAACATTCCAGGCGATCTTTACCACGTCGATCTCGAAACACTGGAATCGCGTCGCATCTTTACCTCCGACTATGACACGCTTGATCCGGCCTTTCTGATCCAGCCTGAATCGGTTCGACTGAACGCGCGCGATGGCGTTGAAGTACAGGGCTTGCTCTATCTGCCTCGCGGGGCGCTCGAAACGCCGCCGGTTGTTTTTATGGTTCATGGCGGTCCGACCGCACAGGCGCGTCCTAGCTATAACGGTACGGTCCAATATTTACTGTCGCGCGGTATTGCCGTGTTCCAATCCAATGTGCGCGGCTCAACCGGTTTTGGCCGAACTTATGTCACGCTGGATGATCAGCGGAATCGTTTGGATTCTGTGCGTGATCTGGTCGACATGCTCGATCATCTAGAAAGCGATGGCCGCGTGGACACATCCCGTGCCGCCGTAATGGGCGGATCTTATGGCGGCTATATGGTCAACGCTGTGCTCGCGGATTATCCTGACGTTTTCGACGCAGGTGTGGCCCTCTTTGGTGTCGGCGATTGGGTCACGGCACTGGAAGTGGCGAGTCCGGGCCTGAAGGCGGCGGACTTGATCGAATATGGCGATATCAACGATCCTGAATGGCGCGCCTTTTATACGGAAATCAGCCCCATCGGGAAGGCGGACCAAATCCGCGTGCCTGTCCTATATTCACACGGCGCGATGGACCCTCGTATCGATGTGCATGAGACAGAAGTGATGGTCCGGGCGTTACGTGACAACGGTATCCGCGCTGACTATGTTTTGATGCCCGATGAAGGCCATGGTTGGCGCAAATTGAGCAACCGTCTCTATTATGAACGAGTCCAAGCCGACTTCCTTGCCGAGGTTCTCGAGAAATAAGTATTTTTAGGCTCAAAAATTTCTAACTGAATCAACTCGCTACCTCGGTTGCGGGTTTTTTCATCTCGACAAACGATAAAACGATATCATATTGATATCATAATAAGTTGAGAGGAGAGACTGATGAGTGAAATAAGAGAGAAAGATACGGGCTCACTGCCAGGCATACCGATGCTGATGGCATCTTTGGCTTTGATCGTGGCAGGCGCCTATATGTTCATTGCCTTGATCCGCGCTGACGCGGGAATCGTTACCATTGGCGGCATTCTGGCAGCTCTGATTGGGCTTGCGCTCATGGCGGGTCTCTACACGGTCGCCCCGAACCAATCCGCGGTTCTGTCTCTGTTTGGAAAATATGTCGGTACGGTTGATGAAACGGGCCTGCGCTGGAACAATATTTTCTACACGAAGAAGAAGATTTCCAAGCGTGTACGCAATTTCGAAAGTGGCAAGCTGAAGGTCAATGAACTGGATGGCTCGCCGATCGAAATCGCCGCGATTGTGGTCTGGGAAGTCTCAGATTCGGCTGAAGCCGTGTTCAATGTCGACGACTATGAGAGCTTCGTCCAAATCCAGTCTGAAGCCGCCATTCGGGCCATGGCGACCAGCTATCCTTATGATCAACATGAGGATGACCAGATCAGCCTGCGGTCTCACCCGGATGAGATTTCGGAGCGCCTCCGTCACGAGATCCAAGAGCGTTTGGCCAAGGCGGGTATCCACGTCATCGAGAGCCGTATTTCGCACCTCGCCTATTCGCCTGAAATTGCCGGGGCTATGCTGCAGCGTCAGCAGGCCGGGGCTATCATCGCGGCGCGTAAGAAGATTGTCGAAGGCGCTGTCGGTATGGTCGAAGACGCTCTGGCAGAGCTGCAATCCAAAGACATTGTCGACCTGGACCCAGAACGTCGCGCAGCCATGGTCAGCAATCTTCTGGTCGTGCTCTGCTCGGACAAGGCGACCCAGCCGATCGTGAATACGGGCAGCCTCTACTAGCGAGCTATGGCTGATAAAAAGTCATATCCCTTAAGGATCAGCGCGCCGGTGCTCGACGCCATGCGCCGCTGGTCCGATGATGAATTGCGCTCTTTAAATGCGCAGATTGAATATGTCCTGCGCGACGCGCTGCGAAAGCAAGGTCGTTTGTCACGGGACCAAGCGGACGATGGAGACGACACATGAGACAAAAGTGGGAATATAGGATTGTTGAAGGTGGGAAAGGCATGACCGGCGGAAAAATCCGCGATGCCAGCACTGATATTCTTAACCGGCTCGGACTGGAAGGCTGGGAATGTTACGCCGCTCACTTCAACACAGCACCGACGGTTTTTTACCTCAAACGCCCGCGATAGGAAACGGTCATGCGATACGAATATAAAGTCATCACACTCAAAGGCAGCGTCTGGGGCGGGAAGCCTGAAAAGAAGGACCAGCAATTTCAATCTGAGCTTAATCAGCTGGGTATGCTGGGCTGGCAACTGGTTGGCGTCACGCCCATCGCTCAAAATGTGCAGGCCTTCCTTAAGCGGGAGAAATAGGTCGTCAGAATGCCCTGATTGGGGCCATGTCTCGCCATGATGGGTGCGCCAAGACTGGATGCAATGTTGATGGAGCGAGATAGAATGGATTTGGCGATTAGAACGGACGGACTGCGGCGGGCCTTCGGCTCTGTGCAGGCCGTGAATGGAATCGACCTGCATGTGCCGACAGGCAGTGTGTTCGGCTTTCTCGGTCCGAACGGATCCGGCAAGACAACAACGATACGATTATTGCTGGGTTTGATTCGCGCTGATGCGGGGTCAGTCTGGATCAATGGGGCCGATATCCGCACGCAACGCTCGGTGGCTTTGGCCAAAGTCGGCGCCATCGTGGAGAATCCGGCGCTTTATCCAAACTTGACGGGCCGAGAAGTTTTACGAATTTCGACCGTGCTGCTCAAACTCGACACGTCCGAAATCGACCGCGTGTTAGAGATTGTCGATCTACGCCAGGCCGCAGATCGGCGCGTGCGGGGATATTCGCTCGGCATGCGCCAGCGCTTGGCTTTAGCACGGGCCCTGATGGGGCATCCGAAACTACTTATGCTGGACGAGCCAACCAACGGACTCGATCCGGCGGGCATCGCGGATATGCGGCGTCTCATCAAGACACTGCCAGAGCAATCCGGCACGACGGTTTTTGTCTCCAGTCATCAATTGTCGGAAATGGAACAGATGACGGACCATGTCGCCCTGATCAAATCTGGGCGTCTTCTCTTCCAAGGGCGGCTCGACAGTTTGATGGCGCAGACTCAGGCGGCACTAGTGATCGATACGTCTGACATAGAGGTGGCGCTCGCGACGGCCACATCTATGAAGCTGGACGCGAAGGCTGGGCCTAACGGTATCGTGGTCACCTCACCCATCGATGTGAAAGCGCGCGCGCGCTTGATCACAGCCTTGGTTGAGGTCGGATGTTCCGTCAGCCAAGCGCGCCTTGTCGAACCCAGCTTGGAACAGCTCTTCCTGACCCTGACGGCGGATGCTCAAATGCCGACAGACCGCATGGAGACGATGTCATGATCGCCTTATTGCAGGCTGAATGCCTCAAACTGCGGCGCTCCCTCATCGTTTTGCTGATCCTATCGATCCCGACCATGGTCTTCCTGCTCGGTGTAGCTGCCATCGCGACCGGAAATAGTACCGACCAATGGAACAATATGGCGATGAGCGGCGCGGCCATTTGGAGTTTCTTTTTGTTGCCAATGTCGGCGACAGCGTTGACCGCCTTGATTGCGCAGCTTGAACATGGCTCGCGCGCTTGGTCCTACACGCTGGCGTTGCCGCATCCCAAATGGGCCGTGTTCACCGCGAAGGCCGTCATCATTGTACTCGTCATGGCCGTGATCAGTGCGCTCGTTGGGGTCGCAACGATTATGAGTGGAATTGTTGCTGGCTGGATCGCGCCAGAGACGGCGATGCAGGGCGATCTGCCCTTGGCGCTCATGGGCGGTATATTGTTCAAGATGTGGCTGACCGGTTTGTTGGTTGTCGCCATTCAGTTTGCGGTCGCGATGCGGTTTGAAAGTTTCGCTGTCCCAGTCGTGGTCGGCATTGCGGGCACTTTCGTGGCGGTTGTCGCGACCAGCGCTCAGGCGGGCCTGTATTTCCCGTGGCTGATGGCGACGAATATTCTGAACTCCGACCCTGAACGGGCGCAGCAGGCACTTCTCATGGGGAGTCTCGGCGGCGTGCTACTATTCGCACTGACCATCGCTTGGCTCTCACGCCGAGATTGGCACTAACGCACACTCTTTCCGCGTAGAATTCGCCAGAGCCTCCGGGTTTCGCGGCGAATAACATGCAGCGGGCTGCTGGCGATCTTGCCGAGACGGCGGACCCGGCGCCAGCGTCTGCGGGCATTGGGTTCATAGACAGGAGTCAGATGGTCGAAGAAAATATCGGTGGCCGCGTCCCAGCTATACCGTTCCGCATGGCTGCGCGTGTCTTCCCGGGACAGGTCCAACGCGTCCAGACACGCTGTCTTTAAATCCTCCGCGACAATCCCGGCTTTTGAGTCCGGGATGATGTCGATGGGACCGCTGACCGGATAAGCGGCGACCGGTGTGCCCGTGGCCATGGCTTCGATAATGACCAAACCAAATGTATCCGTCTTTGACGGAAAGACGAACACATCCGCGTCGGCGAAATGCCTCGCGAGATCGACGCCGAACTTCGCGCCCGTAAAGATGATGTCAGGATAGCGTTTTTTAAGCGTGTCCATTTGTGGACCGTCACCGACGACGACCTTGGAGCCCGGCAGATCGAGCTCAAGAAAAGCTTCGATATTCTTCTCGACGGCCACCCGCCCGACATTAACGAAAATGGGGCGGGGCAGATCCGCATAAACGTCATCCGGCGCATGGCGTTTATCGGGATGGAATAAGTCGGTGTCCACGCCGCGCGCCCACACGCCGAGCCCGGTAAAGCCGCGTGTGCTCAGAAACTCCGCCATGCTCGGCGTCGTGACCATGGTTCGGCCGCCCGAATTATGAAAATCGCGCACGAATTTATAGGTCAGTGCCATTGGAATGAAGGGTACGCGCGCTTTGATATATTCCGGAAATTTGGTGTGATAGCTGGTTGTAAACGGCATGCCCCAGCGCAGGCAAAGCGACCGTGCCGCCAATCCCAACGGGCCTTCGGTTGCGATATGAACCGCTTCGGGGCCAAACCGGACAATACGTTGTTCCACATCATGTTTGGCAAAGGGGGCCAGGCGAATGTCTGGATAGGTCGGCAGCGGCATCGTCCAATAACCATCGCTCGGCGCAATGACCTCGACCTTGTGTCCCCGAGCGCGGAGTAATTCCACAGTCGTATCAAGTGTGCGGACAACGCCGTTCATCTGCGGATGCCAAGCATCCGTTACGAGCAGGATTTTCACAGCGACCTCTCCGTTCATCCACTCTTGGCAAGATCAAAGAGACCCTTGCAGAGCAGCCCTATACGGTCGTCCTACCGCTTCCAATGCCCGACCGACCGGAATAGACAAGTATGCAATTTATAGTCTTTTACTGCGTGAACGATTCGCCCGTTGAGTATTTCGACGCTTCTTCTGCAAGGAACGAGGCATTTTCTTAAAGCGGAATAACTTCGTTTCGCCCCAATCGGCTCTCTTACATATGGGTTACTGATTGCCGCGGTGCTCAATGCGTGCGCCTGTGTAAGAATCGTTGCGCAGGCGGGATGGTTATACAGCCCCATCCACAATCATAGACAAGGCACATGGTTTCGTTTCGAAATCGATTCTTTGAAACACTTCAAAGACTTAGCCGAAGGCGGTCTTTGACCTGCGCGACAATCGCGTGACGTCGGCACGAAATATTTGTCGCGAAACCAAGGCCTTAACGAGTTGTTAAGCCTGTCTCCCCCATTGGAACCACACAAGGTGTTGACGTATTAGCGGTGAGCGACACTATATGTAGTTAGAAGCTCCCTGCTTCGTCTTCACAACTTCAACGAAGGCGAGCCCGACTTTACCGCCGGGCCGCAGGGACGTTTCGGTCTGCAAAGACCCAAATTATGGGGGAAGAGAGCACCGTGAATATGAGTGAAGCTGAGTTTGGAAAAGAATTGGACGTGGCCGAATTGGAGCATGCTGAAGAGGCTGCCAGTCAGCTGATCGCGCGCGCTATTGCGCCTAAAGGCGGCGATTCACGTAAACGCCAGAAGCCGAAGGCTGCTGATCAAAAGAAGCGCGCTCGAGCGCCCAAGCAAGATCGGTCGCGCGACGCGCTGTTGACCGATTTTGGCAAAAAGACACTCGTTGACCGCTATCTTCTGCCCGAGGAGAGCTATCAGGACATGTTTGCCCGCGTCGCCGCTGTCTATGCCGACGACGATGCGCATGCGCAGCGCCTGTACGATTACATGTCCCAGCTATGGTTCATGCCAGCCACGCCAGTTCTCTCCAATGGGGGTGCGGGTCGCGGTCTGCCTATCAGTTGTTTCCTCAACTCCGTTGATGATAGTCTCGAATCGATTGTCAGCACATGGAATGAAAATGTCTGGCTCGCTTCGAATGGCGGCGGCATCGGTACCTATTGGGGTGGTGTGCGCTCTATCGGTGAGAAAATTGGTCGTGCCGGCAAGACGTCGGGCATTATTCCCTTTATCCGCGTGATGGACAGTCTGACTCTGGCGATTTCCCAAGGCTCGCTGCGCCGGGGGTCCGCGGCTGTCTATCTTGATATTCACCACCCAGAGATCGAAGAGTTTCTGGAAATCCGCAAACCATCTGGCGACTTCAACCGCAAATCACTGAACCTGCATCACGGCCTGAATATCACGGACGAGTTCATGGAAGCGGTGCGGGCCGGCGAGGAATTCGGCTTGATTTCTCCGGCTTCCGGCGAGGTGATCAAGACCGTCGATGCGCGAGCCTTGTGGCAGAAAATTATCGAAATGCGCCTGCAAACGGGCGAGCCCTATCTGATCTTCTCAGACACGGTGAACGACAAATTACCGGACTATCAGCGCGACGCTGGCCTGAAGGTACAGCAGTCCAACCTTTGTGCCGAAATCATGCTGGCCACGGGTAAGGATCAGTTTGACCGGGAACGCACGGCTGTGTGCTGCCTCTCGTCGATCAATGCCGAAACATATGACGAGTGGAAGAATGTCGATGGCTTCATCGAAGACATTATGCGCTTCCTCGACAATGTGTTGCAGGACTTTATCGACCGCGCGCCAGACGGCATGTCTGACGCCGTCTATTCCGCCATGCGCGAACGCTCTGTCGGTCTCGGTCTGATGGGCTTTCATAGTCTGTTGCAAAAGAAAGGCGTGGCCTTTGAAAGTGCCATGGCCAAGTCGCTGAATATGCGCTTGTTCAACCAAATTCGCAGCCAAGCTGATGCGGCGTCCCAGACGCTTGCAGAAGAACGGGGTGCTTGCCCTGATGCAGCCGATGCGGGTCGTATGGAGCGGTTCTCGCACAAGATGGCGGTTGCGCCGACGGCGTCGATCTCGATCATCTGTGGCGGCACGTCAGCGGGCATTGAGCCTATTCCAGGCAACATCTACACGCATAAGACACTGTCTGGCAGCTTTACCGTTCGCAACAAGTTCCTCGAAGAGGTGCTGGAAGCGAAAGGGAAGAATACGGATGGGATCTGGGCAACAATCCTGGAGAATGAAGGCTCTGTCGATCATCTTGATTGTTTGGACGACCATGAGAAAGACGTCTTTAAGACAGCCTTTGAAATCGACCAGCGCTGGGTGATCGAACATGCTGCGGATCGTGCGCCATTGATCTGTCAGGCACAGTCGCTCAACATCTTCCTGCCCGGCAATATCGACAAATGGGATCTCCATATGCTGCATTGGCAAGCCTGGGAGAAGGGCGTGAAGTCGCTTTATTATTGCCGTTCCAAATCGGTACAGCGGGCGGGTTTTGCGGGTCAAACCGAGGATAAGAGTGCAAAATCGGAGATTGAAGTGGCGATGGAAGCGGCTGCTCCGACCGATTATGAGGAATGTATCGCTTGCCAATAGTGACATTGTGCACGTAGAGCGTGTATATAGTTATCGAAATAAGGGCTCGGAGCATCGCTTCGGGCCCTTTTTCATCGCTTAGATTGCGCCATGTTAAGAGAACCGTGACCTTGTTGCCACATTTTCGTGCCAAAGTGATCCTAAGGGCCTTTCGGCACAACACTTGCTATTGAAGTGTTAGGCAAAATACCGCCAAAGTGGTTTCACGTTCGGGAACTGTTCAGGCTCGAAGGGGTAAAAGACGCGTCGGCTGATCAGAAATGATCAATCGGCAAACAGGAAAAGGATCTCCGATGTTGGCAATGTCCAAACATCGCAGAGTCAAAAAGATGGCTCGTCAGACCGCACACCGCGCGGCGACGTTGACATTTGGCCTTCTGACAGGCCTCCTGCTAGCGGTCCCTGCTCACGCTCAAGATCCGAAACCGAATATCGATCTTCAATCGATCCAGCTTCCCTCGACCCCGCCAGCCTCTAACGGATTGTCCTATAATTTACCGACAGGGCCATCACGCGCCATTGATAGTTTCGACAATCTATTCGTGCCAAGCTTGGATCTTCCGGTTGATGCGGTTGGCTCCACTCTATTCAAGCTCGATCTTTCAAATCCAAACTGTCTAAGCGGTTCAGCAAGCTGTGCGCGACGATCAGGCAGTGTTGATGTGGGGATTTCCAAATTCATTGCGGCCAAGCAGGATAACGGCATTGACCTTGTCCTACGTCCACGGGCGAGCTTCCGCTTCGATGATGATAGTAGCTCGGCTTTAGTCGGTGCCGTCGTTGAGATTGGTGAAGATTTGCGTCGCGGCTCCGAAATGGGGGCGAACACTTGGTACCTCTTTGCTGGCGCAGACGCCGAAGCGCTGACCTATTCACCTGATGGTGTCCGCCAACTCTCTTCGGGGCAATTCCATCTGCAAGACCGTATCATCGTTGGCGATGCTCAAGCTGGCCTTGGTTACCGGATCGGCGATGCGGATGTTTCGCTGTCCTATCTACGCCGCGAAGCCAATGCAGAGGGCTTTAGCTACAATGAAGACGCTGCGGCTCTGTCCTTCACCTGGAAACGTTAAGCGCAGCGACACTGTCGCGCTGACAGTCAGCAAACGACACAATATCGAATCCGTGTGACCGCTTGAACATCCATGCGCGGTTGCGCATAGGCTCGCGCCATGACCTTAGATGATCTCAAGTCCCGCGCAGTCTCCACGCCGTCTATCGCGTCCTTATTTGATGACGAACCAGACCGGCTTGATCGGATGTGCCACAGAGTCGGACCTCTACGGGCGGATTTTTCCAAACAGCATGTGAGCGCGGACGACCTTGAGGCTTTGATTGCCATGGCGGACACGCTGGATGTGCCAGGTTGGCAACAGCGTCTATTCGCGGGCGACCCGATCAATCAGTCCGAAAAGCGAGCGGTTCTTCATACGGCCTTGCGCGGTGTGGGCGGTAAGGCTGTGGCTGATGACGTCGCTGCTATGCGCGCGCGCATGGGACGTTTCGCGACAGACATTCGGTCTTCAAACAGGTTTGATGATATTGTTCATATTGGCATTGGTGGATCTGACCTTGGGCCGCGCCTGGTCGCTGATGCCTTTGCGGCCACTCTGACGGCGTCACCGCGTCTGCATTTTGCCAATAATGTCGACGGCGCATCCGTCAATGATGCCATCCGGGGATTAGACCCGAAACGCACATTGGTGATCGTGGTGTCTAAATCCTTTGGGACGCAAGAAACTAAGATGAACGCCGAGTCGGTTCGGGATTGGCTGACGGCAGTAGGATGCTCTGCGGCCGATCATGTTTTAGCAGTGTCGGCCAACCGTGACCGGGCAATCGATTTCGGGATCGATCCGGATAATATTTTCGATTTTTGGGACTGGGTCGGTGGACGCTATTCCATCTGGAGCGCAGTTGGTCTGTCCTTGGCTATTGCTTACGGGCCGGATGCCTTTGGCGAGATGTTGGATGGTGCGGGCGCGATGGATCGACATTTCCGCGATACGCCAATGGCGGAAAACATCCCCGTTTTGATGGCGTTAATTGGGGTCTGGAACCGCAACGCACATGGTTATGATAGTTTGGCGGTGATCCCTTATGCGCGGCGTCTGCGGAAGCTAGCGGCGTTTCTACAGCAGTTGGAAATGGAGAGTAATGGCAAAGGCGCAACGCGCGACGGGCGGCAGGCGGGACTTACCTGTCCTGTTATCTGGGGCGATGAAGGCACGAATGGTCAGCACGCATTCTTCCAATGGCTGCATCAGGGCACAAGTCATGGTGGTAATGGCGGTGCGCCTGTGGATTTTGTGGCTGTACTCAAAGATCACGAAGATCGTCCCGATCACCACCTTGCGCTCTTAGCCAATTGTTTCGCGCAATCCGAAGCACTCATGCTCGGCAAGGGTGAGGCTGTTGTCCGGCAGGAAAATGCGGACCGCGAAGACATTGACAGTCTGGCTCCGCAAAAAACCTTTCCGGGCAATCGTCCGTCAACGACCCTCACACTAGATGCGCTGACCCCATCGGCTATTGGTCACTTGATCGCGCTCTATGAACACAAGACGTTCGTGCAGGGCGTAATCTGGGGACTGAATAGTTTTGACCAATGGGGTGTTGAGCTTGGCAAAGTTCTAGCGGAGACGATTTTGTCAGAGTTGGAGAGCGGTGAGGCTGGTCAACATGATCCATCAACAATCGCCCTCATTCGCATGGCGCGATAACCCATGTTATTGGTTGCTCGATTGAAATAGTTTAAGCGGCCACAACATATTAAAGCTCAATCGGATCTGGACGGAACCCGAGTTGAGTCATGGTTCGCGAAGGGGCCCAATTTGACCACCGTCTTCACCGGCGATGTTCTGATTGTCGAAGACAATTTTATCATCGCCATGGACGTCGAAGCGCTTGTAACTGAGCTTGGAGCGACCATAGTCCATATTGCTAGCTCGTGCGACCAAGCTCTCAGCGCGATCAAGTCAGCCGAAATTACGGCAGCAATCCTCGATTTCAATCTCGATAATGATACATCTGTATCCGTTGCTGACGCGTTGCAGGAACGCGGTGTCCCGTTTGTTTTTGCCACGGGTTATAGTGATCTCTCGATCCTTCCAGAGCGTTATCAGAGCCAGCCTCTGCTAAAAAAGCCTTACACGCGTGAGGATATCGCCATAGCATTTGGCCCAGTTAGTGACAGCCCATCCGATAGCTAGGCTTGCCGCTCCTCGCGCCGCCCGCTAGGGGCGCGGCGCTATGGCCCAGAAATCGAAAAAGCAGAATAAACCTTTCCGTCCAAAGGCACGCCGACCGCGTGGATTTGAGGATCGCCCGGCAGATGTCATGCGCGCGGAAGCCGCGCTCGTCGCAAGTGCGTTCGCGGTCTATGATTCTTTTGGTTTCGAGCCACTTCAAACGCCTGCTTTCGAATATGCCGATGCACTCGGAAAATTTCTACCGGACGAAGATCGCCCCAATGTCGGGGTTTTCGCTTTGCAGGATGATGATGAGCAGTGGTTATCACTGCGCTATGATCTGACCGCCCCGCTCGCACGCTATGTGGCAGAAAATTACGATGGTATTCCGAAACCATTTCGGCGCTATCAGGCTGGCTCTGTTTTTCGGAATGAGAAGCCTGGCCCGGGTCGCTTCAGAGAATTCACCCAGTGCGACGCTGATACGGTCGGCGCGGGTGGTGCTGTTGCCGATGCAGAAATGATCATGGTCGCGGCTGAGGTCGCGCGGGCGGCTGGCCTAGGGGATTATCAATATGCTGTGCGCGTGAACAACCGCAAACTCCTTGACGGTATTCTTGAAGCCTCGGGTGTTGCTAATACAGAAGAGGGCGCGATGCAGCGCTTACAAGTTCTGCGCGCGATCGATAAGTTGGACCGGCTGGGCGAAGATGGCGTCGAAGCTTTATTGGGTGAAGGCCGCGAAGATGAGTCCGGCGACTATACCAAGGGGGCAAAGCTGAACCCGGCTGGGATCCGCGCTGTTCTCGGTTTCACCACAGCGTCAGACCCCGACCGCGAAGTCACTTTGGCAACTCTGTCCGGATTGGTCGGCATCTCTGATCGCGGCAAGGCGGGCGTTGATGAGTTGGCGGAGATCGACCGATTGTTGACAGCGACTGGTTTCGGTCCGGAGCGCGTGAGTTTCGACACATCGGTTGTTCGCGGTCTTGGCTATTATACCGGTCCCGTTTTTGAGCTGGAGTTACTCGCTGAAATTACCGACCGTAAGGGCCGCCCAGTCCGGATCGGCTCGATTGGCGGTGGCGGTCGTTATGATGATCTGGTCTCGCGTTTTCGTGGCCAAGCGGTTCCGGCAACGGGCTTTTCCTTTGGCGTGTCGCGGTTCGTGACCGCATTGGAGCGCATGGATGCGCTGGTTGCTGCCGCGCAACCACCTGTTCTAATCACTGTTTTCGACCGTGCTTTGCTGCCCAACTATTTCCAACTTGCCTCTGAGCTTCGGGCGGCGGGCATCCGGGCAGAAGTCTTCACCGGATCGGGCAATGTAACCAAGCAGCTGAAATATGCGGATCGCCGCGGCGTGACCTTAGCGGTTCTGATTGGGTCGGATGAGGCAGCAGCCGACGAGGTGACAATCAAGGATCTTGTCCTTGGCGCGGAAATGGCGAAAGCGATTGAGACAAATGAAGAGTGGAAGTCGGCACGACCCGCCCAACAAACGGTCAACCGTGATCAAGCTGTCGCCACGATCCGAGATATGATGTCAGAACAAGTGTGAGCCACCCCAAAAGGGGGGCGGCTTGCGCGTTCGTCAGGGGAGGGAATGGCGCAAGCCACCCAGTTAAGGGATGATCTTGCTTAACCCCTCAATCGTGACCTCAGCATGACGATTGGCTGACATGTTTGTGAGAGAAGGCACCTTGCGCAAAAAAAAGGCCCGAACGCGAACGTTCGAGCCAAGTTGAAAAGAGAGAGACCGCGAACGGCCTAATGACGGGGTAGGATGTTCGCTCTGAACACTCCCTGAATGTCCATTTTGTCATGCACAGCGTTGACGTAGCTCTCATTGCCCCCGACATGGGCGCCATGCTTGAACTTAAGATCATTCCCGTCACCCCGTTCCAACAAAATTGTTCTCTGCTCTACGATACGGAGACGATGAAGGGGGTTCTGATCGATCCGGGCGGTGAAGTGGACCGCTTGCGCGCTAAGCTACAGGAATTCGGCGTCACCCTAACTGAAATCTGGCTGACGCATGGCCATCTCGATCATGCGGGCGGGGCGGATCAGTTACGCGAGGAAACGGGTGTCCCGGTCATCGGTCCGCATAAGGACGACCAGTTCTGGATGGATGAGATTGGAGATCACTGGGCACGTTATGGCCATCCTGGTATGGGCCGCGCCGTGGTCCCGGACCGCTATCTGGATGAGGGCGATCAGTTAAAACTCGGCGATATCACCTTCGATGTCTCGCATACGCCCGGTCACACGCCGGGCCATGTGGTGATCCACAATCAAGACATGAAGATCGCCTTTGTCGGGGATGTCCTATTTGAGGGCTCAATCGGGAGAACGGATTTCCCCAAAGGTAATCACGCGCAGCTGATCGACAGTATCAAGACCAAACTTTTCCCACTGGGCGATGAGATGCGGTTCGTGCCAGGTCACGGGAATATGAGCACATTCGGACAAGAACGGCGGCATAATCCGTTTGTCGGGGAAGGCGCGACAGCTGGGCCGAACACAACTGGACCTGGCTAAGGCTGACTGTCGGTCTGCTGCTGGCTGACGACCGATGCGACGATCCGCTCTTGTAGGCCATTCGGATTGAGACTTCTCGCAATATTGAACAACTCGCCCTCGACCGTGATAGCGAACTGAAACGGAACACCGTACAGCACTTCTGGGTTGGAGCCGGTAAACAGAACGCCCATTTCTATGTCGCCATCCAGCGGTCCGTCAATTTCGAGAAGTAGAGCCTCGTAATTGAAATCTTCGAGCGCTTTAATAGCTTGTTGCGCATACTCATTCGGTAGGGCGTCGGCTCCACCCTCGCTCTTGAAGCGGATGGTGCCCCCATTGCGGACTTCAAGCCGCCCATCATCCACACGTACATCGATACCACGCACGAGGACCGGAATTGTGCCGACCAATGTGCCTGTTGCGGATAGTCGGCCATCGCCAATATCTTTCAGGAACTCACCAATTTCGACCTCGGCAACCCTGAGAACAACGCGGTTTTCCACGGCACTATAAACCCAAGTGAATGGATCGAACGAAACCTGACCCTCACCAAAGGGGAAAACCGCTTCGGAAATTTCAACACCGTCAGCCACCAAGGCATAAACGAGTTCACCATTCTCCAACGGAAAGCCCGGATCGAAACTGCGAATGCGCAAACGCTGGTCGGGGGCTGTGACAATCGGAAAGAGTGAGGTGAGTTCAATTTGTCCCGACAGGCCCGTGATCGGACCAGGTGCGGTGCCGAGCGACATGTCAAAAATTTCAATGGAGCCCGTGCCGGATGGCGGCGTCTCACCGCCAAATAAGATATGGAGTTTGGCATCAACGATGCCATCGACCCGTGCAATCTTGCCGCGCAAAGCTGGCGCCATCTCTTGAGGTTGTAAGCCGCCAGGTTTGAAACGAAGGCGGTCAATCGTGACGTCGGCTTCACCCTGACCGTCGATCATTCGGTAGACGATATTAACCGGTGTATCTGGCACACGGGGCAGAAATGTTAGCGCCTGTCCGGAAAAGATGCCCGCGTCGACGGTCAAGTCACCAGATATTGGCAGAACCGGAAGCGGGACCGCATCCTCCGTCTGCGAGATCATGCGCACCCGTCCGCCACTATAGTTCATTGTATAGCGCTCAATCGTGCCTGCTGCATCCACAGCCATGCCGCGCACGACATAGCTGGGCGTGATCAGTGTTGATGCAGGTGCAGTCATGGAGAAGGATAGCGGGGCATCAGCTGACAGACCGACCGTCAATTCACCCTCTGGTAAAGTGAGATCTGTGCCGATGACAGGGAAGGTTTCCGATTTGACGCTGACGTCGGAAAATCCGACGTCCCAATTTTGGGCTATGTTTTGGACCCGACCCGCGATCTTGGCGCTGCCAACCTGTAGAAAGAGCGTGGCGGCATCTAACGAGTCAGTTGCGGGTCTGACGGCGGAGAAACTTGCATCGCTGAGATTGGTCTGGATCGTAGTGATAGCCGATGCGGTGCGCGCGTAAACCGGCGAGCGTGGGGCGATAGATCCGGAGAAATTTTCAACACGCCAGTCAGACGTTGTTTCCAGCTTTGAGAACGTCAGCTTGCGGTCAGGTTTGTAGTCAAGTTGGGTCCGACCCGCATTAAGTCGCATGTTCAGGACACCCCCTGCGGTCAAACTTTCAACATAACCCCCGGGAATGTCACCGTTATAATCGACGGCCCCGCGGAGCATCAGGCGAGAAGGGCTGTCCAATGGAGCGTCATACTCAAAACCGACTGATAAAGGAGCGACCCGCGCGGGCCGTCCCGCTCGGGTCGTGGCACGCCATGGCGCGTGTGTTTTAAACTGTCCCGTTGCGCTCGCTATCCCGTCAATAGTCAATCCATCGTTTGACCGAATGCGGACATTCAGAGGGTTGAGCGAAAGAGGGAGGGGGCGAGAGAGATCGATCTGAGTGTTGAGCGAAAACTCGCCTGAATTATCCTGATAGCGGTAGAAAGCCATGTCTGCGACAGGCGAGAGAATAGCGGTTGTCTTTTTCGTCTTCACGGTCATTGGCCCGCGCAGAGACAGCTGTCTTTGTTGTTTGTTGAGCAAAAGTGATACGGATGCGTCCAACTCAGCGCCGATGAGTAAATCTGCGACCGGACCCACCAGACTGGGCGCGAAATTTTTTGCGACAGGCGTATCTGACAACAGGTCAGCTAAGCTGAGTGTCCGCGAGAGAGATTTGCGTCGGTCTGCATTTGTCACGGTTAAGTCCGTGATCTGTGCATCAATGTCCGCGGTGGCAGACCCATCGACCCATCGTCCGTCAATCGTTACCTTCTTTAGCTCGCCAGCCAGACCCGCAGATGCGTCGAACGCGCCGCCTTGCAATCGGGCGCGACCCGAGAGCGAGCTATCATCTGGATTGAAAATTGCTGTGGTAGACAAAACTGTGTCGCGCACATTACCGGATGGATGATTGAGCGTCAGTTGTGTCTCTGAGGCCTCTACAGACACGGGTTTGCCCTGCCGCTCAATCGAAACAGGTCCGGCCGCAGTCACACTCACGCCGTCGCGGGTTAGCGTGGTTTCTGCTAACCTGCCGTCGAAGGTGAAGGCCTCAAGGCTCTTAATGGTGGCGTCTCCCGAAACGGGAACGTTGCCGAAGGGCGTTTTCAACAGGATTGTGCCGCGTTCGACCTCAATCCCATCAGGGGGTAACGCAACGCCACCGCTACCTGTCGAGGGCGGACGCCAGCCATCAACAATTTGCCCAGTCTCATCGACCGTGATCGTCGCATCTAATCCCGTGAAGACGAGGCGTTCTACGGCCCCGTTCAGAAGCTCTCGCCATTGGTATGAGGCTTGCAAGCGATCAATAGTAAGAAACGGGTCGTCCTCATAGGACAGGCGGATGTTGCGAATATCTGCTGATCTACCGTTTGCGGATCTGATTTTCAGGTCCGCGTCAATGCCGAGGGAGCCGAGATAGGTGATCGCTTGACGTTCGACCAACTCATATCGATTGGACCAGGCCCAGGCGGCGGCCAGCGCAATAATCAGCAGCGCCGTCGCAACCAGCCAGGCCAGAATACGGAGCGCGCGCTGAAGGGGTTTGCGCTTCTTGTTTGCATGGATGGCCGCGCTCATGCCAGAACACTTACGCGGGCTAATCTGAACCCACCATAAAAAAGCGGTAAGGTGACTGAGTTCGACAATAGAGTTAACACTTTACGAAGGGGAGGCGGGCACAATGGGAAGCAAGCCAAACCCAGTGACACATTCCGACCCTGACACAGTGCCCAAGGACGACACGACACATGACTGACACTTTCAAAAACGAACTGTCTGTCCGAATGCGCGCTTTTGCGGGATATAGTTCGACCCGAATTCCGACACGAAATAAGCTTAAAGCTTTGGTGGCAGGTGGGGCGCTGACTTTGATTGCATTGATGGCGCTGCCGCAATCCCCCATCAATGACGAAGCCGCCGATGTTGCAGAGTTGGTTAGCGCAAAGCCTGCTCATGATTTGTCCCGCTTCGACATGGCTTTATCTGATGAGTTTATCGTGCCTCGACGCGAAATTCGTGAAGTCACGCTAAAGCCCGGCGACAATCTAGGGCCGATGTTGCAACGCGAAGGCCTGAGCGGGTCCGATGCGCATCGTTTCGTACAAGCATTTTCCAAAGACTTCTCACCGCGTCGGTTGCGAGGCGGGCAGACTTTTAATTTACATCTTCAAGACGGCGTTGTGAGCGATGTGACGTTCCGGCCATTTGCAGAACAGACGATCTTTGTGTCCCGTAAAGGGGAAGACTGGTTATCTCGCGCTGTGGAAGCTGAGTTCCGCTATGAGACCTTGTCGGTTCGGGCGACAATTGAAAATTCGCTCTATGTTGATGCGACTCGCCTTGGTGCGCCGGACAAAGTCGTGGCGCAGTTCGCCAATATCTATGAATATTCTGTCGACTTCCAACGCGACATCCAACCTGGCGATGAATTTGAACTCTTCTTTGAAGTCGCTCGCGATCATAAGGGTAATATCGTCAAAGCCGGCGATCTTCTTTATACCTCATTCTCACCTCGAGGACGCACGCTCGATTATTGGCTGTTCGAAGACAATGACGGTCGAGAGAATTTTTATGATGCTGATGGCAAAACCGCCAAGCGTAAATTGCGCGCGACACCGATTAATGGCGCGCGCCTATCCTCATCTTACGGCAGCCGGAAACACCCAATTCTTGGCTATCGAAAAATGCATTCGGGCGTAGACTTCGCCGCGCCGCGTGGGACCCCAATTTTGGCCGCAGGGTCTGGCGTAGTCGAACGCGCGAACCGGTATGGCAGCTTTGGTAATTATGTTCGTATTCGTCATACGGATGGATACAAAACGGCCTATGCTCACATGAAAGGTTTTGCGCGAGGAATTAAAGCTGGCGCGCGTGTGCGGCAGGACCAAGTTATCGGTTATGTGGGTACGACGGGTCGCTCAACTGGCCCGCACCTACATTATGAAGTCATTCACAATGGCAAGAAAATTAATCCGCGTCGTCTGAGCCAATTGTCAGGCAAGCCGCTCTCTAAAGATCAATTGCCAAGCTTTGAGTCTCGCCGGGCTGAGATCGAATCCCTTCGTGCCAATGCGACGGTTGTGCAGCCAGCGCAGCCTATGGCAGTCATGTCGGCCGAAATTCCGGGTTAATTCACACGTTAATTCCGCCGATATTTCTTTATCCGATCACGCCTTAGGGGTTTTTTGGCGTGTAAGTATTATTTGATTAACTTTAGGTTGGTCGAACAGACCAATTCGCTTGCGTATCTATTTCAGTCTGGTCTATCGCTCCCGCTAGATTTTCGACTTCACCGGTAGATATTCCCCATGAAAAACCTGCTCAATTTCTTTTTCTCTTTCGACAAATTGTTCAAAGAGAAGCTCATTGTCCCATTTTTTTGGCTGGCTCTCATCGTATGGGCACTGGCCTATTCTGCTGAAGCGCTTGATACAATTGCGCTAGATCCACTTGCGAGGCTGATTGAATTTGTCGGCTTCTTTGCCGAAGTCCTGCTCGTTCTTGTCACGATCCGGATTGTGTCAGAAATTTTTGTCGCAATATTTAGAATTAACGACAATCTTTCGCCGGATGGTGGAAAAGCGGAACTGGCCGATATTGATCCGGTTGGAGAAGCGCTTAAAGCCGCTGAGCATGCCACGGCTCGGACGCGGGAGATAACCAAAAGTGCCACGGATAAGACTCGTCTTGTCACCCATACAAAAGCACCTTCGATGACGTCCAAGGAAAAGACCGAAGCTGTTATGGGTAAAGGATCTGTCCCGGAAGCTGGTGATGAGCCAACACCCGTGAAGGCATTAGAGCCATCTGCAGTCGATTCAACCACCGTTAAGCGTGGTCGCGGGCGTCCAAAGGGTTCCACGAATAAGCCTAAAGCTGGCACAGCATCTGCAGCCAGCGCATCCGCGCCTGTCAAACGGGGCCGCGGTCGTCCGAAGGGCTCTAAGAATAAAACAACAGCCGATGCAGCGACAACTGCCGCGCCCGTTAAGCGCGGTCGAGGTCGTCCGAAGGGTTCAAAGAATAAATCCACAACCGGGACTAAGCCGGGGCCGAAAAAAGGGGCACCAATCCCACGTGACGCAGATGGTAATCTGCTCAAGAAAGACGGCACGCCGCGCAAAAAGCCTGGGCCTAAATCCAAATAATAGGCTCCAGCCTCAAGAATTATGAAAGCCCGGTTCATTGAACCGGGCTTTATTATTTGGTCGATAAGACTGCGATGTCTTTAGAAACTATCGTCAATGTTGGCTCTATTAGGGCTGAGCGTCGGGCGCGACGGAACCCAAGACGCTCAGACGGATTTTGCCGCCAGCAGCGTCGATCTTGATCGTATCGCCGTCATGAATGCGCCCAGCAAGAAGTTCACGGGCGAGCTCATCTTGCACTTGTTTTTGAATAACGCGTTTGAGCGGACGGGCTCCGTAGCTCGGATCATAACCCGCCTTGCCCAAATGCTCACGTGCCGCGTCGGTTAGTTCGATCGTGATCTGTTTGTCACGCAGCCACCCTTGTAGGCGCTTCATCTGAATATCGACAATCGCGCCCATATGTTCAGGCTTCAGTCTTTCGAATAACAAGATCTCATCAATCCGGTTGAGGAATTCGGGCCGGAAATGTGCGTTGACCTCTGCCATTACGCCAACTTTGGCTTTCTGTACGCTTTCTCCGTCGCCGAGATTTAGCAGATGCTGCGCCCCGATATTGGATGTCATGATGATCAGCGTATTGCGGAAATCAACCGTACGTCCCTGACCATCAGTCAGGCGACCATCGTCGAGCACTTGCAACAATACGTTGAAGACGTCCGGATGAGCTTTTTCAATCTCGTCAAAGAGAACGACCTGATAGGGACGACGGCGGACGGCTTCTGTCAGCGCGCCGCCTTCCTCATAGCCTACATAGCCGGGCGGTGCACCGATCAGGCGCGAGACGCTGTGCTTTTCCATATATTCCGACATATCAATCCGGGTGATCGCCTGATCACTATCGAACAGAAATCCAGCAAGCGCCTTGGTCAGTTCGGTCTTGCCGACCCCAGTTGGGCCGAGGAACATGAAGGAGCCGATTGGTCGCTGTGGATCACGCAGCCCTGCGCGCGCGCGACGCACCGCATCTGACACCGCCTCAACTGCACTGTCCTGGCCGACGACGCGCGCGCTCAGTAGCGTCTCCATTTCCATCAGCTTATCGCGTTCACCTTCCAGCATCTTTTCGACGGGAATACCGGTCCAGCGCGACACCACAGCGGCGATCGTTTCAGAGGTAACGGTTTCCGAGTCCATCACGTCAACATCGCTATCTTCCAACTCGGTTTCTCGAGCCTCTAGTTTTGGAATCTCGACATGTTGCAACCGGCCAGCGGCTTCATAGTCACCCTGACGCACAGCGTTCTGCAATTCAAAGCGGGCTTGCTCCAACTGTTCCTTCACGTCTGTAGCGGAGGCCAATTTGCCACGTTCAGCCTCCCAAGCCGCCGTCATCTCGTTGGATTGGGTGGTCAGGTCTTTGATCTCGGCTTTCCGTTTCTCAAGCCGGTCCTTAGACGCATCATCTTTTTCCTTTTTGAGCGCTTCGACTTCGATTTTCAGCTGAACTAGCCGTCGGTCGATCTCATCCAACGCTTCTGGCTTGCTATCGACCTGCATGCGCAGGCGTGAGGCCGCCTCATCCATCAGGTCGATGGCCTTGTCGGGTAGAAAGCGGTCGGTGATGTAACGGTCTGACAGTTTTGCTGCGGCCACAATGGATCCGTCCGAAATGCGGATGCCGTGATGGACTTCATATTTATCCTTGAGTCCGCGCAGGATCGAAATCGTGTCTTCTACGGTCGGTTCACTAACGAACACGGTTAAAAAGCGGCGGGCGAGCGCCGCGTCTTTTTCCAGATGTTTGCGGTATTCATCCAGCGTGGTCGCGCCGACGCAGTGAAGCTCTCCGCGCGCGAGCGCGGGTTTGAGCAGATTGGCCGCATCCATCGCGCCATCCGTTTTGCCGGCACCAACCAGCTGGTGAATTTCGTCGATGAACAGAATGATCTGTCCATCTGCGTCTTCCACTTCCTTGAGCACAGCCTTGAGCCGTTCTTCGAACTCACCGCGATATTTTGCACCTGCGACGAGCGACCCCAGATCGAGGGCGAGCAACCGTTTGTCTCGGATCGATTCCGGCACGTCCCCTGAGACGATGCGGTTAGCGAGGCCTTCTGCAATAGCGGTTTTGCCGACGCCCGGTTCGCCGATCAGTAGCGGATTATTCTTACCGCGTCGGCTCAGCACTTGGATTGTTCGGCGAATTTCCTCGTCGCGCCCGATAACAGGATCGAGTTTGCCATCGCGAGAGGCTTGCGTCAGATCGCGCGCATATTTGGACAGGGCGTCATATTGATCCTCGGCACTGTCAGATGTCACAGGGTCATCCTTTCTTACGCTTTTAATCGCCTCAGTCAGGCGAGATATGTCGACGGAAGCGGCATCCATCGCAGAGACTAAGTCCTTATCGGCATTTAGAGCTGTGGCCAGCAATAGGCGTTCAACCGTGACAAAGGCATCACCCGCTTTCTTGGCGGTCTTTTCCGCACTGGCAAAGGTTTTTGCCGCCGTTTGGGATAGGGATAACCCTGACCCGCCCTGGACTTTGGGCAGACGGTCTAACGTACGCTCAACATTGGCCTGCAAAGCTTCAGCGGACCCACCCGCCATTTGGATTAGGTTGCGCGGTAATCCGCCGTCTTCCATCAGCAAAGCCAACATGATGTGGCTAGGCATGATCTGTTGATTGTCACGCGTTACAGCCTCGGTTTGCGCCGATTGAATGACTGCGCGGCCGCGTTGGGTATAGGCTTGGATATCCATTCTACCGTCCTCGTCTCAAAATTCTTTGGATGTGCAATAGCGCAGATCGCCAGTGCATGATGCTGAGTCTGAGATAGGAATGATGTCCTAAAGTGTAAGGGGTGGATCTATATTATTTTGATCGGTTAGTTTCGGCAGTTTGTCTCTCTACAAGCATTCACTCACTCCCATGCTTGTAATCGAACAAAAGCAGCGGCAAGGCGGCGATGATGACTGCGTCCGTTTCTAATCGCCCCAGCGCGGCCAAGCGCAAACGTCTCTCGCCTGAAGAGAGGCGCTCGCAATTGCTTGAAACGGCGGTCGACGTGTTTGCAGAAATGGGCATTGAGCGCGCTGGTCATGGGGACATTGCCAAGCGGGCCGGTGTATCAACACCGACCGTGTTCAACTACTTCCCAACCCGCGCCCGTCTGGTCGAAGCGGTTTTAGCCGAGATCGAAGGGGATGTGGCGGAGATGTTCGCAAGCGTTCCTGTTGAGACGCCTGAGACAGGCAATGTTCGGCGCCACCGCATTCTACAACTCGCGACGGCCTATCAAAATATGGTCGAACGCAAGCCGGGTGCGGCGAAGACCTTCCTGAAATGGGGTGTGTCATTCGATCCGGATATTCGCCCGACTTATTTGGCGTTTCAGACGCGGATGCTTGATTTTCTTGTCGCCTATTTGCCGGACAACCCGGAAGATCCGGCCAAGGCGCGGGCTGAAGCACGCATTCTGTATGGTGCGGCCAACCTGTTGGCGGCCATGGCGTTTGATAATTTCCAACCCGAAGAAATGTATGATTATGTGGGCCGTATCGCCGACATTTTAAGCCAGCCTGTCTAATGCGCTTTGCTGTGATTATAACCGCCGCCATCTTCGCGGCAACGTCCGCTTATGCGCAAGATCCGGTCGTAGACGAAGTCACCGTCACGGACCAAATCATGCGGGTGAATGACCGGCCAGAGAGCATCGATATCATTCCGGCAGAGGCAGCACGTGCGTTCGTCCATCCGGCCGAATCGCTCAACGCGGTCGCGGGCGTAAATATCCACCGGGGTTCAGGACAAGAACATCTGACGGCTATTCGTTCACCTGTTCTGACCGGCGGCGCTGGGGCCGGGAGTTTTCTATTTCTGGAAAACGGGATTCCGTTGCGCTCGGCAGGCTTTGCCAACGTGAACGGCCTATTTGAGGCAGGAACTGAGTTTGCGGAACAGATCGAAGTTTTCAAAGGGCCAGGGCCGACGGAATATGGCTCCAACGCCGTGCATGGCCTAATCAATATTGTGACACCCGAACCGGGGTCCGGCTCCACAACCACCATTATTGGTAGTATACGAGGTTATGGCCGTGTCACCGTGGGTCATGATTTAACGGACGATCTTCGCGCCTCTATCAGTCTCGCTCATGATGACGGCTTCCGCGACGAGAGCGGGTTTGATCAACAAAAGGCAGAATTGCGCTACCGCACGGATTTCGGCGTTTGGGCTGTGGACGCCATCGCGGCATTCAATAATCTCAATCAAGAGACGGCTGGCTTTGTTCAAGGGACAGACGCCTATGTGGACGATACGCTACGCTTCACCAATCCCAACGTGGAAGCCTTTCGCGACGGGAAAAATTACCGGGCACAAGTCCGACTGTCGCGGGATCTGGGCGGGGCCGAGCTGGTCATGACGCCCTATGCGCGTCGGGCAGAGCTGCGCTTTTTACGCCATTTCGTGCCGGGTCAAGCTCTAGAGAAAAACGGCCATACGGCCTTTGGTGTGCAGACGGCGCTGATCGGCGACGATTGGTCTGTTGGGGTTGACGGGGAATGGACGGACGGGTTCCTCTATGAATTCCAAGACAACCCCACGCGCTTCTCATTCGTCCAAGGGCTGCATTTTGATTATGATGTCAAAGCTCTTGTTTTAGCGGGCTACGCGCAAAAATCTTTCGAGATGGACCGATTACGCCTCGATGTCGGCGCGCGAGGCGAATATACGCATTATGATTATGACACGCTGGCTGCGCCAGGTGTGTCGGGACGTTTCATTCGGTCGCCAGATCGAACCGATGACTTTTTTACGCTGACGCCGAAACTTGGTCTAACCTACGTGGCGGCGGATGATATCACGGTCTTTGCCCGCGCTGCGCGCGGGTCACGCGCACCGCAAACGACCGACCTCTATGCGGTCGTCCAGAACCAGACTCCTGGTCAAGCCGATGTCGAAACACTCGATAGTCTGGAGGGCGGGGTTCGGTTCGGGCAGGGGGAGACTCGGTTTGAGGTTACAGCCTACACAATGTGGAAAGATAATTTCTTTTTCCGCAATGCGGCGGGTTTTAATGTGGTGGATGGAAAAACGCGTCATACGGGCGTTGAATTTTCCTTCGCTGCGCCACTGACGGGTTGGCTCTCAGCCTCTGGTGAATGGGCTGTGTCCGATCAAAGCTACGCCTTTAATGATGCCAGTAGCGGCATACGCGACGGTCTCGCCGTGGACACCGCGCCGAATACACTCGGTACGATGCGATTAAACGCAGATTGGGGTCACATTGGTGCCAGGGTCGAATGGCGTCATGTCGGACGCTACTACACAAATGAAGCCAATACTCAGACCTATCCAGGCCACGACATCTTTGTCGCGCGCGCGTCTTATGATGTCTCAGATACAGTCCGTGTCTTTGGGCGCGTCGATAACCTGTTTGATACGCGCTATGCGGACCGTGCCGATTTCGCCTTCGGCAATGAACGCTATTTCCCCGGACGACCAAGAACGCTGTTTGTCGGTTTGACGGCGAACTATTGAAAGCCTAGCTGACGCGCCATGCACATTCCCGATCAAAAATTAGCTCAGGTCGTCGACCGCTTTGAGCAAATCGAAGCCCGCATGGGCGCGACGACGGATGGCGAAGAGATCGTCCAACTTGGCAAGGATTATGCGGAGCTGAAGCCGATCGCTGAAGGTGTCCGAAAATTGCAGGACGTCCGTGCCGAAATGGCGGATCTGGAAGCCATGATGGATGATCCGGAAATGGCCGCGATGGCCAAAGACGAATTGCAGACGCTTAAGGATTCACTGCCCGATTTGGAACACGAAGTGTCCCTGCTACTCTTGCCTAAGGACAAAGACGATCAGGCGGCTGTGGTGCTAGAAATCCGCGCCGGGACAGGCGGCGACGAAGCGGCGATCTTCGCAGGCGATCTGTTCGCTATGTATCAGCGCTATGCCAGCTTGCAGGGTTGGCGCGTCGAGATTGAAACCTCGGCTGAAGCTGACATGGGCGGATTTAAGGAAATCTCTGCCAGCATCAGCGGGGCGGGTGTCTATGGGCAGATGAAGTTCGAAAGCGGCGTCCACCGCGTGCAACGTGTGCCTGTCACTGAAACGCAGGGTCGCATTCATACATCGGCGGCGACTGTCGCGGTCCTGCCAGAAGTCGAAGATATCGATATCGGTTTTTCCATGAATGATGTGCGCGTCGATACGCTGCGCGCCTCTGGGGCGGGTGGACAGCACGTCAATAAAACCGACTCCGCCGTACGCATGACGCACGAGCCAACCGGCACTGTCGTCTTCTGCGATGCCAAATCCCAGCACCAAAACCGCGCCAATGCCGAACGGCTTTTGAAGTTAAAGCTCTACGACATTGAAAAAGCCAAGCAGGATGCAGAACGTTCTGAAGCGCGGTCTGGCCAGATCGGCTCGGGCGACCGGAGCGAGCGGATCCGCACTTATAACTATCCGCAGGGCCGGGTGACGGACCACCGGATCAATCTGACGCTCTATAATCTCGATAAGATCGTTGCGGGCGATGCGCTGGACGAAGTGATCAACGCGCTGATTACGGAAGACCAGGCGGCGAAGCTGGCGGAGATGCAGTAAGCATTTCAGTCTTTATCCGGCATCCTGATTTGATAAATTTGCGCTTTGCGACACTCTCAGTCATAGTTTCTCTATGATCAAATATTGTCTCCCACTCGCCCTTCTAACTACCACTGCCGCGCCGGCCATTGCGCAGGACGCTATGTGCGAGGCCCAGACCCGCTTTGCGATCATTGTTCACGGCGGAACCTCGTCAGGCGAAGCTCGGCCCAAACGTCTGGCTTTTATTGAAACCATGCTGGCTGACCGCCGGGCGGAACTCAATGCAGGCGCCAGCGCGATCGACACGGTCGAAGCGGCCATCGTCGCGATGGAAGATTCAGGCCTGTTTAATGCAGGCAAGGCGGCGATTACTAATTCGGCGGGCTATGTCGAAACCGACGCTTCAATTATGGATGGCCGGAACCTTAACGCCGGGTCAGTCGCTTCGCAGCGTGCGATCAAGAACCCGATCCGGGCGGCGCGTCTGGTGATGGATGAAACCCGGCACGTTATGATGGTGGGTGATCGGGGCGAGGTGGCGGTTACGGCGCTCGGTGCAGAAACTGTGGTGCCGGAGGAATACTTCACGCGGGCGATCAAAAAAGCCAAAGAGCCCAAGGAACACGGCACTGTCGGCGCGGCCGTGCTTGATCGTTGTGGCGACTTGGCGGCAGGCACGTCCACGGGCGGTTATGGCAGTAAAATTCCGGGGCGGGTTGGCGATAGTCCTATCATCGGGGCTGGAGTCTACGCGCAAAACGGTGTGATGGCGGGATCAGCGACCGGACATGGCGAATATTTCGTCCGTCACACGGCGCTGCGATCTGTCGCCGCGCGTATGGATTACGGCAATCAGACCCTATCGGATGCCGTTCAAGCCGTGATCGACGGGATGGACACAGCCGGACCGGGCCGTGACGGGCAGGGCGGGATCGTGTCCGTCGACGCCAACGGTAATTTCGCTGCGATCCATTCCACCGTTGGTATGATTCACGGCATGACCAGCGACCGGATCGCGCCCATAGCGGACCAGTAAAGGCCGATCAGTGGGGCAGGCTGATTTACTGTTTCCGCATCAAAAGATCGACCAGTTCAGCCACCTTCTGTTCGCGCTCATCTAAGTCGTCGCTGGCAACTGCCGCGGCCAGACAGTGATCGGCGTGATCTTTTAGAAGCTCGCCTTCGACTTTTTTCAGCGCGGCGCTGACGGCCTTCACCTGTGTCAGCACATCAATACAATAGCGGTCATCCTCAATCATTTTGGACAGACCCCGAACTTGGCCTTCGATCCGCGCGAGCCGTTTCGAGACATTCGTGCGGCGTTCTATCCGTGTGGGTGACGTTTTAGTCATTCTGTTTTTTCCATCTTGCGGACACTGCAAACACCCTATACCCCTATAGGGTATGTTGTGTCGAGCCCTTCTCCCAGTTTCGGTCTGCCTGATGGCGACTGCTGCCCATGCGCGACCCGTCTCCTATCAAGGCGGGTGGACGCTGATCGCCGAGTCAGACCGGCAATCAAGCTCGGCGCTTGTTCATTATACGCCTGATCCGGCCTACTCAATTGGATTGCGGACTGAATGGGATCGGGTGGACGATCTTCTCTTCACAGGCGTGCAAGGAACGTGGCTCGCAAAACGCTGGTTCGGCGAGGACTACCAAGCCAATCTCTATTTCTGGGGCGCAGGCGGGGTGGTCGACGGTGTGGATGGTAATCCCAGCGATGCACGGGCCGGGGCTATTATCGGTGTTATGGCGGATTGGGAAACACGGCGATGGTATCTCGGCTATCGCGCGCGGGCCAATGATTACGGATCACTAGACCGTTCTGCCATGCAGGGCGCGCGTATCGGTTGGGCGGCCTATGAAGGTGATACGGGTGATCTTCATACCTGGTTCATGTTGGATGTAGATCATCGACCTGACGCAGAAAACCCGACCGACGTCACCCCGCTGCTGCGGTTCTTTAAAGGCTCAGCTTTATTCGAAGCGGGTTACAGCCTGCGGGACAATCAACCGCTCATCAATTTTCAATATCGCTTCTAGACGGAGAGACCCATGCTTAGATCCCTCACCATAATTCTTGCCTTCAGTGTGGCAGGCCCGGCTTTCGGCCAAATGACCGACCATGATCAAATGACCAGTCACAATATGAGCGGTGATCATGAGGTTCATGATCATGCCAATATGGATCAGGCGTCCATGGAGACGCCCTCCAATATCGATATGGCCGGCTTGAGTTTGGCGACCACGCCGGAATTACAGGCGGCATTGGAGGCGGGCGGCCAACCTGTAGTGGCTAAAGTGCTAGGCGCCGTCTGTGATTTTTGCGCCATGGCCATGAACAAGACATTTGGGAAACGTGATGAAGTCGCCGCAACCCATGTTGATCTCGACGCGAAGACGCTCAGCCTCGTGTTAAAACCAGGCGCGGAACTTGATGACGAGACACTCCGCAAAGTCGTTAAGAAAGCCGGCTATCAGGTTGATGTGATCGACCGTGATCCGGCTCTCCCAACCAGCTAAACTTGCAGTGAACTAAGCCATGACACAGCCCATGACAAAAAAGGCTTATCTGGCCCCGACACTGTCTTTGTTTGCCAGTACGTCGACCTTGCTCTGCTGTGCGCTGCCAGCTCTGCTGGTGACGATCGGGGCGGGCGCGGTCATGGCTGGACTCGCCTCAAACGTGCCGGGCTACATCTGGCTGACTGAACATAAGGTCGGTTTGTTTCTCGCCAGTGGCTTTATGCTGGCGCTGGCTGCGATCATGCGCTGGCGATCCCGCAACGCCCCCTGTCCCATCGATCCTGACCAAGCGCAGGCATGTCAGCGCATCCGCCGCGTCAGCGGAATTATGCTCTATGGCTCAGTAGTGATTTTGCTGATTGGCGGGTTTTTTGCCTTCTTTGCGGCGGACTTACTGCTCTAGGATTTGAATCCCGCTGCGATTACCCTATCTTGGTGCCATGTATTGCATCGTCTACCGTTTCAAACTGATTGAGCCGACCCAGGCGACTGAAGCGAGGTTCGTCGAAACCTGGTCCGGGATCACCGACTATTTGAAACGAGAATGCAAAGCGCATGGCTCGCGCCTACATCAGGGTGAGGACGGCGTGTTTTTCGCTTACGCGCAATGGCCGTCCCTCGAGGTGTTCGAAGCCTCTGCCGCGCATGAACCCAAACTTGAATTCGTGGAAATGCGTCTCGATTGGGCGGATCTCTGCGAACCGACCGAAGTTATATTCGCCGGAGACTTACTGGCCGATCTGTCCAACGGTTGATGCCTATGTCATAGGCCCTGCCATGGATCTGAGACATTTAACGCTTTTCTGCACGCTTCTGTTGGCGGCTTGTGACCAGACGTGGACGCCTTCTGTGGTGGGTGAAGCCCCAGCTCCCGCCACAAGTGAACCTATCACACTGGGACAGTCCTATACGCTGATGTCGGATGTGTTTGGCGGTCCGCGCGAAATCAATGTTTACGTGCCTGATTTACCGGGTTGGGCGGATGGTTATTTTGATGACCCTCTACCCGTTCTTTACGTCGTTGACGGCGGACTGGAACAGGACTTCATCCATCTCGCGGGATTGTCGCATCTTCCCTTGATCAATGCGGAACGAAGTCCAGCCATTATCGTCGGCGTTAAAACGGACGACCGCTACGGCGAGATCACGCCTGAGCCAACCGACCCGCGTTATATCGCTGAGTTTGAAGGCTATGGCGGCGCGGACACGTTCAGACGCTTTCTGCGCGACGAAGTTCAACCCTTTGTCCGGTCTCTGGGCCACACGGGCCGTCCCGCTTTGATAGGTGAGTCACTGGCCGGATTATTCGTCTTGGACACACTCGCGGCGGAGCCGGATTTGTTCGACGACTATATAGCAATTTCGCCCAGTAGCTGGTGGGATGATCGCAAGCTTGCAAAGTCAGCGACTGAGACTTTGGCCGACACACCGATAGGCAAGAGACTGGTGCTCGCCATGGCCAATGAAGGCGGGACAATGGAGATGGGTACGCTGGCTTTTCGGGATGCGGCTGCCGCCGACCCGGCGATCACGCTGAGCTTTCTCGATCGATCGGGTAGTGAAAGCCACAGCACAATCTATCACGACGCTGCCCGCGATGCGCTGATCCTGCTGCACGGCATTGCGGCAGAGCCTTATGGCGACATGCCTTGGTATCTGATCGAGGGCGAAGAGCCGCCGACGGACACGCCGTAACTAGGCTTGCGCATCACGCACTAACGCTCGGGCTCCATCCGCAATTTCCGGGTGGTCGAGAGCGTGTGCTAAGACAGCTTCGAAATAGCCAAGCTTAGAGCCGCAATCATAATCCTGACCCGCATAAGCGAAAGCGTGAAAGGGCGACCCCGAATCCATTGCACGGGCCATCGCGTCCGTGAGCTGGATTTCACCCCCCGCACCGGTGTCTTGTGTCGCCAGCAGGTCCATGACGTCGGGCTGCAAAATATAGCGTCCCGTGATCTTGTAGCGTGACGGCGCGTCTTCAATGGTGGGTTTTTCAACCATGCCGGACATGGCGATCAACGGTCCGTCCAAACGGCCCTTCGGGGCTATGACGCCGTATTTTGACACGTCTGCTTCGGGCACTTCGTCAACGGCGATGATATTTCCGCCGACCTCAGAATAGGCAGTCATCATCTGCTTCAGGCAGCCAGGTTCGCCTTTAATGATGACGTCCGGTAGCAGCACGGCGAAGGGTTGATCACCGACAATATCCCGTGCGCACCAAACGGCGTGGCCGAGCCCGCGCGCAGATTGCTGCCGCACGAAACTCATCGTGCCTTCTTTCGGTCGTAGACGTTTTAGCTCGTCGGCAATCTCTGTCTTAGCTTTAGCGTCCAGTGCGGCTTCCAGCTCATAAGCTTCGTCGAAATAGTCCTCGATCGCGCCTTTGTTTCGCCCAGTGATAAAAACAATATGTTCGATCCCGGCTTCTAACGCTTCATCCACCACATATTGCAGGGCCGGGCGGTCGACGACCGGCAACATTTCCTTCGGGACTGTTTTGGTCGCGGGTAAAACGCGAGTCCCGAAACCAGCGACAGGCATAACAGCGATACGAACGGGTTTCATGATCAGGCACTCTCGTTAGCAGGCACCGCTGGATAACCGATATTGGTGTAGGAAAAGCCAAGAGCGCGCATTTGCTTGCCGCGATAAATATTGCGCAGATCAATCACGTTTGGCGCGTTGAGGAGTTCTTTGACCCTGCGCATGTCGAACGCGCGGAATTCGTCCCACTCCGTGACGATGACAACGGCATCTGCGCCGTCGATGGCGGCGTAGGGACAGTCCGTATAGGCAATATCGGGCAGGTGCTTTTTCGCTTCCTCCATCGCTTCGGGATCGTAGGCGACGATCTCTGCGCCCTTATCGACCAAGCGCGGAATAATGGTGAGCGACGGGGCGTCGCGCATATCATCCGTATTGGGTTTGAAAGCGAGGCCGAGGATGCAAATGCGAAGCCCGTGAACGTCGCCCCCCAAAGCTGCGACGATCTTATTGGCCATCCGGCGCTTACGCGCTTCGTTCGCGTCGATGACGGACGAGACAATCGAGAGCGACACATTGGCTTCTTCAGCCGTTCGCGCCAGCGCCAACGTATCCTTGGGAAAGCAGGAGCCACCATAGCCCGGCCCGGCATGGAGGAACTTGTTGCCGATGCGTTTATCCAACCCGATGCCGCGTGCGACTTCTTGCACATTCGCGCCGACCGCTTCGCACAGATCGGCCATTTCATTGATGAAGGTGATCTTGGTCGCCAGAAAGGCGTTGGCGGCATATTTGATGAGTTCTGATGTGCGGCGCTCGGTAAACACGATGGGTGTCTCATTCAGATATAACGGGCGGTAAAGCTCCCGCATGACAGCTTCGGCGCGGCTATCCTTGGTGCCGACCACGACACGGTCGGGCCGTTTGAAATCATCAATGGCCGCGCCTTCGCGCAGGAATTCGGGATTGGAAACGACTTCAAAGGCCGCGCGGGAGACATGTTCAGCCATGATCCGTTCGACCTCATCGCCTGTGCCGACCGGAACCGTCGATTTGTTGACGACGACAGTAAAACTATTGTCTCCTGTCGGAATCAGTCCGGCGATCTCTTCTGCGGCGGCATAGACATAGGACAGGTCGGCATAGCCATCGCCGCGCCGCGACGGTGTGCCTACGGCGATAAAGACGGCATCCGTTCCCTGCATCGCGGTTTTCAAATCCGTCGTGAAAGACAGGCGCCCCGCCTTCACATTTTTGGCGATCAAGTCTTCAAGGCCCGGCTCATAGATCGGAACCCCGCCCTCATTGAGCGTGTCGATCTTGGCGGGGTCTTTATCCACACAGACCACTTCATGGCCGAAATCTGCGAAGCAGACTCCCGACACCAGACCGACATAACCCGTACCGACCATCGTAACTTTCATGAGAGCCGCTTAGCCGGATCGCAGCCGAACGTCACCCGCCTGCATTGACAAAATGCGTGACAGAGATGAGCTAGGCTTGCTTATGGAAACAGAACTCTCATTTCCGATGATTTTAGCTTGGGCGGCCCCGTTCTTTGTCGTGACGGTTGCGCTGGAATGGTGGCTCGTTGCGCGCGGTAAACTGGGCGGGCGTTATGAATGGCGCGATGCGGTGACATCCATGACAATGGGGCTCGGCAATCTGGTGACCGACCTGCTGTTTGGCTTCATTAGTCTCGGAATCCTCGTTTTCTTTTGGCAGTTCCGTCTGATTGATCTGGGCGTCAGCCTGCCGATCATCCTCTTGGCTCTCGTGGCGCAGGATTTCGTCTATTATTGGAAGCACCGCGCCAGCCACCGCATTCGCTGGTTCTGGAGCGCGCATGTGGTTCACCACAGCAGTCAGCATTATAATCTATCGACTGCTTTGCGGCAGCCCTGGACCAGCAACTTCACTGGTTATGTGCTGCTCTCATCGCCGCTAGTATTGATTGGCTTTCATCCATTGCTGATCGGTTTCGTGGGCGCGATCAATCTGCTCTACCAGTATTGGATACATACCGAAGCGATCAAAAAGTTCCCGCGTTGGTTCGAGTTCATCTTCAATACCCCGTCCCATCACCGCGTACATCACAGCACTCACCCGACTCATCTTGATATGAATTATGCGGGCATCTTCATCGTCTGGGACCGGATGTTTGGTAGCTTTGTGGAAGAGCGTGATGATGAGGTGATGACCTATGGGCTGGTCAAGAATATCGAAACCTACAATCCTGTGCGCGTTGCTTTGGCGGAATGGGTCGCGATTTTTCGAGATGCCTTCGGACCGGGCCTGACGCTACGTCAGCGTTTTGGCTACGTCTTCGCCCCGCCAGGCTATAGCCATGACGGGTCAAGGCAGGGCAGCGAAGAGATATTAGCGGAGTGGAAAGCTCTCGAAGACGCCGGCTAGCCCAGCCCAGCAAACAGCGCGCGTTGCGCGAGGCCAAGGCCGCGCGGCGCCCCAATCCGGAGCGTTTCTTTCCCGTCCTTACGGCGCGGTTTGACTGAGAAACTGGCGGCGCGGAACGATCCGTAATCGCGTGTATTGACGCTATCGATGGCATGCATGGTGATTTTACCAGACTTACGGCCCAGTTCGACCTCAACGAAACCATTGTGCAGCGCGTTGTAATAACGTGCATCGTCATTCTCCCGGGTCAGCAGCAAATTATGCTGCGCCGTGGCATCGCCAAGATAGGCGATCAGCGTCTTGGAAGACACGGAGGAGGTGACGAATTCCGCCCCCATATGAGTGCCGTCGTCGCGGGTTAGGCGGTTAGCCCAGAATTCGTGCGCGTCACCGGTCACGACCAGAACGTCATTGACGCCAGCGTCGTCCAACGCCTCAAAAAACCGCTCGCGCGCGAATGGGTAGCCGTCCCAACTATCTGGATAGAAGGGCAGATTGTATTTGGATAAGGTCAGGAAATCGTGGATGCCGGGCCAGTCTTTCTCAATTGCGGTGGTCGCTTCTTCGGTCACATAAGGTGTGAAGTCCGGCGTCAGTAATCGACCGAGAATGACTTGGTTTGCCAACATGCGCCAGGACACGCCGTCGGCCTTCGATTGGGCGAAGGTTTCGACGATATAATCTTGCTGTTCTTTGCCAAGCATTTCCCGGCTCGGATCGTTCAGATATTGATCCCGAAATGCATCAACGTCGGCGATAATCTCTTCGACAAACTCTTCAATAATGAGCGGCTCAGCACGGGCTGTCAGACGTGTTTCAACCCCGACGAGTGTTAGCAAGTCACCGAACTGGAAGCTACGGTAAAACGCCTCGCGCGCCCGACCCGGGACGGGTTCGCGGACGGGCATCCATTCATAATAGGCACGTAGAGCGGCCTGTTTGCGTGTCTCCCATTCGCCTTCATCTTCGTTGTGATTTTGGGCTCCACCACGCCAGCTATCATTGGCCGTCTCGTGATCATCCCAAATCGCGATCATCGGCATTTCGGCTGTGGCCGCTTGGAGGTTGGGATCGCGACGATATTGCGCGTGACGTGTGCGGTAGTCGTCGAGTGTTATGATCTCGTGTGCTGGTTCGTGGATGCGCCCTTCAGGCTTATCCGGTGCGTCATAGACGTCGGCACCATATTCATAATAATAGTCGCCCAGATGCAGCATGGCATCATAGTGGTCGCCGCCCGCACTCTTTTGTTTCTGCGCGATCAAATCATAGACATTAAAAAAACCATGTTCGTAATTCGCACAGGAAACGACGGCGAAACGAACCTGTTCTGGACTGCCTTCAGGCAGAGTTTTTGTCTGGGCGGTGACGGATACGTCGTCCTCAGTCTTAAAGCGGTAGTGATAGACTGTACCGGCTTGCAGGCCGGTGGCTTCCACTTTGACCGTAAAGTCCTTGGCCGCCCGCGCTTCGATTTCGCCGCTTATCGAGTTGGAAAAGTCGGCATCAGTGTCGATTTCCCACACCACTGGGACGACACCGCTTTCATTCGGCGTGACCCGCGTCCAGAGAATAACTGACGTCGCCATCGGATCGCCGGACGCGACGCCGTGATCGAACGTTCCGCTCGCAGCGACATCGCCGGATAAGGTGCGCTCAACTGTCGGCGCACAAGCGGCTACACCCCCGAGGCCAAGCAAGGATAGTGCATTGCGTCGGGTCGGGCCGACTCCGGATTTATGACGCGGTAAGTCTGACATAGTGAGTCGCTAGTCGATCTCGGGGATTGCGTCTATAGCACTGCATGAGCCGGAAATGTCAGGGCTTCGACTTAGGGGAATCTAATGGAAGCTGATGAGCTGGAGTCCGGCAGCGGGGATTCGATCAATCGCGTCGATCTGCTCTTGATCGGCCTTGGGGTCGCGCTGATTGGGATATGGGGAACGTTCGCAAGTCTGATCGCGAGTCCCTCAAAATTGTCACCCTATCTGATCGGACGAGCTGCCGATGCGAAGAATGAAGGAAAGCCAAACCGCTATCTTGGTCCCGGGCTGTTTTTCGTTCTCAGCCTGCTGATCTTTATCGTCGTCATGTATTTGCTAAAACTTCAGGTTGTTCCCAGCGCTGAGCCGAGAGACGTAAGTGAAATCGTGCAGTCCAGTGCAAGCTATAAGGTCGGCTATGCACTAGCACAGTTGATCGATATGTTCGAACAACGTGTGATGTCAGGTAATATCTGGAGCGCCATTGTCATCGTGGTGCCAGTCTATGCGTTTGCTATCGCGCTGGCTCTGATCAACCGAGTTCTAATGGGCTGGATTGCACCGGGCTGGACAGCGGCCCATGCGGTCGGGGCGGCGCTTTATAACATTGGGACAATCATCCTTTGGATGGGAATGACCGTGCTAATCAGCACCATCGCATCTAGTTTTCTGCCAACGCCTATATTGGCTGGTTTGACGGGTCTGGCGTTTCTGACGGTCATCGGATTGACGGCCGTTCAAACCTATCAATTTGCAGCGGACGTCACCGATGAGGCGGATTACCGTCTTGGTATTCTATCAGCCGTCACGCCCGTTGCTATTCTAGGCCTGATTGTCGTCTTCGTCATATTGCTGGTCTAAGATAGTGATTGTCCATCATCCACGGTTGTAACGGTGCCCGTGATCTGTCGGGAGTGATCGGAACACAGAAATAGGACGGTGTTATCCAGCGCGTCCGCATCAATGACCCGGCGTCGAGGCCATTTGGCTAACATGGAGCGTCCATAGTCCGTCTCGAACAGCCCATCATTTATCTCCGTCTGGATATAGCCGGGTGCGATCATATTCACATTGATGCCCATGCGCGCCCAATCATGCGCCAAGACCCGACCCATTTGTGAGACGCCAGCCTTTGTCGCTGAATAGAAAGTGGAATGGGGGGAAATGTCGAAACTGGTGATGGAACTGATCAGAACGATGCGCCCGCGTTCGCTCTGTTTCGAACCGGCTGCCATCATCCGCTTGGCCCCTTCACGCGCCGTTAGGAAAACGCCTCTCAAATTGACCGCATAGGTCGTGTCGAAATCTTCCGGTGGGTTGTCAGTCGCACGCTTTAGATCTCTCGCAATACCCGCATTAGCAATCACCGTATTAACCGGGCCGAGCGCTGCTTCGACGGCGTCATAGGCGGCGATGGTCTGTTCTTCGGACGCTACGTCAAGGTTGACGGCAAAAGCTGTTCCGCCGTGATCCTCAATATCGCGTTGGAGCTGGGCGAGGCGATCAACCCGTCTTGCGGCTAAGGCGACCTTCGCCCCATGCGCCGCCAACACTTTCGCCATCCGTGCGCCCAACCCCGATGAGGCCCCCGTGACCAATACCACCCGGTCAGACAAGTCATAAGTAAAGGGAGAAAAGGGATCGCGCATTCTAAGTGTTTAGACGCTTGATCGCCTCATTGTAATGGTTCGAGTGATCACCACCGTGATTATCCATGCCAGGCTTGGTCAGGCAGCCTTTAGGCGCGACGTAACTGTCGATCCGTCGGGCTGGATTTTCGTGCCATCCAATGTTGAAAGCACAGAGCTTTGGATAGAAGTATAGCGATCCATAGGGCAGATGATCGTGGATCCACCATGCCAGCGATTGCCAATCCTGTGTACGATCAAAGTAATCAATGTATCGGTTCACAACCACAGTTGCGAGTGCGCCTTTGTGACCGTTTGTGTCCGGGTAATCCCAGATGTGATGGGCGTAGTTCGCTGCGTTGCTAGCGCAGCTATAACCCGATTTTCCGTTTTTTTGCTTCTCATTGCAGAAGGCGTTGACGCTTGGGCTTCGGTAAGCGGACCGAATGCTAATTTTACCAAAGGTCTTTTGCAGTGGCTCCAGAAGCTCTTGGCAGAGACGCGATCCCGTTTCGATTGCGATGTCCGGAAAGTCAGGAACATTGGGCATTCCATGATGGTTCGCCACCTCAGAATATAACATGTCGCGCATGAAAAAATTGTCGGAAAGCTGAACGCGTCCCAATTCTGTGAGGCTCACAACAGATTCAGGTTTTTTCATCACTCAGATTTTCTGGTCGAACGCTCCGACCTCAGAGTAGGCGGCCAAGCGTCGTTCAATATCGCGAAATATACCAACCGTGTTCTCTTTCGCCGTCGGGCTTTCGACGACGACGACGAGGTTCGGTGTGTTGGAACTCGCGCGGATCAGACCCCAACTGCCATCTTCGAGGGTGAAACGCACGCCATTGATCGTATTCACGTCGACAATGGATTGGCCGATAATCGTCTCGCCCGTATCGGCGGCGTGTTTGATCTCAGTGATGATACGGTCGACGACGCCGTATTTTTCCTCATCCGAGCAGTAGGGACTCATGGTGGGAGAACCGTAAGTCGTTGGCAGGTCACGGCGTAGATCGGCAAAGCTCTTGTCCGGATTACGATCAAGCATTTGCAGGACCGCGACAGCGCTGACGAGGCCGCAATCATAGCCCCGGCCGATTGGTGCATTGAAGAAATAATGACCGGACTTCTCAAACCCCACCAACGCGTCTAGTTCGTTGACACGGCGTTTGATGTAGCTGTGACCCGTCTTGTAATAGTCGGTTTTTGCCCCGTTGGCCTTCAGCACCGGGTCGGTGTGATAGAGCCCGGTCGATTTCACATCGACGACAAACTGTGCGTTAGCGTGAATGGCGGAGAGATCGCGCGCGAGCATGACGCCGACCTTATCTGCGAAAATCTCTTCGCCTTCATTATCGACCACGCCGCATCGATCCCCGTCGCCATCAAACCCAAGCGCAACATCGGCGCCGTGTTCTAACACGGCGTCGCGCATAGCGTGCAGCATTTCCATCGCTTCGGGGTTCGGATTGTAGTGCGGGAACGTGTAATCGAGATCGCACTCAATCGGGATAACCTCGGCGCCAATGCGTTTCAGTAGCTCCGGCGCAAACGCCCCCGCCGTGCCATTGCCACAAGCTGCAATGACCTTGATCGGGCGGGAGAGTTTTACGCCTTTAGCGACATCGTCGATGTAAGCGTCGCGGACGCCGTCCACATACTCATAGGATCCACCAGGGCGGGCTTTGCCTTCGCCGTTCAGAACGATGGCTTTCAACCGGGCCATTTCGTCAGGTCCGAAAGTAAGCGGCGGTTCGATCCCCATTTTCACGCCGGTCCAGCCATTGGAGTTATGCGAAGCCGTGACCATCGCGACACCAGCGGCGTTAAGATGAAATTGGCTGAAATAGGCCATCGGTGAGAGGGCGAGCCCGATATCGAGCACTTTGATCCCGGCATTCATGAGCCCGGCGATGAGTGTCATCTTGATGCCCATATTGTAGTGTCGGAAATCATGTCCGACCGCGATGACCGGATCGATGCCACGTTCATGCATCAGCGTGCCGAGCCCTTCGCCGAGAGCGCGCACGCCATAGAGGTTTAACTCTGGATCTTTGCCGTCTCCCGGTATGCCGAACCACCAGCGCGCATCATATTCGCGAAACCCCGTTGGCTTAACCAGCGCTGTGGTTTCAAAGGCGTAGCTATTGGGCGCGATTTGCGCCTCGGGTTTGCGTGACATGGAGAGCCCCTGCTAGTGTCTGAGGGCTTGTTAGCGCAATTTCACCAACGGCTTATGAAGACCGGACACGATTCCGCCGTTCAGTCACGGCGCGCGGGTTCTTGATCAGGACGGGAAGAATAGTGGTGCTGCCTTTGGGGTAAGACCGACGTGACGCCAATATGCTGGGAAGCCCCTTAATGCCGTGCCAGACACCGCGTGCGGTGGCGCGAAAACGCCCGGATCGGAAGGCGCTCCAGACGATAAAAGCAATCGTTGCGCCGAGGTGAAGCGGCAATAGACCGATCATAAGACCGATTGGCATCGCCCCAAACCAGGTCCACATCCGGTTGCGGGTTCCGTGATAGACCGCGAATTCAGACTCAGTGCCGCTGATGCCGGATCCGACATGATGAACCACAGCATCGTGAACCTGCATGGCTCGACCACCCAAACGACGCATCTTCAGGGCTATTTCGACATCTTCGTGATAGCAAAAGAACCGCTCGTTAAATCCGCCTGCGGCCTCAAAATCGGTCCGCTTGTAAGCCGCGGCTGCGGCGCAGGGGCCAAAGACGGGAAAGTCTTCGCTGACTGTGCGAACAGGTTTGCCGTACCCCGCACGGTACGCCACGCCGAAGATGGAAAGCTCATCGCCCGTGCCATCGAATATTGCCGGCGTTTCAGCGGCGATTTGCATAGACCCCAGCATGGTCACGAAAGGATGGCGCTGAGTGGCTCTGTGTAAGGCTGCGAGCCAATCGGGCTTGGCGAAAGCGTCGGGATTCAACATCACCAGCCAATCTGCCCGCGCTTGGAGCGCGGCGAGATTATTAGCTGCTGCAAAACCGAGATTTTCGCCCGCTTCTATGATGGTGAAACGGTCATCAAGATCAGGTAAGGCCGCCATGGACCCGTCCGTGCTGCCGTTATCGACAATAAAGGCTTCGAAGTCTGCCAATGTCTGGCTGGCCAACGCCTTGACGGCGCGAGGTAGATAGCTGCCGCCATTATAATTGACGATGATGACGGAAAAAGTCGGAATTTTGGATGGAATCGAGATGGAGCGGTCCTAACGACGCGATTGGGGTCAAGCAATGACCCGAAGCCATGTAAAAACGCATATAAAGAAATTGTTATATCGTCTGGAGTGGTTTATGGGGCGCGCGACTTTCATATTCCATAACACCTTCGCAAAAGGCCTCAGTCATGAGCGCACACGACTACATTATTAAAGATATCAAGCTGGCCGACTATGGCCGCAAAGAACTCGATATCGCTGAAACTGAAATGCCGGGCCTTATGGCGCTGCGTGAAGAATTTGGTGAATCCAAGCCGCTTGCAGGTGCGCGGATTGTCGGATCGCTGCATATGACGGTCCAGACAGCCGTTTTGATCGAAACGCTGACGGCGCTCGGCGCAGACGTTCGCTGGGCATCATGCAATATCTACTCCACACAAGACCATGCGGCCGCTGCGATTGCAGCGTCCGGCGTTCCCGTCTTCGCCATCAAAGGTCAGACGCTGGAAGAACATTGGGATTATCTCGACAAGTCGTTCCTATTCCCAGAAGGTGCGAACATCATCCTTGATGATGGCGGCGATGCAACCCTTTACGTTCTGCTTGGCGCCCGCGTCGAAGCTGGAGAGACAGACCTCATTGAGGGCGAGCCGGGTTCCGAAGAAGAAGCCGCGATCTTTGCACAAATCAAAAAACGTCTGGCTGCGAGCCCGGGTTGGTTCACAAAAACACACGACGATATTGTGGGTGTTTCTGAAGAAACCACAACTGGTGTCCACCGCCTGTATGAACTGCAGCGTGAAGGCCGTCTTCCGTTCCCAGCCATTAACGTGAATGACTCCGTTACCAAGTCGAAGTTCGACAATAAATATGGCTGTAAAGAGAGCCTCGTCGACGGCATCCGCCGCGCAACGGACACAATGATGGCGGGTAAAACCGCTGTTGTCCTCGGCTACGGCGATGTCGGTAAAGGCTCTGCCGCATCGCTTAAAGGCGCTGGCGCCCGCGTGAAAGTCACCGAAGTTGACCCGATCTGCGCGCTACAAGCGGCCATGGACGGGTTCGAAGTCACAACATTGGAAGATGCGGTTTCAACTGCGGATATTTTTGTCACTACAACGGGTAATAAAGACGTCATCCGCCTCGAGCATATGCGCGAGATGAAAGACATGGCGATTGTCGGCAATATCGGTCACTTTGATAATGAGATCCAAGTTGCGGCGCTCAACAACATCCAAATGACTAACATTAAAGACCAAGTTGACATGTACACTTTCCCCGGTGGCAAGCGCATGATCCTGCTGTCCCAAGGTCGTCTGTTGAACCTCGGTAATGCAACGGGTCACCCATCCTTCGTGATGTCTGCCTCTTTCACCAACCAGGTTCTGGCGCAGATCGAATTGTGGGAAGACAGCAAGGCGTCTTCCAAGAAATACGCCAACGAAGTCTACATGCTGCCCAAACATCTCGACGAAAAAGTCGCGCGTTTGCACCTAGAGAAAATCGGCGTGAAGTTGACCGAAATGACCAAAGAGCAAGCGGATTATATCGGTGTACCGAAACAAGGCCCCTACAAGCCGGAACATTACCGCTACTAGTCGGTCAATTCAGACAAATCTTATTAGGGCGCGGGGCATCCGCGCCATTTATTTCCAGGCTCCGAATAATAATAAAAAGCGCAGAGCCTTAAAATCCTGGAGCCTATTATGAGTCGCGAAACTTACGAATTCACCTCCGAGTCAGTCTCTGAGGGCCACCCCGATAAAGTCTCTGACAGAATTTCTGACGAGATTGTGGATCTCTATTTCCGCGAATCGATTGCTGACGGCATGTCGCCGTGGGATGTTCGCGTCGCGGCTGAAACGCTGACGACGACAAACAAGGTGGTCATTGCGGGTGAAACGCGGGGTACGGACCGTATTACACACGATATGATCGAAGAGGTTGCGCGCGCGGCGATCAAGGACATTGGTTACGAACAGGAAGGATTCCATTGGAAACATGCCGACGTGGACGTGCTTCTTCACGCTCAATCCGTCGATATTGCACAAGGCGTCGATAGCGGGACTGGGCTGCATTCTGAAGAAGGTGCGGGCGATCAAGGCATCATGTTTGGTTATGCGACGTTGGACGTGCCAGGCCACCTGATGCCAGCTCCCGTTCATTACAGTCACAAAATTCTCGAACGTCTCGCCAAGGCGCGCAAGCATGAAGGTGAGACATGGCTTGGCCCGGACAGCAAATCTCAGGTTACGGTCCGCTACCATCATGGTCGCCCGGTCGAAGCCACCGCTATTGTTCTGTCTACTCAGCATCTGGACGCTAGCCTCGACTCTGCCGAAATCGCAGAGCGGGTGAAGCCCTATATTCACGAAGTCCTTCCGGCCGGATGGATCACGGATAATACGATCTGGCACATCAACCCGACGGGTAAATTCGTCATTGGCGGACCCGATGGGGACGCTGGGCTGACGGGTCGTAAGATTATTGTCGATACATATGGGGGTATGGCTCCACATGGCGGCGGCGCATTTTCTGGTAAAGATCCAACGAAAGTTGATCGTTCTGCTGCCTATGCGACGCGTTACCTCGCCAAAAACCTTGTTGCTGCGGGTGTTGCGCCATGGGTCGAAATTCAGGTCAGCTATGCCATCGGTGTCGCCGCGCCGACATCAATCTATGTCAATGTTGATGACCATAACCCGATCAAAGGCGATAAGATTGAGACCATCATTCGATCTGTCATGGATTTGACTCCACGCGGTATCCGTAAGCACCTTGACCTCAATAAACCGATCTATGCGCCGAGCGCGGCCTATGGTCATTTCGGTCGTGATCCGGGGGCGAATGGGGAATTTTCGTGGGAGAAAACGGACTTGGTCGATGAGATTAAGTCGAGGCTCCAATGACAAAGCTTGCGCTCACCTGCGTGGCCGCTGTCGCGGATGCTCATGGCGTCCACGGCAATGTCAAAATTAAGTCCTTCACGCGTGATCCAGCCGCTTTTGCGACCTATGGGTCACTGCTGGATCAGACTGGCGAAAAAATCCTGACTCCTATCAAGGCCCGCCCGGTTGGACGGTTCTTCAGCCTGTCGGTTGAGGAAAAAATGACGCGTGAGCAGGCCGAAGCGCTAAAATCGACCAAACTCTATGTCTTGAGGTCGGTTTTACCAGAGCCAGATGAGGACGAATTTTACTATTCTGATCTGATTGGACTGCAGGTCGACAATCAAGACGGCGAAACTGTCGGAACGGTCCAAGCCGTGCATGAATTCGGGGCGGGTGACACGCTGGAAATCAAACCATCCCAAGGCCCAAGCTTCTACCACCCGTTCACGCTCGAACATGCGCCGACTGTGGATATAGCAGCCCGGCGCATCATAATTGTGCAAGAGGAAGCCGAAGAAGCCCGCGGAGACGGAGCGCCTGCACAATCTGCTGACGAACATTAGCCCGTTTTAACCTCCTTCGTCCGATTGATCCTGACAGGACCCCTGTTGGTGCGCTAAGCGGCTCATAATGAGCCTTACTCCAGACATAGTCACGACCCCGCCGAAATTAATGCGGGCCATCCGCGCTGCAATGGCCGGAACAGAGTCGGTTCAGGTCCGCTTGGATGACTTCGTATCGGCGATCAGTTCGTCGATGCGGGTGAATGTGGCGTCGATCTATCTCTTGCGAAAAGGCGATGAGTTGGAGCTTTCTGCCACGAAAGGCTTGAAGCGCTCTGCCGTGCATAAGACACGGATGAAGCCTGGTGAAGGTTTGGTCGGCCATGTTGCCTTGACGGCTCGTCCGCTTAATCTGGCCGATGCACCGTCCCATCCACTCTTCTCATACCGACCGGAGACGGGCGAGGATCCATACAAGTCTTTCCTCGGCGTGCCGATTTTGCGCGGTGGCCGCACGCTGGGTGTTCTTGTGGTTCAGTCCAAGGAAGACCGCATTTTTTCTGAAGATGAGGTCGAAGACCTACTGACCGTAGCGATGGTGCTGGCCGAAATTATCGTTGATGACGAACGGATCGGCGGCAAGAAGGCGGCCCTAAAAGGCATCCAACTCACCCAGATCAAGCCCGAGAGTTTGACTGGCAAAGCTTTCTCGCAGGGGCTCGCGCGCGGTCATGCTGTCTTGCACCGCCCGCCTGTCGCACCGGCTAATTTGCTAGCCGAGAATATCGCACAGGAAGAAATTCGTCTCGAAGACGCGATTGCTGAGCTTCGCCGTCATGTTGACGCTATGGTCTCTGGCGAAATTGCGGCTCTGACCCGGGCGTCCAAGGAAATTTACGAGGCCTATCGCACCTTTGCCTATGACCGGAAATGGGTCGGTCGGTTACGCGAAGCGGTCCATTCAGGGCTGACAGCTGAGGCTGCCGTAGAGCGCGTGCGCAACGAACATCGCGCTCGTCTGATGAAAGTGCGGGATCCCTATTTGCGGGCGCGGCTGCATGATCTCGAAGACCTCGCCAATCGCATGCTGCGTCTCTTAGCGGGTGAAAGCACCACGCCAGAAATTCCTGATGACGCTATTCTGTTTGCGCGCGAACTCGGCCCGGCTGAGTTGCTGGACTATGACCGCAAAAAACTGGCGGGGTTGGTTCTGGAAGAAGGATCGGCATCATCCCATACCGCCATCATCGCGCGCGCTCTGGGCTTGCCCCTGATTGGCCGGGTGAGCGGTGTGCTCGACCGGATTGAGACCGGCGACGATGTTCTCGTGGATGCTGAAGACGGTAATATCCATCTTCGGCCGTTGGAATCGCAAGTGTCCGGCTTCCAGTTGCGGCTCAATATTCGCGGCGAGATGAGCCGGGCTTATGACCAGCTTCGGTTTAAAAAAGCGGTCACGCGGGACGGCATTGAGGTCGATCTGATGCTCAATGCCGGGTTGCTTGTCGATCTACCGCAGTTGGACTTGGCTGGCGCAGACGGCATTGGCCTTTTCCGGACAGAATTTCAGTTCATGGTCAGTGATTTCATGCCGCGGTTGGAACAACAGACCGACCTCTACCGCAAGGCGATCTTGGCGGCAGGGGACCGACCTGTCACCTTCCGGACCCTTGATCTCGGGGGCGATAAGATCCTGCCCTATATCGACCCGGTGCCAGAGGAAAACCCAGCGATCGGCTGGCGCGCGATCCGCATTGGCTTGGATCGACCAGGCCTGATGCGCTATCAGCTTCGTGCCTTAGTGGCAGCGGGCGCAGGCCGACATTTACGTGTCATGTTCCCGATGGTGACGACGGTGGAGGAAATGGTCGCGTCGCGCGCTTTGTTTGACCGCGAGATCGAACGCGCCAAGACATTAGGTCGCGAACTGCCGGCCAAGGTCGAAGTAGGGGTGATGTTGGAAACGCCATCGCTGGCGTGGCAGGTCATCAGCGTGTGCGATCATGCTGATTTTGTCAGTGTGGGCGCGAATGATCTTATGCAGTTCTTCTTTGCTGCTGACCGGGACAATGCTCGTGTGTCAGACCGTTATGATCCGCTCTCGCCTCCCGCTCTGTCGATCTTGAGTTTTATTGCGGAGAATTGTCGCCAAAATAATACGCCCGTCTCCGTGTGCGGAGAAATCGCTGGTCGACCGTTGGAAGCAGCCTGTCTTGTCGCCCTAGGCTTTCATACCTTGTCGATGTCGGCCACCGGGATCGGCCCTGTGAAGAGTACACTCATGGCGCTTAATGCCGCCGAACTACGAGAACTGATCCTGCCAAACATCAAGGTCACGTCGCGACTATCATCGCTACGCGAGACAGTGCGAAACTATTGTATCGACAATGGTGTTCCAGTTTAAGCAGGCCGATCTGAAACTTGCCGCACAATCCATGCGTAGAGACCTTATGAAACATGCTCGTCTAATATCTGTATTCGCCCTTGTCCTGACTGCCTGCGGTAATTCCAGCGACGTGAGCTCGGTCGAAAGCCCGACTGAAAGCTCGACTGCTGAAACGCAGATGGACGTTGTGAGCCTCGATCAACCCTCTAACATTCCATCTTCAATGGATGCTGACGGCAAAGTTCTGATTACGGTTGAGCGACTGGTGCCTGAGTCCGCCGCCTGTCTGGTCATGATGTCTGTCGTCAACGGCACAGACGAAACAGTGAATGCGGGCCTGTTCGCATTTAACGTCACAGGCAATGGCGAGACGGCAGGCGCGAATATGTTTCCGCAAACAGCCGAGGCGGGCGTGATAAAGACGGCGCAGATTGTCTTGCCGGGCGCGGATTGTAAAAATGCTAAGCAGATCGACGGCGGGCAGTTGAATTGCCGTCTGGTTGATTCTGGCGAAAGCTGCATGGACGTGACGGAGCTGCGCGACGGGATTGTCGATTTCACGGCTAATGATTGATCCGCATGTCTGATGCGACGGCTGTGACAGCGCGCTTGCTGTCACAAATATCGGAGGTTGAGGCTGAGGACTGGGACGCGTTGATCCCGTCTGGCAATCACCCGTTTTTGAGCCATCGCTTCCTGCACGCACTCGAAGCGTCAGGCTGCGCGACCGTGGAGACAGGTTGGGCCCCGCACCACGTCTGGGTTGAAGGCCTGGACCGCAGCGCTATTGCCGCCGCACCGCTTTATGCAAAAACGCATTCGCAAGGCGAATATGTGTTCGATCACGGTTGGGCTGATGCGTTGGAGCGCGCGGGTATTCCTTATTATCCCAAGTTACAATGTTCGGTCCCGTTTACACCCGCGACAGGGCCGCGCTTGCTGGCTCCCACGCGTGAAGGTCAGCTAGCTGCACTGGCGACGATGGTTCAGGCTTGCCAACAGCTTGATTGTTCGGGGGCACATCTGACGTTTCTGTCTGAGTCGGATCGTAGCGTGTGTGATGAAGCCGGGTTTCTTCACCGCATGGATCGGCAGTTTCATTTCATCAATCGTGGCTATCCGGATTTCGATGCGTTTCTCGCCAGCCTCGCGTCACGTAAGCGCAAAAACATCCGCAAAGAGCGGAAAGCCGCGCAAGACGGCGTGACGATCAAACGTCTCACTGGTGACGACCTTAAAGCTGAGCATTGGGACATTTTCTATCGCTGCTATCTCGATACGGGACGTCGAAAATGGGGAAACCCTTATCTAAACCGAGAGTTTTTCGCGCGCATTCATGAAACGATGGCGGATGATATCGTCTTGATCATGGCGTGGACGGACGGCGATCCCGTGGCCGCTGCACTTAACTTTATTGGTTCTAACGCGCTCTATGGCCGCAATTGGGGCGCGCTTGTGCATAAGCCCTTCCTGCATTTTGAGCTTTGTTATTATCAGGCGATCGAAGCGGCCCTTGAGCGAGGTTTGCCGCGCGTCGAAGCGGGCGCTCAGGGTGAGCATAAGCTCGCGCGGGGCTATGAGCCCGTGACCACTCATAGCGCCCATTATCTCGCGCATCCGGGCCTGCGAGACGCGGTCGGCGACTATTTGGAACGTGAACGTAACGCCGTCGATTTCGATGTCGCTGTGCTCGGGCGGCACACGCCGTTCAAAAAGAACAACTGATCGGAAACATTCTATGGTCGAGGCGTTGTTTTGAAACAACAATGAAGGACGATCCAATGCAAGACTGGTTCATGATGGACCCGGACAAAATTATCTGGGTTACTCTCAGCGCCATACTCGGTGTGATAATACTCATCAGCTTCAACCGTATGTTCGGTTTGCGAAGCTTTTCCAAACTGAGCGGGTTTGACTTTGCGATCACGGTCGCATTAGGTTCGATCTTAGGCGGGGTGGTGATGTCCGAGAACCCGTCGGTTCTGCAAGGCGGCATCGCGTTGCTGGCGCTATTCGGCGTTCAATCTATTTTTGCCTTTATGCGCCGCAGGTCGGATCGTTTCGCGCGCCTTATCAACAATGATGCTCGGCTTGTTTATCGTAACGGCGAGTTCCTAGAGGACCAGATGAAGCGGGCGCAAATAACGCGGTCTGACATTGTTGCGAAAATGCGTGAAGCCAACGCCCTTCGGCTTGAGGATGTTCTCGCGGTTGTTGTGGAGACGACGGGCGATATCTCTGTTCTACACGAGACGGGTGATGATCGTAAAATCGACACGGTGCTGATGGAGGATGTGTTGGGGTGGTCCAACAAGGCCTGAAGCGTATCTCAGAAGGGGTTTGCGGGGAATGGTTGATGGGGGTGGTTGATCGCAGTTTTTATCTTATAGAGGCCCCATGTCCCTGCACGGTAATTACGATCCTGAAAACGTCTTTGCGAAGATATTGCGCGGAGAAATTCCGGCAGCCGTGATCGCAGACGAAGGTCACGCCATTGCCATCATGGATGCTTTTCCACAGACGCGCGGCCATTGTCTCGTCATTCCCAAATCTCCATCGCGCAATCTTCTTGAGGTCTCGCCCAAGGATTTGGGTCGATTGTTTGGGCTAGTGCAACGGGTTGCCAAGGCCGTGGAAACGGCCTTGAAGCCAGATGGGATCATCATTTCGCAATTTAATGGTGAGCCGGCCGGGCAGACGGTCTTCCACACCCATGCTCATATCATTCCTCGGTATAATCTGTCGGACATGTCCGAACATGCCCAAGGCAAGATGGCCGATAAAGATGAGCTTGATTCATTGGCAGAGCGCATTCGCGCCGCCCTCAATTAATCGGAGATATTTTCATGAAACATTGGCTTCTCTTTGCCTCAGCCACCGTGCTTATGGCCTGCTCAGGCGCTTCCGAATCGGATGTTGCCGACACGACTGAAACCGAAGTGGTCGAAGTCCAGGCGCAGCCATTCTACGATGTAGAGGGCCAATATGCGAAGTTCGCTGAAATCCGGATGGACTCCGACACGTCCTTTCTGACGGATAGCGAACGGGCCGTGGCCAATAAGTTGATGGAAGTGGGCCCGCTGCTGGACGAAATATTCCTATTACAACGCAACGCCGATAATCGCGCCATCCGTACGCGCATTGCCTCGACAGGTGACGCGCATGCGCTTGCCATGTTTGATTTGCATTTTGCGCATTGTGACGGGCTGGAAGGTGACGCGCCGTTTGCCGACGGTCTGGGCGATTGCCCACTCGGCGGCGGCTTCTATCCGGCGGATATGAGCAAGGATGAGTTTGACGCGCATTTGGCGGTCAATCCTGACGACCGTGACGCGTTCACATCGGGCTACACCGTGATCCGTCGTAATGAAGACGGCGGCCTCTACGCCGTGCCTTATTCCGAGGCTTACGCTGACCAACTCAAGCCAGCCACGCGCCTGTTGCGCGAAGCTGCTGCATTGAGTGAGGAGCCAACGCTCAAGCGTTTCTTGAGCTTGCGCGCGGATGCCTTCGAATCCGATGATTACTTTGAATCCGAACTGGCTTGGATGGATCTGGAAGGTCCGATCGAAGTCGCGATCGGTCCTTACGAAGTCTATGATGACCAGCTATTTGGCTACAAGACGGCGTATGAGATGTTTCTAACGCTCAAAGATCCGCAAGCTTCTGCCGCGCTAGACAAATACAAAGCCTACCTCCCGGACATGGAAGCTAACCTGCCCGTCGACGACCGCTACAAGAATACAACGCGTGGATTTGAAAGCCCAATTGCGGTGGTCGATCAAATCAAAGGCGGCGGCGATAATTCCAACGGCGTGCAGACCATTGCGTTTAACTTGCCGAATGATGAACGGGTGCGCGAAGCCAAAGGTGCGAAGAAAGTCATCCTGTCCAACGTGTTGGGCGCAAAATATGACCGTATCCTTGCGCCGATTGGCGAACGCGTTCTGGTCCCACAACAAGCTGAATTGACCGCCAAAAAATGGATGAGCAATAACACACTCTTCCACGAATTGTCCCACTCGCTCGGCCCTGGCAAAATCACGGTGAATGGACGTGAAACCGAAGTTCGACTTGAACTGAAAGAGCTTTATTCCGGGCTTGAGGAAGGCAAGGCCGATGTGATGGGGGCCTATAACATCCTTTACATGATGGACCGGGGAGAGCTGGATCCAACGGATCGTAATGCGTTCTTGGCGACTTATTTTACCGGAAAATTCCGCTCTATGCGGTTCGGCGTGACAGCCGCCCATGCCAAAGGCGCGGCCTATCAATACCGCTATTACCGTGAAGTTGGCGCCGTCGAATGGTTGCCGGAGGTCGAGCGCTTCCGCATTGATTTCGACAAGTTGGCACAAGCGATTAGCGACCTGACGGGTAAGGTCGTGATGTTACAAGGCGACGGCGATTATGATGCGGCGAAAACCTTCATGGACACTTACGCGGTCCTTGATGCTGAGGCCGAAATCATCCTTAGTAACCTCGATGACATCCCGTACGATATTCGGCCGGTCTACCCGAACAAAATCTAATGTCCGGCGTCACCCTAGCGGAACATCAGGCTGACTTACGACGGTCTTATTTAGGTGGTGGTCTCGGTGCAATTGTTTCGGGAGTGGTCTGGTTGGCGGCTGCCATCACAGCATCCCGCGCCGGGATAGAGGTCGGTTACACCGCGCTCTTCTTTGGCGGTTTTCTGATATTCCCGCTCGCCACGTTGATCGGAAAACTGTTTTTCAAACGTCCGGCCGTTCGTGCTGACAATCCGGGCGGTGCGCTGGCGATGGAAACGCTGCCAGCGATGATCGGCGTACTGGTGATCGGCTTCCTGCTGCTGAATGTGAAGCCGGATTGGGTGTTTCCGCTCGCAGCGATCGCTGTCGGCGCGCATTACTTTCCGTTTCGAACGGCATATGGCGACAGGACTTATTGGGTACTGGGTGCGCTCATGATGGCGGTCGGTTTTGCCAGCCTTATGATGGGTTTGTTTGGCGGAATAATAACCGCCTATGCCATTGCCGTGATCGAAATTACGTTCGGTATTTGGCTCACGGGTCGCAATCGCAAGATCTAAAAAAGCCCGCCCTGATTGCTCAGGACGGGTGTTAAATTTGTCGTCCGACTAAGCTGTTCGCTAGTTGGTATCAATATCGATCCCGCTTTCGCTGACATCGATCGACAGATCAGGTTCGTTGGATTCTTGAACCATAAAGAAGCCAACCGCGATCACGGCGACGACAATCGCGCCGATGATGAAATACATTGCGTTCCCGCCGGATTTATTTGCCATGAAGTCTCTCCTATGAATGGCTAAAGGCTAACACAGAGTGCGACAATCTGTTCCATCTTAATCAGACTTAATTTCCAACCCAGATGGCACTGCTCCACGCACGGTCCTGTAAAGTCGTCAGCATTTTTGGACTAGGTGGCGTACCGGCGCGCAACGCGTCCCATGTACTCCAACGACATTTAGGTCGCTCAAGGACGCGTAAGTAATACGCCGCGCGTTCGCCGTCGCGACTGTCAGGGTCATCCCACAGGGCGGATAGTTCACCCGCTCCTGCGCCGCTTGCCGCGCAGGTCGACAGATCGACTTCGCCTTCCGGCAAGGTGCAGCGATGCGTGTTCGGATTGATCGGAGCGCCGTCGGCGCAGGCAACATCATAAATCATTTCCGACCCATCTTCGCGTAGAGCAATGATTTGCATCCGCTCTAATGGTTCGCCCTGTGGGTCAGCATAGCCCAGCGCCATGAGTGTTCCCTTCACATCCGTCTTAGTGCCCATCGGCACACCAGAAGCATAGGCACGCTCTAATAGGTCCGGTGCGGTTAGGTCCGTGATACTATAATCGCCCATGAACAACCGTACCCGGATACGCGGGCCAGAGGTCGCAAAGGTTTCGCGCGCACGCATGGCGCTAAAGATGTCCTCGCGCGTATTGGCTTCAGCCCAGACCCCCGCCAAACCGGACGCCCCATATTGCGGAGCAGAAATAAGCTCCTCGTCGGCTTCAGTCTCGGCTGCCCATCCGGCTTTAAGGTCACTGGGTACGGACCGGCGCATCACATTGTCCATATCATGTGAAAATTTACCGAAATGATCTTCTTCGGACAGGGACGGCGCGCCCAGATGAGTGTCAGAACTGCCAATAACACCAACTTCATAAGGATTGCTGACCCCACCAGCACCGAAGCCAAGTCCACGCGCGAGCGCGTTTCTCACAAAACTACCCGGGACGATGATGGAGGCTTCATTCGATCCGATAAGATTCCGATATTGTTCGAAATTGGCCCACTCATCATTGGGCGCGAGTTGCGGGTGAGTTTCTGATGTGCCTTTGAGCTGAGTAATTTCGACCAAGGGCTCGTTGCGCATGCGTTGTTCGACATACGGGGCGCCGATGGGCGATCCATCTGTCTGTGTCATCGCGAACATCATGCCATTACTGGCGTTACTATTGTGCGGAATTGCGAGTAGATCGTGACCCGCGTCGCGTTGGTTATCCATCCAGTCCCACAGATCCTCCGGGTTGGTGCTATCCAATGTTGTGAACAGCCGATCAGGCGTTGTGTCTTTAAAAATCACATTGCGGTGGAGGTTGGCGGCACCCGTCTCTGTCGCTTGCATCATGGCTGTGTATTCATAACCTGCAAAAGTCGTGAATGTGCCAGGCGCATTGTGACGCTCCGCCGTCGCAACCGTGTCGGACCAGACACTGTCCATGTGATCCCGGTCATAGACATCCATGATGGGTTCGCCTGAAACGACGGTTGCGCCGACCCTGAGAAAATTGGCGCGGCGATCTTGTGCAAACAGACCAAAAATCGACTTGGACGTTTCCGTTTTGGACAAGTCGGAACCGCGTCGTTGCATTTCTTTGATAATACCGAGATATTCGCCGTGATCCGTTACGGCGTAGAAGTCGAGCGGAGGACCAGAGAGGGTGATTGAAGTCCCGGCACCATTGTCGATCGTGGCCCCGCGCGCGAATGCATAAGCATCGTCCGGGGTAGCCCTTGTTCCCAGAATGTAGGCGTCGAAACTGTTGGCTGTATGAACATGTAAATCGCCGAACAGAGCCACTTTAGTGGGTGTGCGAATGATTTCGGCGGCGGGCACTGCGACAGGTGCGCTCGGTTCAGCATTGTCCGGTGCAGCTCGACATCCGACCAATGCGATCAATGTTGCACTAAGCAATAGATGTTTCATGCCGACTCCTCATCTTTCAATTAAATTGAAGATTGCGCAGCGTCAAAACGGGCTCCAACTTATCAGGGAGTGGATATGAGGCGGTTGGTTCGGCTGGTTAAAGGAATAGCTGCGTGGCCGGATTGTCTGTTTCTTCCCAGACCGGGAAACCGATTGCGCTTAAGCTTTCTTCTAAGGCAGATTTATCATCCTTGGGCAGTTGAAATCCGCAGAGGACATGTCCTTCGGCTGCGCCGTGATTGCGGTAGTGGAACAGGCTAATGTTCCACCGTGCATCCAGCGCGCTGAGGAATTGCCCCAAAGCGCCGGGACGTTCCGGAAACTCGACGCGGTAAAGGACTTCACGCATGGTCGTGTCCGGGTCTCCGCCAATCATATGACGAAGGTGCCGCTTGGCGAGACGATCATTGGATAGATCCAGAGCGGCGACGTTGGCGGCGTTCAGATCATTCATGACATTGTCGCGTTCCGCCCCGGATTTGATCTTCAGTCCGACAAGAAGATGCGCCTGTGCGTCATTTTGGTAGCGGTAGGAAAATTCTGTCACGGCGCGGTGGCCGAGAGCTTCGACAAAGCGCTGAAATGCACCGCGTTGTTCCGGGATCGTCGCACCGAAGAGCATTTCTTCGCCTGCACCCAGTTCGGCCCGTTCAACCATATGACCGATCCGGTCGAAATTGACGTTGGCACCGGATACAGTCACGACACAGTCACCATCGGGCGCGCGCCCATCGGCCACGTCGCGGCGCAAGGCCGCCAAGGCTACGGCACCCGCCGGTTCGACAACGGTTCGTGTTGCCTCGAAAATATCCCGGACTGCCGCGCAAATTTCATCGTTGGTGACAGTGACGCAATCATCGACCACGTCGCAACATAGCGCATAGGTCAACGTTCCAATGCGCCGAACGGCCACCCCGTCCGCAAAGCCGTCAACGTGGTCTAGATCGACGGGCTGCCCTGCGGCCATCGCAGCCTTGAGCGTAGCGGCCCCGAGGGGCTCAGCGGCGACGATACGTGTGTCTGGCGACACAGATTTTGCGTAAGCCCCGATGCCGGAGACTAAACCACCACCGCCCGTACAGACATAAATAGCGTCAATTTTCCGCGTCGCTTGCTCAAAGATTTCTTTGGCGACGGTGCCCTGACCCGCAATCACGTCCAGCTCATCAAACGGGTGAATAAAGATTGCGCCTGATTTTTGTGAATGCTCGATGGCGGCGTCGCAAGCCTCATCATAATTGTCGCCGACCAAGCGTGTTTTGCCGCCCAGCGCTTCAACAGCCGCAACCTTAATCGTGGGGGTGGTGACGGGCATGAAGATCAATGCATCAATGCCGTAATGGGCTGCGGCCTTGGCCACGCCTTGCGCGTGATTGCCGGCACTGGCGGCGCACACACCCTGTACCCGTGCGATTTCGCCTAAGCCCGCCATCCGGTTGGCGGCGCCTCTGATTTTGAACGAAAAAACGTCCTGCAAATCTTCGCGTTTGAGCCAGATGCGGCGGCCCAATTCACGGCTTAGCTTGGGAACGAGCTGAAGCGGTGTGCGGTGCGCCAGTTCATAAACTTGTGCGGCGTCGATGCGCGCGCGTAGATCATGGATGTCATGTCGCACGACGGACCCGATCTGCGATCTGCGATCCAACCTGATCGGTGGATAGGGTTCCACCCAGATCACCGGTCACGTCGCCAGCGGCCAGAGCCTGTTCGACCGCGGTTTCGATGGCAGCGGCTTCTGGGTTCAGTCCGAAGGACAAGCGCAGCATCCAAGCCGCCGACAGGATCATCGCGAGGGGGTTGGCCTTCCCTTGACCCGCAATGTCGGGCGCGCTGCCGTGGATCGGTTCGAACATGCCGACGACCCTTTGGTCCTCTCTGGCATCAGAAAGAGAGGCTGACGGGATCACGCCCATCGACCCACACAGGACAGACGCTTCATCGGTCAAAATATCGCCGAACATATTTTCTGTTAGCACCACATCGAACGCCGTCGGCCGGGTCAGCATATGCATGGTCATCGCGTCAACGAGGAGGTGTTCCAATTCGACCTGTGGATACCGGCTCGCCACGCGTTCAACCGTTTCGCGCCAAAGGCGGGAGGTTTCCAACACGTTGGATTTGTCGACTGATGTGACCTTCTTGCGGCGGGTCATCGCCAGGTCAAACGCCTTAATCGCAATACGCTCGACTTCGGACTCAGAGTAGCGGCACTCATCATAAGCGCCTTCCGCATCACGACCTTTTTTGCCGAAATAGATGCCCCCGGTGAGTTCGCGCATGACAACGAAGTCTGTCCCTTCCAGCCGGTCCCGCTTGAGTGGAGCGCGGTCGAGCAGGGCTTCATAGGGCTTGCAGGGGCGGATATTGGCGTAAAGGTTCAGGCGCTTTCGTAGCGGCAGAAGCGCGCCCAATTCAGGCCGATCCGCGCCTTTGAGATGATCCCATTTCGGACCTCCGACCGCACCGAGCAGCACAGCTCCTGTGCGCTGGCAGGACTCAAAACTTGTCTCGGGCAAGGGTTTTTCGCCGGCATCAATGGCCGCCCCGCCAACGAGATGGTGTTCGGCCTCTAACGTATGACCAAACCTCTGAGTGGTCGCTTGGAGCACAGCCATCGCTGCTGCGCCAACTTCCGGACCGATCCCGTCACCGGGCAGATAGGTGAATTGGATATTCATTTGCCGAGCCGTTCTTCGTAATCGGAAATTGCGCTCACTTGTCCGTCTAGATAACCAAGTTCGTCCACGCCTTCGATCAGGCAGTGGGCCGAAAAATCATCGACATCAAAACGGTACGTACCGCCATTGCCGGGCAGGCGGACTTCGCGGCGGATCAAATCGACGGCCACATCTGCGCCTGGATGATCGAGCAGCCATTGATGCGCGCCTTTTTCGATCACGATGGGCAGCAGTCCATTCTTCACTGCATTTGAGCGGAAAATATCGGCGATTTCGCTGCTGATGACAACGCGAAAGCCGTAATCCGTCAGCGCCCAAGGCGCGTGTTCACGCGAGCTGCCGCAACCAAAATTATGGCCACCGACGAGGATTTGCGAAGCTTTTGCGGCGTCACCATTCAGCTCATGGTCTGTTTCCGATCCGTCCTCAGCATAGCGCCAGTCATTAAAGGCGTGTTTGCCGAGCCCGTCGCGCGAGGTGACCGTCAGGAACCGCGCCGGAATGATTTGGTCCGTATCGATATTCTCCGCCGGAAGAACAACCGTGCGGGAGGTGAGAGTGGTGAGGGGGGCGTTTCTCATGATGCTAACCCCGCAACACTGGTTACAACGCCGGCGATAGCGCTTGCTGCGGCTGTCTCCGGGCTGGCTAGAACGGTGCGGGCGCCGGGACCTTGACGGCCTGCGAAATTGCGGTTGCTCGTGCTCACCACCAGCTCGCCCGGTGCAGCCTTGTCACCATTCATAGCGATGCACATGGAGCATCCCGGTTCGCGCCATTCCGCACCGGAAGCCATGATGATCTCGTGTAGACCTTCAGCTTCGGCCGCTGCTTTGACGCTCTCACTGCCGGGGACAACAATTGCGCGAACACTTGTCGCAACGGTCCGGCCTGACAGAATGTTCGCGGCAGCGCGCATGTCTTCTAGGCGGGCATTGGTGCAAGAGCCGATAAAGACACGGTCAACACGTTGCCCGGCCATGGTCTGACCAGCCGTGACTTGCATATAGCTGAGCGCTTTTTCGTCAGCTTCATTGGCAGGGTTTGGAATGGGCGCGTCAATCGGCGCAGCCATGCCGGGATGCGTGCCATAGGTCGCCATCGGACGAATTGTTGCAGCGTCCATGCGCACGATCTTGTCGAACGTCGCGCCCTCATCGGTTGTCAACTTACGCCATTGATCGACAGCCGCATCGAAATCCTCTGGTGAATGCGGTCTCCCGCGCAGGAAATCGAACGTTGTCTCATCCGGCGCAATCAAGCCGCAGCGTGCGCCCGCCTCAATGCTCATATTGCAGACGGTCATCCGACCGGCCATGCTCATTTCTTCGAACACAGTACCGCGATATTCCAAGGCATAGCCCGTACCGCCGCCGACACCGATTTCGGCAATGATCGCCAAGATTACATCTTTGGGCGTCACGCCGTCGACAAGCTCACCTGTCAGTTCGATCGCCATTGTCTTTGGTTTGCGCATAAGCAAACATTGCGTGGCCAGCACATGGCCGACCTGGGTCGTCCCGATACCGAACGCGATCGCCCCGAACGCGCCGTGCGTGGAGGTATGGCTGTCGCCGCAAACAATGGTCATGCCGGGCTGCGTCGCGCCAAGTTCTGGCCCCATGACGTGCACAACCCCGCGATTGTCACTGTCCCAACCATGCGTTTCGACACCGTGCTCTGCTGTGTTGGCGAGTAGGGTCGCGACCTGAGTCTTGGCTTGCGCGTTGACATAAAGCGGCGCGCCGTCCTCGTCCTTCAAGGTCGGGGTTGAATGGTCGATCGTCGCCAGCGTCCTGTCAGGGCGGCGTACGGGCAAGTTTCGTTCGCGCAAGACGGTGAAGGCCTGCGGGCTCGTGACCTCATGGATCAGATGCAAGTCGATATAGAGCGTCGCCGGATTGGCCGCCGCTTCCGGCGTCACCACATGCGCGTCCCAGATTTTGTCAAAGAGCGTTAGAGGGTTACTGGCCATATCAGTGCTGCGCCGCGATGGAGGCCTGACGCACGGTGCGCCGCTCGACGCGGTTGATCACGTCCAGATAGGCCCGGGCCGAGGCGAGAACGGTGTCCGTGCTGGCGCCCCGCCCCTGATAAGTTTCAAACTCGGTTGCGACGCGCACGGTGGCTTCAGCCATCGCATCTTCACCGCCCGACACGGAGGTGACGGCGTAATGTTCTAGCGTCATTGGTGTGTCGGTAATCCGGCTAATCGCGTCGAACACGGCGTTCATCGGCCCGGCCATTTCGGAGACATGCGTTTGGGTGCGTCCATCCTTGTGTTTTAACGCCACCGTGGCCTTGGGCATACGGTGCTCGTCCGATCCAGCGGAGACATAAAGGCTCTCAATTTCCCAAGGGCCAACGGACCCAACCGCTTCGCCCAACACCAACGCTTCAATATCGCTGTCGAAGACTTCCTTCTTGGCATCGGCCAATTCTTTGAAGGCGACGAAGACGGACTGTAGTTGATTGTCCGACAGGGTGAAGCCGAGCTTTTCGGCACGGTTCTTCAAGGCGGCGCGTCCGGAATGTTTGCCGAGCACAAGGTTGTCCGTGGATACGCCGACATGTTCCGGCTTCATGATCTCATAGGTTTCGCGATTGGCGAGCACACCATGCTGGTGGATACCGCTCTCATGCGCGAAGGCGTTTTTACCGACGATGGCCTTGTTGCGCGGGACGGCATTGCCTGTGATCGCGGCGAGGAGTTTGGACGCGCCGTAGATCCCTTCGGTGCGAACCCGTGTGTCGATACCGAAAAAGTCGCGCCGCGTGCGTAGCGCCATGACGACTTCTTCCATCGCGCAATTGCCCGCCCGTTCGCCAATACCGTTCAGCGCGCATTCGACTTGGCGCGCGCCGCCGCGCACAGCAGCAAGGCTATTGGCAACCGCCAAGCCCAGATCGTCGTGGCAGTGGGCCGAGAAGATCACATCATCTGCGCCTTCGACTTCGGTCGTGAGGAATTGGAATAAATCGGTGATTTCTTCCGGCGTCGTGTACCCGACCGTGTCCGGGATATTGATCGTGCTTGCGCCCGCTTGGATAGCGGCTTCGACAACGCGTTTCAGATAGTCGCGTTCTGTGCGGATCGCGTCTTCACAGGAAAACTCGACATCATCCGTATATTGCCGGGCGAGTTCAATCGCGGCGATGGCGCGGCGGACAATCTCGTCCTTATCCATCTTCAACTTGAACTCGCGGTGCAGCGGGGAGGTCGCAATGAAGGTGTGGATGCGGCCGGATCGGGCAGGCTTAATCGCTTCGCCCGATGCCCGGATATCGCCCTCATTGCAGCGCGCAAGCGAGCAGACGGTGGCTTCCGTGACCATTTCTGCAATGGCTTTGATGCCCTCGAAATCACCGGGAGAAGCGGCGGCGAAGCCCGCTTCAATCACGTCTACGCGCAGACCTTCAAGTGCCTCGGCCATAGCGAGCTTTTGTCCCGCGCTCATGGAAAAGCCAGGGGCTTGCTCACCGTCGCGCAAGGTCGTGTCGAATATCTTTACGCGATCGGTCATGCCCGCTCCGCCCGTTTTCGACGTCCAACTTTCTCTGCGCTGACGACGTTATAAAGCCGCTCTAATTGTTTGCAGAGAATATCGAGATTGCGCGGTCCGCCAATATCCTCGATCCGTACCAGCAGGTCGAAATCACCGTCGACGCGCTGCGTACAGTGGACATCGCGATAATCGTAACCGCGACGTTCAATCGTGCCGAGCGTTCGTAACAGCGTGCCAGACACATCATGCAGCACGACCTTGAGCGTGCCTGACACGCCGGAGGATTCGAAGGTTTTATCGCGTTGAAGTTGAGTCATCTTTAATTCTCAGAAGCAGTTGAGTCGAATAGATCAAAATTAATAAGGAAAATAATAACCCAAACGAAAGTGGGACTTTGTAAACATAGGAAAAAAGGTGTTCGGCCAATTCGCCATCGTCAGAACTCGTGTCCCAATACTCAGGACTCATAAGGGCATCCACCATGCTCCATCCCGTTAGTGTGGCGAGAAAATATGCAGCGGCGGTAATAGCAAATATTATGTATGTTCTGTTGTCATTATTCGGCCTGTATTTACTAATGAAGATCATGCTGAAAGGGATCAGTCCTGCGACAAGGTAACAAGGACCAGACACGAATAAACTCAGAGGGCCAATAAGCACAGACGTCATTTGAGCCCATATTGCGATAAAAATTGAAACCAATAAAAATACAATCGCCGCAGCATATATGCCTGTTTCACGTTTCGTTTTTGGTTCTGGGTTAGTTTTTACATTTCCATTCATTCTAGAGCCCCATGATGCTTGCAATGGACCACCTCAACGAGATGACCGGTCGGATCGGCTTGCCCTTCACATTGTGCAGTGTCACTCTACCGCTCCATCATGTCGGCATTGGAACGGCCTGGCGGGACGAGCGGCCAGACATTTTCCATTGTGTCGATTTTGACGTGCATCAGGATCGGGCCGTCTGCCGCCAGCAGGCGATCAATGCCAGCATCGACTTCGCTGCGCTCACGCACGACAAAGCTCTCAACCCGGAAGGCTTCAGCAACCTTGGAGAATTCCGGATTGTCGTCCAAATTCACTTCGGAATAATTCTGTTCGAAAAACACTTCTTGCCACTGCCGCACCATGCCGAGCGCGCTATTATCCAGAAGCACAATTTTGAGAGGGATTCCGTAGCGGTGCAGCGTTTGCAGCTCTTGGATATTCATCATGATCGAGCCGTCACCTGAGACGGTGATCACAGTTCGGTCGGGTGCGCCAAGTTTTGCGCCGAGCCCAGCTGGCAGGCCGAAGCCCATCGTGCCGAGGCCGCCGGATGTGATGTGATCTTTCGGGTCATCGAAATAGCAATGCTGCGCGACCCACATTTGGTGCTGGCCCACGTCGCAGGTGAAAATCGCGCTATCGGGAGCGCGGCGCGACAGATCATGCAGCAATTTGGGCGCGTAAACACCGTTGCCGGGCGCGTCATAATCCCACTCATACATGGACCGACGCGAATAGCAGAGCTCTCGCCATGGTTCGATCTGCGCTTTCTCATAGGGCTCGTCTTTAAACGGATCGAGCGCAGAGAGGTTCTTTTTCAAACTGCCATCGAGGAACACATCGGCGCGGCGTAGCTTGTCGATTTCCGCCACGTCGATATCCATATGGATGACTTTTGCGCCCGGCGCGAATGTGTCGAGCTTGCCCGTGGCACGGTCATCAAACCGTGCGCCTGCGACGATCAGTAAGTCACATTCCTGTACCGCATAGTTGGCGGCTTTAAGACCATGCATGCCGAGCATGCCGAGATAGTGCGGATGATCTGACGGCAATGAGCCCAGTCCCTTTAGGGTTGAGACAACCGGAATTTCGGTGCGTTCGACCAACTCGCGCAGCTCCGCCACGCCGTCGCCTTGGGCGATGCCGCCACCAATATAGAAGAGTGGCCGTTCCGCCGCGCGGATCAGAGTTTCGGCGCGCGAGATATTTTCCGACGTGCCCATTTCTGGTTTGACCTTGGGATAAGGTCGCCAGCGATGACGCTCGGTCGTGACAGCATTGGCGACGTCTTTGGGCAAGTCGATCAGCACCGGACCGGGACGACCTTCGCCCGCGATAAAGTAGGCTTCCGCGACCATGCCCGGAATATCCGCCGGGTCGCGCGCAATATAGCTATGCTTCACAATCGGCATGGTGATGCCGACAATGTCGACTTCTTGAAACGCGTCCGTGCCCATCAGATCGGACGGGACCTGACCGGTGATAAAGACGACCGGAACCGAGTCTAGATAGGCGTCCGCGATAGCGGTGACGAGGTTGGTCGCGCCCGGTCCTGATGTCGCCAGCGCCGTGCCGACCTTGCCCGTTGCCCGCGCATAACCGATGGCTGCCATGCCGCAGCCTTGCTCATGACGGCAGAGAATATGTGTCAGGGACGTGCGTGGCAGCACATCATAGACAGGCATGATCGCCCCGCCGGGATAGCCGAAAATCAGATCGACGCCCTGCGCCTCGATCGCTTCGAGGAGAAGCTGCGCGCCGGATTTCGGCGCACGATTCTCAAAGATCTCGGTCTGTTGCTTGGCGAACTGGGTAGCAGTCGTCATTTTATCTTCCTGTCAGGCCTTGGGCCTTCCGCGCCTTTGCGATCATTCACAAAGGGCGAAATTTCAACCGACTAGTTCTTATCCTTGTCGATGATTTTGTTGGCGGCGATCCACGGCATCATTTCGCGCAACTGGCCACCAATCTGTTCGATCTGGTGCTCTTCCATGTTGCGGCGGCGGGCGGTCATGGATGGATACCCCATGGCGCCTTCGATGATGAAGTTCTTGGCATAAGTGCCGTCTTGAATGTCCTTCAGCGCCTTGCGCATCGCAGTGCGAGAGCTTTCATTCACAACCGCTTCGCCGGTCACATATTCCCCAAATTCCGCATTGTTGGAGATCGAGTAATTCATGTTGGCAATGCCGCCTTCATAGATCAGATCGACGATCAGCTTGGTCTCATGCAGGCACTCGAAATAGGCCAGCTCTGGCGGATAGCCGCCTTCGACCAAGGTTTCGAAACCCATCTTAATCAACTCGACAATACCGCCGCAAAGCACGGCCTGCTCGCCGAATAGATCGGTTTCAGTTTCGTCCTTGAAGGTGGTGTAGATGATCGCTGTGCGACCACCGCCAATAGCCGAGGCGTAGGACTTCGCTGTCTCAAGCGCCGCTCCGCCATTGGCGTCTTGCGCCACAGCGATCAGATCGGGAATGCCGCGGCCATTCGTGAATTCGTTGCGAACCGTATGGCCGGGCGCTTTGGGCGCCACCATGATTACGTCGAGGTCGCGGCGCGGAATGATCTGGCCGTAATGGACGGCGAAACCGTGACCAAAGGCGAGTGTTGCGCCTTCCTTGATATTGGGTTCGATATCTTCGCGATAGATTTTAGCCTGCCATTCGTCCGGCGTCAGCACCATGACGACGTCTGCGCCTTTGACAGCATCGGCTGTGGCGAGGCTCTCGAGACCGTCCTGCTTGACCTTTTTATTGGTCGCGCTGCTCGGCTTCAGGCCGACAACGACATCGACGCCACTATCATTCAGGTTCAGGGCATGGGCGCGGCCCTGACTGCCATAGCCCAGCACGGCGACGCGCTTGCCTTTGATGATATCAACGTCGCAATCTGCGTCGTAAAAAATTTCAATGCTCATGGGAGTCTAGTCCTGTTGGAATGGGAAAGAGGTGACCGCGCCTTTGGACGCGCTGCCGACGAGTGCGGCGAATTTTGCGTAGGCACCGACTGTGTCGCGCGGGAGCGATGGTGCCCATCCCTCCGCGCGTGCTTTCAAGTCAGCGTCGACATTTATGGTTTGGGCTTCGACATCAATGGTGATGAGATCGCCGTTTTGGACGAAAGCAATCGGCCCACCGTGAGCGGCTTCAGGGGCAACATGACCGATAACGAAGCCGTAGCTTGCGCCAGAGAAACGACCGTCGGTAATTAATGCGACATGGTCGGCCAGATCCTGCCCAACGAGCGCCGCCGTCACGGCTAACATCTCGCGCATACCGGGTCCGCCGCGCGGGCCTTCATTGCGAATGACGACAACGTCGCCTTTGTTAATGCCGTTATTTTGGACAACCTCGAAACAGGCTTCTTCGCTTTCGAACACGCGGGCGCGGCCTTCAAAATAAAGCGCCCCGTGACCCGCGAGTTTCACAACACAGCCTTCGGGCGCGAGATCGCCATACAGAATACCGTAACCGCCCCGCGATTTGACGGGATCGTCAAAGGTTCGGACCACATCCTGTCCGGTTTTTTCGTCTGCGGCGGCAATTTCCGCGAAGAGTGAGAGGCCGCTGACTGTTGGTTGATCCGTGATCCGATCATCCGCGACCAAACGCTGTCCGATCAGGCCAGACCCGCCAGCCTCATACAGATCAAACGCCATATATTTGCCGCCTGGCTTCAGATCGCCAATGACCGGTGTGGTGCGACTGACATGGTCAAACGCATCAATGTTGAATTCTTCAACCTGCGCTTCGCTGGCGATAGCTAGAAGGTGCAAGATCGCATTGGTTGACGCGGCTGTCGCTGACAGCGCAATCGCTGCGTTCATCAGGCTGTCTTTGGTGATCATCTCTCGCGGCAAGCGGTTGTGTTTCACGCAATCCACGACACACATACCGGCATCATAGGACGCGCGGGTCTTATCTTCATGCACGGCGGGAATATCGTTTGTGCCCATAGGCGACAGGCCCAAGAAAGTCATCGCCATCGCCATACTATTGGCGGTGAACTGACCGCCACACGCACCTGCGCCGGGGCAGGCGGATTTCTCGATTTCGGTCAGTTCCTCTTCATCGATCAACCCTGCTGCGCAGGCCCCGACCGCTTCGAAGACATCCTGAACTGACAGGTCACGACCCTTGTGACTGCCCGGCATGATCGAACCGCCATAGAGCACGACACCCGGCACATTCATGCGTGCCAATGCCATGCCCGCCGCTGGAATGGTTTTGTCGCAACCGACCAAAATGATGACACCATCGAGTGAGTGGCCGCGCACGGCCAACTCAATGGAATCGCAAATGACTTCGCGGCTCATCAGTGAGGCCCGCATGCCGTCGCTACCCATCGTGATGCCGTCGGACACGGCGATGGAATTGAAATCGACGGGCGTGCCGCCTGCAGCCCGGATCCCCGCTCGAACAGGGATAGCCAGCTTATCCAGATGCATGTTGCACGGGCCCATATTGGTCCACGTATTGAACACGGCGATGATCGGCCCTTCGAAGGACTCGTCCGTCATACCGGAAGCCCGCAGCATGGCCCGCGCCGCAGAACGGTCTCGGCCAGTGACAATCGCGTCGGAACGCTTGCTCATTTCCATCCCCTTAACAGCCAGATGAACGCAATAAAAAACCCGCCTCGAATGGGGCGGGTTGCTTGCTGGCTTAAGATACTCGCCTACAACCCGCTCAGCACCCCAAGAAGGAGTACAATAAGACCAACGATTAGTACGAGTTCGACATTCGCGCTCGACGCACGGGTCTCGACCTTCACTTTAGGCTCGTCTTTATGAAACGGGTTCATGTGAGCCTTAAACCGTAAACGCGGCCTAGTCTCAAGAGGAAAATTTGCCGCTGATTTGCAAAAAGCTTCAAAGAAGCTGTAAAATCATGCCCTAATTATCGTTAAATTGAGGCAAGGGCTGCCTCCAGCGCTGCGATGAGGTCCTCTTTCGCTTCGATTCCGGTCGACACACGGATCAATGTTTCGTCCAATCCTGCTGCGGCCCGTGCCTCTGGTGCCATACCGCGATGGGTCATTGTCGCAGGTTGGCAAATCAGGCTTTCGACCCCGCCGAGTGAGGCGGCCAAGCGGAAGAGTTCTATGCTCTCCATGACCGAAGCAGCGGCGGCTGCGCCGCCTGCCACACGGAAAGACAACATCGCGCCCGGCCCGGACTGTTGCTTTACGGCCAAGCCAGCGTCCGGGTAATAGACATCCGTTACTTTATCATGGTCGCGTAAGACGGCGACGATGGCTTTGGCATTAGTTTCTGCCGCGTTGATGCGCAGAGCCAGCGTCCGTAGTCCGCGCAGGGTCTGGTAGCTATCGAAGGGTGAGCCTGTGAGCCCGGCGGCATTAGCCCACCAAGCAAGCTTTTCAGCCAGCTCTTCCGTGTTCGCGACTACGACGCCGCCAACCACATCACTATGGCCGTTGAGGTATTTAGTCGTTGATTGCAGAGCCATATCCGCGCCGAGCGCAAGGGGTTGCTGGCGCAGGGGTGATAAGAACGTGTTGTCGACGACGGAGAGCGCGTCGGCGGCCCTCGCAATATCACAGATCGCTGCGACGTCGCTAAGGCGCATCAACGGATTGGAGGGCGTCTCGATGATGACCATCGCTGTTTCACGTGAAACAGTCGCGCGGACCGCGTCGAGATCGCCTTGGTCAATAAAATCGACGCGGATCTGACCTTGATCATGACGGGCTGTGAGCAAGCGGTGCGTGCCACCATAGCAATCATGCGGCGCAACCACATGTGCGCCCGCCGACAAGAGGTTGAGCACTAGATCGATTGCCGCCATGCCCGAACTGGTCACGACCGCGCCTGCGCCGCCGTCTAGCTCGGTGAGGGCGCGGCTCAGCAGATCACGGTTCGGATTATTGGATCGCCCATAATCATACGGCCCCTTTTCATCGACAGACGGCCAGACATAGGTCGACGACATATAAAGCGGCGGCACGATGGCCCCGTAGGCCGGGTCCCAAGCAATGCCGGATTGGACGAGTTTTGTGGTCGGTGAGGTCATTCTACAGCCTCCTTCATGAATGCGGTCAACCTGGGCTCCATCGCATCATACTCCTTCAAAAAGGCGTCGTGTCCATAAAGAGAGGTGAAGGTATAGAGCTCACTCTTGCCAGAGAGCCGGTCGCGTAATTCGCGCATATCAGGCAGCGGTGCGAGCTGGTCGGAAATGGCGCTCATCAATAGGGTCGGCGTGGTGATGGCTTCCGGTTCGACGCGGTGTAGATCGATTGACTCTGAGAGCGCGAGGAAGCGCGATGCATCCATCTGCTCGGCAAACGCATCCCCGCGACTGCCGAGATAATCACAAATATCGAAGCTGGACGGATTGGACCGTGTTTCAGCCAGATCAAATCGGTCAGCGAATTCTTCTGGCGTGCGGTAGGTCGTCATGGCGAGTTCACGCGCCAGCTTCAGCCCCTCTTCGGGACGGCCAGCGTCTATGCCGAGCCGAACAATCCGGCGTTGAATACCGCGCCAACCGACACCAATCGGATAGGGTTTGTGGGCTGCGCCGATGACACAGAGATTATGCAGAGCTTTTGGATAGTCACGAGCAAAAGCGAGGCCACACATGCCGCCATAGGAGCTGCCGATTAAGGCTGTGATGGGGCCAAGTGCGTGCGCGTCGATGAGGGCCTTAAGTCGCTTCGCTTGATCGCCCGTTGTAATGGTTTCAGGACAGTCCGACGCGCCGGCATTGGGTGTGAAATCCAGACCGAGAACTTGCACCGTGTTGAGATCAATGGCGCCGCCGCGCCGCACGAGCCGTGACCACCAGCCTCGACGCTTGCCTTTTTTGTCTGTGGGGTCGCCGTCCGCCACGAACCGTGTCGCGGAGATACCGCCAAGCACAATCACAAGCGGCGTCCCCTCCGGCCCATAGAGACGGCCGCGCACGACATCGCCGCGCATGTCGCAGCCGCGTTCCAGCGTCCAGTCACCCAGTTCAGTTGCGATGTCACGACCCTGCACGGTCTACCTTTCTAGGGCGGGCCAAGCACGGGTTTGGAAGGGGAGGGCGCTCGTTTGAGCCGAATGGGCTCAGCGCTCTCTCATCTTCCGGGCGAACCCGCAGGACTTGGCACCTGATGCGAAATTGCTTTCGCCGGTTGCCCCGGCGATCAAAGGGCCTTGTCCCTCCCGCCGGTCTTGATGAGTGCGCGGCATATGGCGGGAAGTGGAGAAGGCGTCAAGCCGATGGCTATTCAGAGAGCGTTCCTATCCGGAAGTGGGCGCGCCCTTATCCCAGATGATGGCCATGAACAAACCTTTCATCGGCTGAAGCACGGCAAGGCACAGCAGGACGAGCAGAAGGCTAAGTCCTGTGATCGAGGCCCAGCCTGGAATATCCGTCTTGAAAACAACCCAGTGAAAGACGGGCGCAGTTAGATGTCCAGCAACAAGCATGGATGCCCAAGCGGGTCCGTCATCGGCACGAACATCCCCCCAATTCACGCCGCAAGATGGGCAATGCTCAACGGGTTTGAGAAAAGCCCGGAAGAGTTTGGCATCCCCACAGCTCGGGCATTTCATCACCAAGCCGCGCTTGATCTTAGGCCATAAAGGCCCGCTCGGTTTAGGTCCTGCAGTCATGGGATGCAGATAGGGTCCGCCGTCTCAAGATGCCAACCATATTACGCTTTTGCGAGGGTTCGTAGCGTTAAAAACTAACTCGCTTTGACAGCTTTCAGGATTCCGTGAATCTCATCTTTCAGCGTCATGCGCTGTTTTCGCATATCGATCATATGTTCGTCTGTTGTGGGTTCAATATTGGTTTCAGCCCGGTGAATCGTCCGGTTGATCTCATGGTACTGTTCAGCAAGTTTCTGGAAATGGTTATCGCGAAGTTTCAGTTTATGCAGTTGATCTACAAACTCCGGGAAGTCTGCAGCCAGTTCGTGAGGTGTATGGCCCATATGGCGGCTCCTTAGCAGGCAAGACCCAAAAGTGAGAATGGGTCTCGCGGTTCGTCAGATCTCATGTCTCAAAGGAGCAAATCTATTTGGAGGAGTAGAGAATAAATTGACGGTCGTCATAAAAGTCGAGATGAGTCGTACGCCTGCGCTCCTAGCCCGCTTTTTATGGACGGGTTGGCGTTATGCTGGGCGTTTCTCTTCGGATGTTTAAGCCGCAAGATTATTACCAGCAGGCTGGCCCCATAAGAACGATCATGCTCTTGAATGGCCCGACATAGTAGGAAGGAGTAACCCCGATGAAAGACCGATACGAACGACATCGCCAAGCTTGGACGCAGGCTGAAATCCAAAAGCTACATATGCTCGTGGCAAAGGGGATGAGTTTGAAGGCGATTGCCAAATCTCTGACGCGCTCTGAGGAATCGACCAAAAGTAGAGCGAAGCAAGACAAGTTGAAAATCCAGAAAAAGCGTTGACGCGTGTGGCGGCCCGGCTGGGATATTATTGCGGGATGGCTCTAACTGGTATCTTCCACCGTAATCCCAAGAACTAAGCAAATTTGTGCCTTTCTTTCGTCCGCTACGACCCTTCAACCACCCTTTATTCCCCTCTACCTCATTGGAAACGCAATAGAGGGGAACGATCAATGAGCGCTATTCTACACTTGGCTATTCCAGCAGGCGATCTTAGCAATACGGTGAAATTCTACACCGATATATTGGGGTGCAGCCTTGGCAATAGCGAAGAGGGCCGTTGGGTCGACGTCAACTTTTGGGGCAATGAACTGACATTGCATCAGAGTGAAGAACAGCTTCCGACCGTGCGTCATGACGTCGACATGGGCGCGGTTCTGGTTCCCCATTTTGGCATTCACCTGACCCAAGACGACTTTGACGCCATCAAAGACCGGATCGCAACGGCGGGCCTAAAATATATCGATGAACCCTATCGCCGTTTCAAAGGTGATAAATATGAACAAGAGACGTTCTTCATCTCAGATCCGAATAGCAATGTGCTTGAGATCAAATGTATGAAAAACCCCGAACTCTTATTTCCTGAAGTCTAATCACGCTGCCAAGAGCTGTGCGACTTGTTGAAGGTCACTGACTAAATCCGGATAGGCTGCCGGCCGATCCTCATGCCGCTGTACCCGTAAGACATATGCGGGATGGGTGGTGATAAAGAAATTCAAACCATCGGGTCGGGTCAGGACACGGCCGCGATTCTTTCCCACCTTGATGGGGCGACCATTGACCGCGCGGGCGGCAGAGCCACCCAGACAGATGACGATTTCAGGCTTCACCAGCTCGATCTCGCGCTCTAGCCAAACATTGCAGGCTTTGACTTCCGATGCTGTTGGGTTTTTATGAATGCGTCGCTGGCTTCGAACTTCATATTTGAAATGTTTCACGGCATTGGTGACATAAGCCTGATCACGAGACAGCCCAGCCTCAGTCAGCGCTTGGTCCAGAAGCTGCCCGGCGGGGCCGATAAAAGGCTGACCGGCGAGGTCCTCTTTATCGCCCGGTTGTTCCCCGACAATCATAATGCGGGCGTTATTCGGACCGACGCCAGCGATGCCTTGAGTTGCGCCATTCCATAGCGGACAACGACGACAGCCTTCCACCTGCTGCCAAAGGGCAGAAATGTCGGTGGGACTCAAATCTTCATCGATGACATCAGGTTGATAAGTGGCTTTCTCTGCAATGGGATTGGGCGCGTGATTGACGCTGCGCATTAGGGCTCGCTCGCGATCCTTCGCGCCTTGTATCAAGGACGGAATGAGCGAGGCTTCCGGCAAATTGTTCCAGTACTTGACTGGCATTTCGGCCTTCATGGCTGAGACTTTCAGTCGAGATGGATTGAAGATGGAGGCGAAATAGGTTTTCCATTGTTCCTCCACCACATCCTCTGCTGGGACATCTTCTTTCCGGCCGCCAGAATCGAAGCGTAATGCGTCTCCGGTCCAGATAGCGCTCCGGTAGGGCGTGATGATCGCCCAATCCATGTTGGGAAATCGGCGTGTGAAGAAAGGTGTGGCGAGCTCGACAATGAAGTGGCTCGGCTCAAACCAAGCCATAAACTGTTCACGGCCTGCCGCGTCTTCGCCCACTTTTCGAAAGCGTACAAAGGCGTGCATTTTGTGACGATCGCGCTGAACAGCCTTATCGGCTTCGGTGATCCAACGAATATCATCATCAACACTATTACGCATCAGGCTCGGCTGGTCCTGCAGACGCCACAATATTCGATAGAGTCGGTCATAACGGGACGGATCGTTATGGCAGACGACCCGTTCAGCCCGGTCGATGAAATCTTTCGATGCGATGACCGTGCGCTCGCTATTCGCCTGATCTGTTGTGCCAAAATCAAAGGCAGCCTCCCCCCGGTCGGGTGGAACAAAGCGGACTTGCGCGGGCACAATACGGGCCGCACACAATGTCCGCGCCTGCGTTTGCCACGCCTTAAAATCGGCGTGGTGATCCAGATGAACGATCTGCATTAGATTGCGAAGGCTAACTGCTCTGGCGGCGGCGCGAAGCGGGCTCGCAAATTCTCCGTATCCGTCAAATTACCCGGCTGATAATCCGCTGCTTGAATAAAGGGCATGGCCTTCTTGACCGTTTTAGTCAGCTTAGCGAGATCGCCCAATCGCACCGCTGTCATGCGCCTAGCCGCAATCAGTCGGTCAACCGTCTTTGCTCCGAGCCCCGGAATACGCAGCAAGAGCTCGCGTGGCGCTCGATTGATATCGATGGGAAAGCGCTCGCGGTGACGCAGCGCCCAAGCGAGCTTTGGGTCGATATCGAGATCGAGCATACCGTCTGTGGAGGCGGCCTCAATCTCTTTGCGCTCAAAGCCATAGAAACGCAGCAGCCAGTCAGCCTGATATAGACGGTGCTCCCGCATAAGCGGGGGGCGAACAGGCGGTAAGTCAAGCGAGGCATCCTGCATGGGCGAGAAAGCGGAGTAATAGACACGGCGGAGGCCGTAGCCGGAATAGAGCTCAGTCGATGTTTTCAGAATGTCGCTATCCGTACTCGTATCAGCGCCAATAATCATCTGCGTGCTCTGCCCGCCCGGCGCAAAAATGGGGGCCTTAGCTTTCCGGAGAATACGGCTCTGCTGTGCGTCCTTCGCATCATCAAGCCGGACTTTTACCCCCGCCATAGCCCGACGAATGACAGGCTGAGACTTCTCCGGTGCAAAGTGGCCAAGGCTTTCTTCCTTGGGAAGTTCGACATTGATCGACACCCGATCAGCTAGTTCTCCGGCGCGCTCAATTAGGATGGGATCGGCTTCAGGTATGGTCTTGAGATGAATATAACCGCGGAAATTATGATCTTCGCGCAGGACACGTGCCACTTCGACAAGCCGCTCCATTGTATAGTCAGGCGATTGGATAATGCCTGAAGACAGAAACAGGCCTTCAATGTAATTGCGTTTGTAGAAATCAAGCGTGAGCGTGACGACTTCATCGACTGAGAAACGCGCGCGTTTGACATTGCTGGACACACGATTGACGCAATAGCGGCAATCAAAAATGCAAAAATTGGTCAGCAGAATTTTTAGCAGACTGATACACCGACCATCTGGCGCATAAGCATGGCAGATGCCCATACCTTCGGTGCTGCCAATGCCTGCTTTCCCTAAAGAACTGCGTGTCGTTGTGCCTGAACTTGCACAGGAGGCATCATATTTTGCCGCATCGGCGAGGATAGCAAGCTTGTCGATGAGTGTATGTCGGGTCATACCGACGATTGGAACAAAAACAGAACATAAACAAGTCTGAGATGCAGGGTCGTCTATAGAATTGGAGTGTCTTTATGACTCTATTCGGACGTAGCTGCCTTGAAGCCTGACATGCTCAATCGGCAAGCGGCGACCGTCGGAAAGTTCGATCATGGCGACGCGCTTTGAGTCAGGGTCGACCAACATGTCTTTGACAGTTAGATCTGCATGGCCACCGTCTCCAAGAACGAATCGGCCTCTCAAATCGAGGCTTTCGTCGACGAGAAAATAGTCTTCCACAGGGACGTATGATCCTGTGCTGGGCAGGACGTGCATGCCGGTCTCAGTCAGTGATGTGATTCGTTTCATGCTGATCTCAAAGCTCTAGTCACAGTTGATTAACTCTCTGGTCTTGTTCCGGTTCCCTCCACTATTCAGTAAGATTTGGGCGATTTTTGGCCCGTCTCTAGTTTTCTTTGCGGGAACCTATTATGGTTAAAGCACGTTGATATATTTCAGCGGACCTGTTCCGACCTCTAAGAGGAGACGATATTATGAGCACACTGATCAAAACGACTTTAGGCGTAACTGTAGCGGCCTTGTTTTCCGCGAACGCACATGCCGGCATTACGTCTAGCACTCAATCAGCAGACGAGACCGCAGAAGTGCCAGTTTCACAAACTGTTAAAACGATCGATGCCGACGGACAGGTCGGTCAGTTGACGCTCTATCGAGTCGATTCCGATCCGCGCAAAGTTGCCGTGCTGGGGGCTTTGGAAGAACAAACAACGGACGCTTATATCGTTCAAGACAATGAGGGTGAGCTTTACATCAATCACTTGGTTCCGATTGAAACTCTGCCGGATCCCACGCTCGAAGTCGAAATCGTCGACACTTATACGACTGAGTATCGAGGCTTGGTGTTCACCAATAAGGTTCTTGACGAGCAATAGCTCAATCACGACTAATCAATAGTAACGGGCCCTTGAGGCCCGTTTTTTATGCGCAAAATTATGCTGGAGTCTTTCCTATGGCTGGACCATCATTTGATTCAGGGCCTGTGCCAGTGATCTCAGAGGAGACGCAAGATGCGCTGTTGATGCGCCATGCGTCAGAACGGGTTCTGCTTGAGCGTGTAGAAAGTCTCGCCAAGACCATGGATGCAGCCTTCACCATTCCTGGCACAAACATTCCTCTGGGCGTCGATACGATTGTCGGACTTGTTCCAGGCATTGGAGACACGGTCAGTCTGGGCATTGCCGGGTATATTGCCAGTCACGGCCTAGGGCTGGGGGCGCGTAAGCGGCACATGGTGCGCATGGGCGGTAATATATTCATTGACTGGTTGATCGGTCTGGTGCCGTTGATCGGTGATATTTTCGATATTGGATGGCGCGGTAATTTGCGCAATGCGGCGCTTCTTAGGAATATAACGGAAGATCGCTGGGCGGACGAACGCGCCCGTGCGGGAATCATTGATCACGCGTAAAAGTCCATCTTTTCCATCGCGACTGGAATCAATTAACCGTCCGTCGTGATCGCCTTATGGACATGAAAAAACCCGCTATCCGAAGATAGCGGGTTTTCTTGTTTAGCGTGGTATCGGAAACTTAGTTTTGTTCCGGTTCCATTTCGACATCAACGTCGGCGTCAACACTGACGTCAACATCAAGATTGTCGGCTAGATCGTCAGCCTCTTCGCCCTCTTGTGGCGGGGTAATATCGATCGTTGGAACTTTTACTTCGATTTCCTTCGTACCAACATCAATGTCGGCAACGTCCATATCAATAGCTGGCATCTGGCCACCTTCAACGCTGACTTCTGGTAATTCTGCGGTCTGTGTCAGGTCGATGTCTGTCAGATAGATAGCGGCTGCGCCGAGGGCGAGTAAAGCTACACCACCGATGATCCAGCCAGCAGCACTCTTCTTTTCAGTGCCTTGGTTATGATAAACTTTGTTGTCGTCGTTAGTCATGAGTTTTTCCTTTGAATGGGAGTGGGGTTTGAGGTCGCTTACGCGATGTTCTTGTTGGCCTTGGGTCCAATGAAGAACCAAAGGATGAGGCCGATAACGTTGAAGAGGATCAGGCCAATCGTCCAAAGGACTTTTGCCAGAGTTGACTCTCCAGACTGCCAGACATTGATAAGAGCCCAAATAACGAGGGCGAGAATTACGAGACCTAGCAGATACTCCATCGAACTTTCCTTTTCTGTGCCAAGGCCGAGTTGCCTTGCCCCTACACAACACTTTGCTTTGATCTGCGTTCCAAAAAATCTTGCTCAAAATTAAAATGGTCCAACTTTTTACAGTTGGACGCCAGTCAACTTGTCGCATCGGGGAACGGGAGGTGCGGTTGGCGCGATGATAAGGCGTATCAGGACTATGCGTCCGCTATGTTGAGTGTGCCTTATGTCTGCGCTGTCCATCTGTTTGCGACATTCCAGTCAGAACGAAGCTGGTTTGTCACGCCGAAGACGTGGTCGCGGTTTTTCCTATCACGACGCTAAGGGCCGCCGGATCGAATGCTCTAAAACTCTTGCCCGTATCAAAGGGCTCGGACTACCGCCGGCCTATAAGGATGTTTGGATCTGTCAGGACGCTCATGGACATTTGCAGGCTGTCGGCACGGATGCACGGGGTCGGCGGCAATATAGATATCACGCAGACTGGCGCCGTATGCGCGATAATCGGAAGTTTGACCGCCTTGAGGATTTCGGACGGGCGCTTGTGCGGCTGCGTGAGCAAGTAGAGCATGATATGCGTCGCAAACAACCAGACCGGATACAAGTGAGCGCCGCCCTTGTGCGATTGATTGATAGGGGCGCCCTTCGTGTCGGTTCTGAACGTTACGCTGAAGAAAATCGCACATTTGGAGCGACCACATTGCGGTCTCGGCATTTAAAGCTCGATGGTCCAAACTTACGCCTTTCGTTTCAAGCCAAAGGCGGAAAAAGGGTCCGACAACAGATCAAGGATGCGACGTTGGCCCGGATTCTGGGTCGAATTGACGACTTGCCAGGTCGGGCCTTGTTTTCTTGTCTTGATGTTCAGGGCAATTGCTATCCGGTTTTGTCGGACGATGTGAATGCGTATATCGCGGACGCTAGCGGAGAGCCCCGTTTCACGGCGAAGACCTTTCGGACATGGCATGGAACTGTATCAGCGCTAGAAACCGCTATTGATGATCCTACCGGACTAACGATTGGCCGTATGAGCGAAGCGGCGGCCGAGCGGCTGCATAATACAGAGGCTATTGCCCGGAAGAGCTACATTCACCCTCACATTATTGAACTCGCCAAGGTCAGTGATGCGGATCGGACCGCACGACTGGCCGCTATTGACCTTCGCCACGCCCCGCAGGGTCTTCCAAAAGCTGAAAAACAACTGATATCTTTACTGAGCCAGTCGCCGACAATGGAACTTGTCGCGCCAATTGACCGTTAAACACATGACACAACACTGACCAAGAGGCCCCTCAATGTTCCGCTTTCTCATTCGTACTATTCTTGCTGCCGCTCTATCCTTTGCCGTGAAGCAGTATCTTGAGGCTGAGGTAGAGGACAACAATAAGAAGCGGGTCACGCGATAAACCAGGCTGGCAATCCTAAATAAAAAAGCCCGCCATTTGGCGGGCTTTTCGTTGGGTTTGGATTGATACTAGCGGTTCGTCCACGTCACGGACTCTCCGTATAAAGGGACCGACGCGATGCTCATCTTCGCTGACCCATCAACAATGCGGCGTGAATAGACGAGGTAGACGAGGGCATCATTGTCCTCGTCATAGACCCGGCGTACGGATAGTTTCTTGAAGATAATTGACTGACTCTGGCGGAAGACTTCTTCGCCTTTTTTTCGCGTCTCAATGTCGCCAATAGTGATGGGGCCAGTCACGCCGCAGCTGATCGACCCGTTAGATGGGTTTTCGAACCAATCACCTTTGCGCAGCCGATCAATCACGCCACGATCAAAATGCGCCATATGGCAGGTTACCCCTTGAACTTTTTCATCATTGAGGGCTTCAATTTTGATCTCATTGCCCGTCCAATCATTATTGATTTCGGCCACTTCGGCGCCCCCACCGCCACAGGCCGATAAGACCAAGGCTGCTGATGAGATGAAGAGTAATCTGCGCATAGGTCTTCCTTAATTCCAACCCGGTATAAGCTTAACGAAATACTACGTGCTTTTTGTGTCACGGTTCCGAACATTCGGCAGCTCATTTGGAACGGCTGGTCAAATACCGCGTTGTATGTGGGACTATCATGACTGAAACGAACAAAAAACAGAGACTTCGCGTTATTGTCGTCGAAGACGATGCCTTCATTGCGCTCGACATTGAGGATGTTCTCCTTGGTGCCGACTTTGACGTGATCGGTTGCTTTTCCAACGTGAATGATACGCTGGCTTTGCTAGATCAGACGCGTCCAGACTTTGCTCTTTTAGACTATAATCTTGGTAAAGAGACCTCAGTACCAATCGCGAGACGATTGCTGACGCTCTCTATTCCGTTCATGTTCTTATCAGGCCAGACACGTGACGTGGTGTTGGAAGATTTTGATGACGAGTACCCTGTCATGGGTAAACCGTTTCGTCCAAGTCAGCTGATCTCAGAAGTTGAGACACTGGTCCAAACTTAGGCTGAATAAGACGCCTGACCTCTAGAATTGATAGGGTGGGGCGCTGCTGAGGCGGGCCTTCTGGGCATCTCCCATTGACGATTGTTGGATGGCAACTTTTAGCGTTTCAATTTGATCGCTGATCACGCCCTCAAATGTCTCACTGGTCCGGCTTTTAAGCTGATAGAGAACTTCCAACGTCTCGCGAGATGCGTTCTCATCTTCACAAATATATTGTCGAGATTGACCAAAAAGTGCGTCGTAAAGACGTTTGACGCTAACCGGACGGGCCCAAATCCGTGGCGTCCTATCCTCCCCTAAGACACAATCTGGGGCGGCTGGCGCATTCATCATTGCGAGACATATGTCCCCATATCGATGGATGCAATTGATCGCTGTGAAAGGGTCATTGACGCCCGGCGATAGAGCTCTTGCCGCAATTTCGACCAGCTCATCTGATAAGAAGAGCAAGTTCTGAAATTCTGTTCTCTCACGACCTAATGCAATGAAGCTGAGAAGGTCTTTGGCAGTCTCAGTCTCAAACACATTATGATCAAAATCGGCGGTGACGTCGTCGTTAATGACATCCATGACGGCCTCACCAAACATGACGAAGTCCCCAGGCACGCGTAATAAACGTATGCGCATCTTATTCTCGTCGGCCCATTCAACCAGCCCGCCCAGCGATATCGCCTCAACATAGCCGGAGGATCGACTGCGAACGGATTGGGTCAATTTTGGATCAAACGGATCGCCAAGCGACTCAACATTCCCAACGTCCAAATTTTCGCTGGATGGAAACCGGCCTTGTTTGATCTGATGAATGAGTTGGCGCGAAACCTTTCCGGTCAGAGTGCCGACATTGAGTGTTTCCGGGATGTGGTGGACGAAGAAGATCAATACACCAACACTAATCAAGGTCAGGATTAGGGCGACAAGGACTGAAAGGCTTGGCGTCAATCCAACCGTGCTTTGCGCATCAATAGTGATTTCTTCAGACACGGATTTCAGCACAACAATGCAATAGAGGAAAGTCGAGATGAACATGCCCAGCGTCACCTGATTAGCCCGGTCGCGCATGAAATTTCCGATCAGTCGCGGTCCATATTGACCAGCCGCTGTTGTCACGGCGACCATTGTCAGTGAGAAGGTGACAGCGGCCACGCTGATCATTGATCCGGCTATGACCGTGAGGACGGACCGAGCGCTCGTCACGGTCGAGGCGAAGAACCAGCCCAGCAAGTCCCGAATTTCAGCTTGAAATTTTAGATCAATAATCGTTGTCAGAACACCAAGCAGGATTGCGCTCAACCCCATCAACGTTGGGATGAAATAGTAGCTGGCGCGCAAGCGCAGCCATGATTGGATGATCCAAGCGCTCATGAAGAGGGTTTATCCATTATGGTTATACGATCAGAAAGTCGCTTAGGACGTTTTATTGGCCTCTGACACATCTGAATTTTGTGCGTCGTGACTCGGCTCGGTTTCGCCGGGTGATTTGATCGTGACAAGGTGAGGGTAGGGGATCTCAATGTCCGCCTTATCGAGGGCGAGCCTAATGGCCCGTACCGCGAGACCCCGAATGCGCACTTGCTCCGACTTCTCTGCATTAGTCCACCAACGCGTTAGAATATTGACGCTGCTATCCGCCAGTTCCCAAACATGCGCCTCTGGCGCTGGATCGTCGACGACCTCATCGATCTTGGAAAGTTCGCTGCGGATCAGGTCGAGCGCTTGATCAACATCCGCATCGTAAGAAATCCCGATGGTGTAATCGCCGCGGCTGAGATTTGTCTTCGTTTTGACCAACACGGAGTTGGTATAGAGTTCGCTGTTCGGGATGATGGCGTGTTCGCCATTATAGGTCTTGATGATCGTTGCTCTGGTTTCAATGGATTGGACCGTGCCTTCAAATCCAGCGGCTTCGATTTGATCACCAATCTTGAAGGGTTGGCGCAGCAGGATGAGTAGACCAGACAACCAATTCTGCAGAATATCCTTAAAGGCAAAGCCGATCGCAACAGAGCCAACGCCGAGTGATCCGACTAATGTGCTAAGCTTAATAGACGGCGCAATGATGGCCAGTGTGATGGCAAAGCCAACAATAAGAACGGCGATTTTGGCTAGTCGCCCCAAAGCTATACCGAGGCTTGGCCGTTCATGATCGCGAAAACGTTTCACAAATTGCGACTTCACGAAGCTGGATATGAACCAGAAGATTATGAGGACCAGAAGACCGATTCCGAGATTGGGAAGCAGGGCAATGAAGCCGTCAAGCCATGCATCAACTCGTTCGACGGCGGCTTCGGTATTGAAGTCGACTATTGTGTCATCTGCACCCTGGGAGTTGGGCTGACTTTGGGGGGAGGTCTGCATGACTGTATCCGTCTATGCTTTTGACACTTCAGAGTGTGATTTTAGGACGCGGTCTCCATCGTCCTGCTCAATCAAATAAGCAGGTTCATCAGAACTGGCATTCCGTGTGACTTTGTTGCCCTTAATGGTGCGCGTAACGTCGTCTGTGAATCGTTCCGTGATTTCACCAGTTCCGGTTCCGTTGCCCCAATTCCATTTGACTTTCGTGCCTGTCTTGTAGCCCGGCATATTATCTTCCTCATCCTGTTAGAGCGCTCTTGTCAGACTCAACGGCGTGTTGCTGCGCAAGTTCCGACCCAACCGAAAAAGGTTCCAGAATAATGACGGGAACCGGACGCGTAGTCCGGCATTGATTAGAGGAACGAGGATTAACTATAATGCTACGCTTACTCTTTTGCACCGCCGCTATTGTGCCAATTGCCATTATTCCATGGATGACGTCGGAAGCAGATACGCTGCCTGTACAGGTCGAAGACGCGACCTATGCCGAGCTTGTGACGGATCCGAACCTAGATGCTCTATCAGCGTGTGAAATGGGCGAATTACCCGTTTTCTTTCACGACGCGCTCGTTACAACACACAGCGCCGAGTTCATCGCCGATGGTTTACGGTCTGCCAAGGGCTGCGGGGACGTCGAAGTCACTATCATCCCAATTCTCCCAGAATATGCCGATGAGGATGATCTTGAAAGTTCAGTCGAGCGGACCACCGAACTAACGGCCTATATTCAAGCGGCGGCAGAGGTCACAGACACAACCATCGCGATCGAAATTGTTAACCAACCCGTTAAAGACGACATATCCACCTTGTATATTAATGGCCGCGCTGCCATTCTGCGCATCACCCCACAAAGCGCTATCGGCTAATTCGGTCTAGCGCGGACGAACCCGTCACAAGGGGATTACAAGCGGGATCAAAGCGTTGGAGAAATTTGTTCGCCGGATGAAGCATTATGTTGAGATTGGTGACACCGATCTCGCACCGCTTCTCGATCTTAATCATAGAACGGTCGATTTTCCGGCTGGAAAAACCATTGTCGCGCTGAATGAGCCCGTCGATAAAATCTATATTGTTACGTCTGGCTGGTCATTGCGTGCGCGTTATCTTGATGACGGCCGTCGTCAGATCATAAACTTTCAACTGCCCGGAGACTATTTTGACTTAATGTCACTAGTCGGCGCGCGGTCTGATCACACAATTTCTGCGGCGACGGACACGACCCTGAGAATTTATAATGGGCAGGATTACCTTCGGGCGATCCAAAGATCGCACCGTCTGGCGGCAGCATTTTGGTGGGTGACTGTGCAGGAAGAAACAATCTTACGTCAGCAGATCGTGCGTATCGGTCGGATGAGCGCGCAAGAACGGATTGCTAACTTTATCCTTGAACTTAACCGTCGCCAAAACATCGCCGATGGTGACCGAGATGACTTCGTTCCGTTGCCTGTGCCACAAGCTTTTTTGGCTGACGCCCTCGGCTTATCCGTCGTCCATATCTCGCGGTCGCTGACATCACTGAAGGCCCGGGACCTGGTAAAAACCAGCCGCCGCGGCATTGAGATTATTGATCGCGATAGCCTAGTAGAATTGGCGGAGTATGACCCGGCCCTTTTCGAGCCGAAGCCGGTTCCGCTCGCGGCGCAATAGACGCTGTTAAGCCTGCGCTACTACGCCGCTTTAGGCTTAGCCTTTATGGAAGAAAAGCGCCTGGCTAATCGCCGCTTTAACATTCGATGGTTTGAATGGTTTGGAGATTAGATAGGCGGGTTCAGGCTTGTCGCCCGTCAGCAACCGCTCTGGGAAGGCCGTAATAAAGATCACGGGCACATCATGCTCGCCAAGAATGTCATCTACGGCGTCAATGCCGGACGATCCATCTGCCAACTGCACATCGGCTAATACGATACCAGGCTTTCGATCACCCGCCATTTTGACGGCGTCGGTCCGAGTGGCCGCAATACCGTCGACACTATGACCCAAACTTTCGACCAATTCTTCAATATCGGCAGCGATGATCGGCTCATCCTCAATAATAAGAACGTTCGTCCGAAGCTCTTTTTCGATATCGGCTTCAGCTGTTGCCAAAAGGTCTCTGGCCTCATCTTCCGATACGGTCATGACACTTGCGATTTCTTCGACGGACAGGCCCTCAAGTGCAGACAGCAGAAAGGCTTGACGTGAAACAGGCGGTAGGCGGCGAATGCGATCAGAGGGGGCGTCGTCACCCGATGCAAGGCTTTCAAGTTGAGCACCTGTAGAGCCCCAAATTCCTAGAAACATCCTGTAAAGAGCTGTTCTTGGATGGAGACCATTTTCGACTGTTGCGTCTCCGGCCACCAGCGCTTCTAGCGCTGTACGAACATAACGATCGCCTTCGCTCTGAGACCCTGTCAGCGCGCGTGAAAACCGTCTCAGGTACGGCAGAAATGGTGCATATGTATCGACTAGACTCACGTCTTATCCCCTTTAATTCGTTCTAGAACACGGATGGAACTTCCGATCTGTTACAGGTAGAAGCTGGCTGTTCAAGCTGTATAAACTTGCGGGAACTCTTTTGGTTCCCAGACGTAATCATTCAATCGAACCCGGATAATAAGGCGGCCGAAAAACCGATGACTGACAATAAGAAACATCCGACCCTCAAGAGTAAGCCCCGGCTTAGCGACACGGATTCTTTCGATAAACAGCCTTTGCCCGATAAGATCGGCCACTCCCTGAAAAACCTCTATAATGAAGTCCTAGCGGAAGAAGTGCCGGATGATTTTCTGAATCTCCTGCGCCAAGCTGATGCTGCCACGGATGAAGGCGAGGCCTCCAAGTGAGTTCTGTTGTACAAGACGTCGCAGCAGACGAAGAGGTCCCAGTCTTTGACGAAGAGGTGTTTCGCCAAGAACTGACTGCGCTCATTCCCCACTTGCGAGCTTTCTCACGCTCGCTGTGCGGCAATGCAACGCTGGCTGATGATGTTGCTCAGGATGCGCTGCTTAAAGCTTGGAAGGCGCGCCACAAGTTTAGGCCTGGGTCGAACCTCAAGGCATGGACTTTCACGATTTTACGCAATCAGTTCTACTCGATCAAACGTCGATCTTGGCGCGCGACATCATTGGAGCCTGAAGTTGCTGAACAGACGATTGTTGCCAACACTGACGCTGAACAGTCCGTGCACCTTAACGAACTCCGGCGTGGGCTCGATATGCTCAAGGATGATCAACGCGAGGCTTTGATCTTGGTTGGCGCATCAGGTCTGTCCTATGAAGAAGCGGCGGAAATTTGTGATTGCGCGGTTGGTACAATCAAAAGCCGCGTTAGTCGGGCGCGCAAATCATTAGAGACGATCATGGATTCAGGACGTTTTGACGACGAACCCGATAAAGTTCGCGCTCTCGACGCCATGTCAACGATCCTCCAAGAAGCGGATACGATTGCGGGCAAACCTTAATCCTGTTCGGGTGGCTAAGCCTGAACGTTTTCTAATCGCCTGTAATGAACACTGAACATTAAGTCTCAGAGCTGTAAGATATGACCGTGAGGGGCGACGAAACCACAGAAAATGGAACCCCGGTCAGGCATGATACGCGGTGGTGGCAGAGTGTGCGCCTGCGGTTTGGCCTCTTACTCGCCTTAGCACTTTTACCGTGGCTTTTACTGTCAGCTCTCGAAACCTATGCGGAGCTTGATCGCGCCCGAGTCTCGCAAAGCCGTCTGGCTGATATTGTGGCCTCCTCAACGGTCGCAGAAGTCGGGCAGACACTTGAAGCAGGCCGACTTGGCCTTGATGCAGCGCCTCAGATCATCGCTGATTTAGGATGCGAAGCAGGTTCGGCTGAGGTTTTAGACCGGCTCGGCGTCTACACAGCCCTCATCGTTAAAGACGTGACGAATGCTGTTATCTGCCAGAATCCGTCTTCCGTCTCAGACTTGGTTCTAGAAAACCCAGATGCGTTTTCAGCTGACAAGCTATTTCGGATTGAGGCTGGACTTTTGGGGACAGGCGACCAAGCGCAGATGGTCGTCGTGCTGCAGACGGTTATCCGATCAAGTGGTCACACATACACGCTGATCCTTCCTGAAAACTTGGGCCGCCGCGATGTCTTAGACGTAACGCTTGGTGCCGGATCAAGGATCACGCTGACAAAGCTAGATGGAACAGGCATTGTTGGACTGGACAGATCTGAAGAACGAAATCAGTTTTTTCTAGATCGGATCGCCGATGCCGACGTGTCATTACTCGATTACACGAATAGAAATGGTGAAAATCGGCGGAGTGCGGCGAGATACTTTAAATATCTGGGTATTTATGTTTCTGTCGGTCGGCCTGTCCGTTTCGAAAACATTCTTTCGCTCATCAATCCCTACACATCGGTCATGCTGCCTATCTTAGCATGGTTGGTCGGATTTGGACTGATCTGGATTGGCACACGGTCCATGCTGCTTGCCCCGATCAGCAAAGTCAGGCGCACAGCTCGGCTTTTTGCAGGTGGCAAGATGGACTCGCGTGTTAGATTGTCAGATTCTGCGGCGGCTGAAGTTCAGGGATTGGCCAATTCCTTTAACAGTATGGCGCACCAGCTTCAGGAACGCGATTTACGTATCGCTGATAATATGGATGAAAAAGACACGCTGATGCGGGAGATCCATCACCGCGTAAAAAATAATCTACAAATTATCATTAGCCTTCTTAATATGCAGGAGCGCAAGGCCGTCGGCGCGGAAGCCATCGAGGCCATTTCTGAGACGCGAACGCGGATCAATGCGATCGCAATCGTCCATCGAGGTCTCTACGAGAGCACCGATCTGCGCGGCATTGATGTCGCTCCGTTCATTTCCCGGCTGGTTGCATCGATCAGTGAAAGCATTGGAGCCGAAGAAGCGGGCATTAGCGTCAAGCAGTCTGTTGCGCCCTGTCACCTGTCAGCCGACCATGCGATCCCGGTCGCGCTGTTTATTGTTGAGGCCATCAGTAATGCGGCAGAGCATGGGGTTGAGCGCGGCGGCACTATCCATATCGACATCCAATGTCCTGAAACAGGCGTCTTGCAGATCGATGTCGCCGATGACGGTCGAGGCGTCGGTGATCCGGATGCTATGCGCGGTATTGGGACGCGCTTGATGAAAGGCTTCGCCCGTCAGCTTGCAGGGACACTTGTGTTTCAAGACAATGCGCCAGGCCTAACCGCAAGGCTGACGCTTCCAATCGACGACAGTCCTGAGCAACCGTTTCAGGTAAGCCAGAAGCGTCGCTAGGCGTATCAAACTTACCCTATCGGAAAATGAAAAGCCCGGACGCCGTGCAGGGGAAGAGCGGGGGTCCGGGCTTATGAAACACCGGGATGAAGGGGAGTTACCGGGTGTTTTATGCTGTTGTTAAAGTGAATACGCCCGAGCTTTAAATTCGGTTCCCAACAAAATAAAAAAGTTTTTATCTTGTGATGTCTGGTTTTGGCAACCGGTCTGATTATGTCGATAGCTGCAAACAAACACGACTCTTTTGGAACGAATTCAGGGGTCTTGTCGTTGAATTGATGAACGCGCATCATTCGGATGCGCCCGGACAATCAACCCGAAGAAGGAGCCCCATCATGGCGACCGTCAAGACAACCACTCCCAAAGTTACGAAAAAAACGACAACAAAAGCCCCAAGCGTTACGACAACGAGCGCCAATGTCGTCCCAATGACGAACGATATTTCCCAGCAACTTGAAACTCTTCGCAATGACCTAAAATTGCTTGCTAAGTCTGTTAAAGAACAGACTCTGGCAAAAGTTGAAGGCCGCACTGAAACGGTTAAAACTGTCGCTGTTGATCAGAAAGACGCTGCTGTCGCTCGTTATGACGAGCTGACCACAAAAGCTGAAATTCAGATCCGCGAAAAGCCTCTTACTTCGATGGCTATTGCCGCTGGTGCTGGTCTTGTGCTCGGCGCTATCTTACGCAAATAGTTCGCCCATTTTTTGCCCGGCGCCAATCGCGCTGGGCTTTTCTTTATCGATAGGAGAGTGGAGTGCTGAGATACGCAACCATTATTGCTCCACTGCTGATGCGCAAAGGGACACCCAATCCAGTCAGGGTTCTGACAGGCTATATGGGGGCCCTTTTTATGACGTTGTTTGCGGGGGTTTTCTTCCTCGCAGCTTTGTTCACCTGGATCGCAACCAATTTCGGTCTGGATGTCGCTTTTCTGACAATCGCGCTTATCCTAACATTAGGTGCGATTGGCCTGACGATCATGGCGCGTGTATCCAAGACCATTGAACTTAAAAAGGTCGAAGACCGACACTTGCGCATAAAAACTATGCTCGCTTCCAAAGAAGATCCTTTATCTGATCACATTCCGGAAGATATTTTGATGCATCCCTTCACCCAGAAAGTTCTGGCGCAGGTTGAAGATAAACCTTGGATTGCCAGCGCGACGGCACTTGGGCTGGGTATGATGCTCTCGCATCAATTTCTGGACGCTGTCGAATAGTTGAAAACTTATAAAAACCGACAAGACGAAAAGGACAGACCGATATGACTGATCTTCACACCGACGACCATCCCGCTGATCTCGATCCTGTCGAGGCTCAAGCCGGAGAACGCTCACCAAAATTTTGGTGGATGTTCGTTGTCTCAACAGCTTTGGGCCTAGTCGCCATGATTGTCATCTTCATGACGGTGGCCATCTAGGTAGTATTTAACGCAATCATATAGACCTTTAGGTTGACACAACAACGCTCGGAACTCCTCGTGAGGCCGGGCGTTTCTTATATATGGAACATACAACACTCACTCTGACCCGAACCCTCATTCTTGCAGCGGCCGCCACTGCTTTGACACTCGGCGCAAGCCAAGCTCACGCTAGCGACAATACGAATACGCTGAATGCGTATGAAGCCCAGATATGGGTTTATGAAAAGCTAGCCGTGAGTGAGACGCCCAAGGTCATCCGCCACTATGAGGCTCTGCCAGAGCTTGTCGTGCCTCTGAATACAGACATGCAGATGAATGGTCTTGCTGGCGCACACGTGATCCATAGATCAAGTGAGTTCAAGTCTGACACAGATCTTCGTAACTTCGATCTAGTCGAAGATAGCCCCGTGTTTATCGGGACGTCCAGTCAAACGGAATTCGATACACGCGATGCTCAACGCGACAGCGGTGCTTATCCTGAAGCGCTCGGTGTTGACCCGCTCTATACGGTTGCAGGTGCTGGCGTCTCGACCTCGTTCTAGACGCTAAGAAGTAATTGCGCGTCCTTTGACATACAAGCTGATTACCTAATTTCACTTGTAGGCGCTCAACTCAGACTCCTCACTTACAAATACTACCAGTTCGTGAGGCATCCTTCGTATCATCCCCAACACTCTCACCCGATCACACTGTTGCAGGCAGTCAACAAGACGCACGGACAATAAGACTGTCCGCGTCAGAGCTATTCACCAATGCAAAGCCAATCTCTCTCTGAGAGCCAGCTTTAAAGTTGAATTTTCTGACGGACGGTCCAGTTAAGATCGTAATGAATGCGAATGAGGTATTCTTGAAGTGTCTCTGCTCAAAAAAAGCCAGCTTGAAAGCTGGCCTTTATATTCATTTATAGTGTGATTGATTAGCTGAGATCGATGGTCTGGGTCATCCGACCACGCGGCAGAGAGAAGCGAGTTTCTTTCCACTCAGGGGCGCTGAACGGGTCAGATGCGTTGTTGGAGAAGCCGTATGACTCCGACGGAATTCCCATGAAGTTTGTATTGAGTTCACCGTCGCTATTTTCGTCATGGAAAACTTTAAACGCATAACGGCCCACTAAAAGATTGTCGAAAACGACTTCAACGGCCGTATCGTCGACTTTAACAGTTTTGCCGATGAGTTCTTGATCAGTTTTGTAGCCGTCCTCAGCGTCATATAAGCCAATGAGCAGTTGCCCGTCAGAGTTGGAGAGGCCTTCAACCCGCAAAACGAGTTTCGCGTGAGCTGCGCCGCCTTGGCTTTGTGCAGCAAGGAATTCAGAGGCCTTAGCCGAACCACCGATAGGAAGGGCGAACGTTGCAGCGAGGGCGCCGGCGAGGGCAATGAAGCGTTTGGTGTTCATGTCATTCAATCCTTATCTAGTTCGGCGAAGCCGGGAGGTGGCCTCATAAGAAAGGCCAATGCTTTTGTTCACCAGATGAACGCGCAAGAGATCGAATGCGTTCCAATAGAAACGAATAAAAAGTTAATATATTCAGATGCTTATGGAATTTTAAACGTGCGGAGACGGCCTGTGTCGATGAGTAGAACCGACGAGCACCGAGATGGGAATAAAGTTGCCCGTCGGCCCTCTTAATCTATGCGTGGCGACCCATAAGGTTCCCGACGGCAGTCATTTGTACTGACTTTTCAGCGGGTCTTGGGTTAAGCTGCAACCAAATCTGCTTCAGCCTCTGCTGGTGAGGTCTCTTCTAATATTTGTTTGGGTGTCGCAAAGGGGCCGAGTTCGCGCAGCCGCGCAACCTGTGCCCGTCTGTCCGGTAAAGCCGCATAAGCGCGGGCTTGAGAAAAATTGATCACACGTCGGAAGAATGCGGCACGGACAGCCGGATCGAGCCGAGAGAGGGAGAGAATGTCTCGGACGCATTGGTGTGAGATACAAAACCGATCAGCCATCTCTGTGACAGAGGCGCCGTCATGGAACTGCTTCAAAAGCGCTGCAAACAGATCGCGGTTGGAAACAAGGATAGGAACGCGGCGCTCTGCTGCGGTCATCTCATCCGTCAGCAGGTAGGGGATATGCGTCAATGACCGGGGCAACCGGTCTTCAAATGCAAGGCGTCGGATCGCTGCTATACGTTTCCGTCCATCGACGACAATGAAATGACCCGCTCTGTCGATCGCGACAATTGGGGAAAGTAAGCCAAACCGGATAATACTATCTTGCAGCGCTTTAACATCGCGTAGTCGATTGCCAGTGAGTAAGCGTCCTCGTAGTAGTTGAAACCTATCCACAGGCGCGCGACGCGGGATCTGCGTTTGTGCTGTGCATAACATATGTAGACCTCCAACCGACGTGGTTAATGAGTCTTATATGTCGGGGAACATGACAGGGTTCCGAATATTAGATTAAACCCTGCCCAGTGTGATTAACGAGGCATTAATTTTTTGTTTCGGAAATTTTGATGCCTTAAGTATCCACAAGTCATCAACAGATCGTCCACAAAGCCCAAAAAGTTATCCTTGGTCATTGTAAATGGCATTGAGTAGATTGTGTTCTGTGGTTTGTTTTGATGATTTTACGATCACCTTACAGATGTCATATTCAAGGGTGAGAAAGACGATTTTCGTTTAAAATCTGTTTTGGAGTCGCCCCTTTGCCGAGTCGCATCAGGCAAATATCCTGTTCGTAAAGACTAGGAATGGCGGCGTAGGCGCGCGTTTGTGGAAGATCGATCGAGCGGTCAAAAAAGGCCATACGAACCATGGGAGACAGACGCGAAAGCGACAGGATATCACGCACGCACTGACGAGAGATCTGGAATCGATCTGCAATGGTGCCGGTAGATGTGCCGCGCTGGAACTCAGCTTGCACGGCATCAAATAGGCTTGAATTGGAGAGAAGAGCCGATGCAATAGGCTCAGTCTTCTCTGTCTCGTGGGCAAAAAATACGGTAACCGTGAAAGTGAGCTTGGCAAGCGCCCTTGGAATTCAAGCCGTCTGATTGCAGTTAGCCGTTTGCGCCCATCAATCACGGTTAAGCGCTTAGATTTTTTAAGGGCGATAAGTGGGGAAAGCAGGCCAAACCGGGCAATGCTATTTTCTAAAATCTGAATATCGCGAAGACGTCTGCCCAACAAAACCTGCCCGCGAATTAGGTCAAATTCATCAAGACTAGCATGTCGTGGAATATAGGTCTGAGCCTTAGTTGACATCAGAAATCCTTTAACCGAACGGGCTGGCAACTGTTCAATTTGTCGCATGCCAGATGTGGTTAAGAAACTAAAACACACTTTCCAAATAGGGTTAATCAAGACTTAAAATATTTAGGGACGAAATTTCAGAAATTAGTTTTTCTACGACTATTATTGGGTATTAATGGTCATCCAGGCTTCACCGCAGAGGTGACATAGTTAATGGATGTATCGTCATTTAGTCGCCAGCGTTCGGTCATTGGGTTCAAACTCATGCCTGTGACACGCTCGACGTTCAAACCTGCTAGTTTGAGATAAGCCGTCAATTCTGACGGACGCACGAGCTTGTCATATTGATGGGTTCCGCGGGGCAGCCAGCGCAGCACATATTCTGCACCGACGATGGCGAAGGCGAAGGCTTTGAGAGTCCGGTTGATGGTCGAGCACATCATGATCCCGCCAGGACGGACCATCGCCGCGCAGTCTGCGATAAAGTCGCGCGGATTGGCAACATGTTCGATCACTTCCATGTTGAGAACGACATCATAAGGCGTTTCGCCCGCTTCAACCATTTGCTCGATCGTGCCGTGACGGTAGTCCACCTCTATACCGCCTCGCTTGGCGTGTGTTTTGGCCGTTTTGACATTTTTTTCTAACGCGTCGACTCCGGTCACGGTCGCGCCCAGTCGCACCATTGGTTCACAGAGCAGGCCGCCGCCACAGCCAATATCGAGAACGCGGAGCCCCTCTAAAGGTCGGTCTTGATCAGGATCGCGCAGAAAGTGGTCGCAAACCGTCTCCTTAATCAGCGATAGCCGCGCCCCATTCATGACGTGCAGGGGGCGGAACATGCCGTCTGGATTCCACCAGTCATGCGCCATGCGGGAGAAGCTCTCCATCTCGCGCGGGTCAACAGAAACTGAGGTCAGATGTTCGGGAGCGTGGGTCGTGTCGTGTGCCATAACTCTACATACGCGCCTGAGCGCAATTCGGAACCGGAAAGGCATGTGCGCCGTTTAATTTTCATATCCCACCCAGAAACAGGAGACAGACTATGAAAAGCGAACATGTCAAAGCTGGCGCCAATGACCTTAAAGGCAAAGCCAAAGAAACGGTTGGTAAGGCGACGGATGACAAGAGTTTGGAAGCCGAAGGTAAAGGCGATCAACTCAAAGCCAAAGGGCAAGACTTCATTGGCGACGTCAAGGACGTGCTAGACTAGGCCGCACAAAAACCAAGATACGTTGAAGACCGGGCTTCATGCTCGGTCTTTTTTTTTTGGCTAAATGATTGAGGGGGACGGCTTTTAGAGGCAAAACTTTGCCTGTCATGCAATATGGATGTTTCTAAAGGCAAATCATCCCGCCTTTCCCTTTGCTTGCAGAGACGCCTTCCCCTACAGGGCTCGCCTTAATCTGAAGGAGCTGAGCGCAGATGGGGCGCATTGTCATGAAATTCGGCGGCACGTCAGTCGCAGATCTGGAACGGATCCGGGCGGTCTCGGCGCTGGTCGCGAAGGAAGTCGATGCGGGCCATGAAGTTGCCGTGGTCGTCTCTGCCATGAGCGGAGAGACGAACCGTTTGGTCTCGCTGGTCGATGCGCTGGATGCTGATTGCCCGCCGGGGGAAGATAAATGCGGCGGCGATATTCACGATGAGTATGATTCCATAGTCGCCTCGGGTGAACAGGTTACGTCCGGCTTGCTGGCTATTGCGATGCGCCGCCGCGGCATTCGCGCCCGGTCTTGGCTTGGTTGGCAGATTCCACTGCGCACCGATATGGCCCATTCGAAAGCTCGGATCGCAGAGATTGAAAGCTCCGCAATTGGCCCAAGCCTCGCCGACGGCAACGTCGCTGTCGTGGCAGGATTTCAGGGTATTAGCGATGATGGCCGGATCTCGACATTGGGGCGCGGCGGCTCGGACACATCGGCCGTGGCTCTGGCGATCGCGCTGAAAGCGGACCGTTGTGACATTTATACAGACGTCGACGGTATCTATACGACCGACCCCCGCATTGTGCCTGAAGCTCGCCGCTTGAACCGCATCGCGTTTGAAGAGATGTTGGAGCTCGCTTCGCTTGGGGCCAAAGTGTTGCAAGTCCGGTCTGTCGAACTGGCCATGAATTATAATCTACCCATCCGGGTGCTGACGTCGATGGCCGTTGAGGGCCAGGACAATCCCGGCACTCTTGTCTGCCACGAGGACCAAACCATGGAAGAGCGCGTCGTTTCCGGTGTCGCCTATTCGCGCGACGAAGCTCAGATCACTCTGTTAAGGCTCAGCGATAAACCAGGCATGGTTGCCAAGGTTTGTAAGGCGATGAGTGACGCTAATGTGATTGTCGATATGATCGTCCAAGGCATCTCCCGATCTGATAACGCCGCGAACTTAACCTTCACGGTTGGCGAACGAGATCTCGATATTGCTCTGGCCGCATTGGAGGCTGCGCAAGAGGAGATCGGCTTTAAAGCGATCAAACATGATCGCGACGTCACCAAGGTCTCCGTCGTAGGGATCGGCATGCGGTCGCATACTGGCGTGGCGCAAACCATGTTCGAAGCCCTCGCCGAGCGGGGCATCAACATTGAAGTGATCGCAACGTCAGAGATCAAGATTAGCGTGCTGATTGACAGTGAATATACGGAGCTGGCCGTCCGCGCGCTCCATAACGCGTTTGATCTTCATGAGACAAAGGCGCCGCCTGTCACTGCACCCTAGATTGCACCTTCACCCCATTTCGGCTTAAACGACCGCAATTGCGGTCAAAATAGGCTGTGTTGCGGTAACCATCATATTTAGGCCTCAATTAAGAGAGAGCCGACAGTCTGACTTGGGGGTATCCGCCAAAGCGGACCTGTCGGAGGGATCTATGGGAATGATGCGTGTGATGGCCCCCGCTCTGGCGGCCCTGATCCTCGCGGCCTGTGGCGGTGGGGGCGGAGGCGGCGGAACCGCACCGCCCGCAATCATTGTCACACCGCCCCCGCCCCCTCCGCCGCCGCCAACACCTTTGGCAGAACTAGAAACCAAGGCTGAAGCCGCCGCCTTTCTCCAGACCGCCGGACTGGCGACCAAAGCCGCCGATGTGGACGCCTTAACGGGGAAGAATGCGTCGAGCTGGATCACTGAACAATTAGCCAAACCAGAATTTGGCTATGAGGCGCTGATGCGGGCCCGTGTGGGCATCGACGACGTCTCACGCAGACAGTCGTCTCAGTCCATGTGGGAAGCGATGATCACGTCGGACGCCGAATTACGGGCCCGGATGACTTTCGCGCTCTCGCAAATCACGGTCATCAGCAACAACCAATTCTCCAGCCGTGTGCGGTACGGTCTTGGTACGTGGCTTGATGTGCTTGATCGTAACGCGTTCGGGAATTACCGCGATCTGATGCAGGAGGTCACCTATTCGCCGATCATGGGCGAATATCTGACCTATGCCTATAATCGGAAAGGCGACCCGGATACGGGGCGTCAACCGGACGAAAATTACGCGCGCGAGATCTTGCAGCTCTTCACCATCGGTCTGGTCGAGCTGAATATGGACGGCACGGCGAAGCTCGACAGTAATGGCAATGAGATCGAGACTTACAATAATGAAGATGTGGTTGGACTGGCCCGCGTCTTCACGGGACTGGCGCATGCCGGGACCGATTTCCGCTCAGGCCGCCGGGGGGTCGATGCCTATCATGTGCCGATGGAGATGTATCAGGACTTTCATTCCACATTGGAGAAGAGTTTCCTGGGCACGACCATTCCGGCGAATACGCCCGGCACGGCATCTGTGGATCAAGCGCTGGACGCTATCTTCGCCCACCCCAATCTGGCACCCTTTATATCCCGCCAACTTATTCAACGCTTTACGGCAAGCAGCCCTAGTCCTGCCTATGTCGGCCGCGTTGCTAACGCGTTTGAAACCGGCGCTTACACAGCGGAAGACGGCACGGCATTCGGGACGGGTCAACGGGGTGATTTATCGGCGACACTGGCGGCGATCCTTCTGGACGACACGGTTCATGACGGTGTTCAGGACGCGACCGAAGGGAAGCTACGCGAACCCGTTTTAAAATATGTCCAACTCGCGCGAACCTTTGCCAAACCGGACTCACTGCGCCTGACCATCCCAGAATATAACGTGTTTGCGGATACGTCCGATCCAACGCGCTTGCTGGGGCAATCGCCCCTGAAAAGCCCATCGGTATTTAACTTCTATCGACCGGGCTACGTCGCGCCGGGATCAGAGACCGGCGATGCGGGGTTAACCGCGCCGGAACTGCAGATTGTCAATCAGGCGTCTGCGCTCGGCTATCTCAACTTTATGACTCGGTTTTTGATCCAAGGGGATACGGACCGGGTTGGTATCCCCGTACCAGACTTGTCTGAGGAACTCGCCATTGCGGCCGATGCCGCAGCTCTCGTTGATCTGCTTGACCTCAAGCTAACAGCGGGCCGGATGAATGCCACAACTCGCACCGCAATTGTCGAAGCCGTCGAAGCCTTACCGGTACGAGATACGAATTCTCGCGATACGGATATCCGTTCTCGTGTGCGGATCGCCATTCTTATGACCGTCGGCTCTGCCGATTTTGTCGCGCTGAATTAGGGGACGAGATCATGACCAATTATAATCGACGTCTCTTTCTCCAAGCCTCCGCGGCGGGTTTCCTCGGCGCAACGGGCGCGCTGGCGGGTCTTGGCCGTCAGGGGGCTTTTGCGGCTGACACGGGTGGCTACAAAGCCATGGTTGGCATTTTCCTGAAGGGCGGCGCTGACATGTTTGATGCGCTGCTGCCACGCGATCAGGCCAGTTATGACGCCTTAGTCGATGTCCGTCCGGGGATTGTGAACCGCTATGGAGACGGCTCGCGTGCTCGCGAAAATCTCTTAGCACTCAACCCACTCGGACCCGACATGTTCAGCGGTCGTCAATTTGGCCTAGTCCCGGAATTAGCGCCGCTGAAGGCCATGTTCGACGCCGGCGAAGGTGCGGTCGTCGGCGCGGTTGGGCCGTTGCTGACGCCCACATCGCGCACCGGTATGGCGTCCGGAACGGATGCTTTGCCCAAGCGGCTCTTTTCTCACAATGACCAGCAATCAACCTGGATGGCGCTCGAAACCGAGGGGGTCCGTCGCGGTTGGGGTGGGAGTTTCATGGATGAGATGATTGCGAGCGGTTCCGGGGTCGGTAATCCCGACTTCTCGCTGATCACGGCGGGGAGTGGTGATATTTTCTTGGCCGCAGAGCGGGCTCTACAATTTAAAGCCCCGGAAAACCCTGAAAATCTCGGCATTGATATGAGCGTCCGAACGAACCTGACCTCAGGCAGTCACGGCACTGCGGCGCGCGACAAGATGGATCAGTTTCTTCGTGATGCCACACATGGGTCTAGCAATCCGTTCGCGCGGGATGTCGTGGCCGGTCAGGCCCGTGGGATCGAGAATATGCGGGATTATCGCGAGGCGTTTGCCCAAGCAGGGTCTGTCGGCACACCTTTTCCGAATAGTTCATTAGGTCGACAATTGTCGGCGATTGCCAACGCTATCAATCTACGCGGCGTAATCGGCAATTCGCGGCAAATATTCTACGCGGATACAGGCGGGTTCGATTCTCATAATAATCAGTCAGGCAGTATGCCCGGTCTGCTCGGCGGTTTGGCGCAATCCATCGCGGCCTTCCGTGACGCGTTGATTGCCATGGGGGTGTGGGACCAGGTCACAGTCTTCACCATGAGTGATTTTGGACGCACGCTCGGGGATAATGGCGACGGCACGGATCATGGTTGGGGTAGCCACCAATTCGTCTTTGGTGGATCGGTGCAAGGCCAACGTATTTATGGCGACATGCCGGAATTGGATCCAGATGGGGAACGCTTCACCAGCTCGCGCGCGCGTCTGATCCCGTCCGTGTCCGTCGATCAATATGCGGCGACTCTTGGATCATGGTTCGGGTTAGACGGCAGCGAAATTGACCGGGTCTTACCCAACCTCAGTCGGTTCAACCAACGTGACCTCGGCTTCCTCAGCGGAACCTCAGCCTAGTGTTTAGAAGTTAGATCGAGCGCCATGAAACGAGAATCCATCGGATTGTCGTAATAACGGTCGATATCAACAAAACCGAGCCGTTCATAAACGGAGTTGGCATGGGTCAGACCGCGGTCCGTATCGAGTAAGAGGCGGACGTAACCCTGCTCACGCGCGCCTTCAATACAGGCTTGGCAGAGCGCTTTGCCGACGCCGTGTCCACGGCCTTCTGGTGTAACCCAGAGGCGTTTGAGCTCCCCCGTACACTCATCAAATGGCTTTAGCCCGACGGCGCCGACCTGATGACCGTTGACCTCAGCTAACCACAAGGCATCGTAAGTCTGAGGGAAATCTGCAAATTCCCGCTCCGTCCCCTGAAAGGAGAGAGTCTGGCCGAGATAGGCTTCGATGAAGTGCAGATAATCAAGAAAGAGCGCGCGGACGTAGGCGATCTGTTCCGTTGTTTCGGCGCGACGGACTTGCAGGCTCATAAGGTGACTATCGCCCGGCTGAGCGGGTGAGTGCAAGCGAGAAGCGGTTTAGGAGCCTGAGGCCTGTGCCAAGCGACTGACGAGTTCGCGGCTAACTTGACCGGTTTCGGACAGCCCATTGGCGCGCTCAAATTCGACGATTGCGGTTCGGGTTCTTGATCCCATCACGCCATCCGGGGTGCCGACGGAATAACCCATTGAGGCGAGTAGGGTTTGAGCCTCTAACACTCGGTTATTGCTGGATGAGCTGGCGCTCGTCACCCACGGAACATTCGAGAATATGCCGTTTGCGGCTTCATCAATCGGGCGCGGTGTGAACGCTTGGATGCGGTCATCAATCGCAGTGAGCCGATCGGCATCCAGACTGGCGCGGAGCGCATCACGTCGCGACACGGCAAACTGATCGCCTTGGCTAGCCGCGATAGAATACCAAAATAGAGCTTGTTCCGGGTTTGGGATCGAGCCGATTTCACTGCTTTCGGACAAGACGGCGAGATTGAATTGCGAGTCGACGACGCCTCTGCGCGCGGCCTGTTCAAACCAAGACTTTGCGGCGTTCATATCTAACTCAACGCCGCCGCGACCTTCTGTATAGAATAAAGCCAGATCATGCATGGCAATCCGGTTGCCGCCTCGGGCGGCCCGTTCGATCAACTGACGCGCCATGACATCGTCTTGAGGAACGCCTTCACCCGATTCATAGAGCTTGGCGAGGCGATAAAGCGCAGCAGGTTGGTTGGCGCTGGCGGCCTGACGAATGAGTGACGCGCCGTCTTCGGTCTCGCCTGCGTCAAGTTTAGCTAGACCCATCTGGAATTGAGCGATGGGATTACCCGCTTCAACGGCTGCTTCGAGTGTATCGAGCTCAGCACTATCAATGATGACGGGCTGAGTTTCGGCATAGTTGCCGATCGGCTCAGTGGACGGACCCGCAACAGCCCCCGTACCGATATTGGCATCAAGGGTGTTCGGGGTTTGGGCCCCATTATTGAGCGGGAAAGAGTTTTCGGGTGATGTCGTTGTCACGACAGGCGGCTGACCACCCTGAGCTAAGGTTGAGTCAGGATTATCGCCTGTACTCAAAATCATCCGTCCGGCCATTAAGGCGACCACGGCAACGCCAGTCGCTAATAGAGCAACACGGACATTCCGACTGGATAAAGACGGCATCGAGAAGCGCTGGAGCGGGCTGGTTGAGGCGACACGCACCGCCATGGGCGATTCAACCCGTGAACGCGCCATGAGGCCCGCGCGCATATTGACGTTCTCCGCATAGGCCGGATTGGAATAAACTTCTTCGGGCAGAGGGGCCGGCTGGAAATCTTCTGCGGCCGGCAAAGGCGGCAGAGATGTCGGCATTTGGAAAGGTGGCAGGGGTGGCGGACGTGTTGCTTCCCCGTGAGGTTGGACTTGGAAAGGTTGTGCGGGCGGTGCTGCCTGTGGAACCACGGGTGTTGGAACAGGCTGGTCCAGCGTTAAGGGCGCTTGGGTCTCTAACGCCGCCGCATAAGGATTGGATGGGTCTGCTGATCGGGCGGGCGCGGGCACGAGTGTCGGAGCGGCTGCGGGCGTGCGGAACGTCGTGAGGCGGTCTTTTAGCGTCTGAATCGGATTGGGCGGCAGATCGGTCTCGACCATGTCTGCAAGGGGTTCTCTTAAGTTCGTCACGGACGATGTCGATGTGTCGGGCAATGGCGGGAGTGGCGCTAGGGCCATGGGCGGGGTAGCGCCTGATCCGCGTTCAAGTTCGATGACGCGGCGCTGTAGCCCTTCAATTTTATGATCAATGTCTTGGCTGACGCGCTCAACGACACGTTCGGCTGCGCCAGTGCCAACAGCCAAGTGTCGCGCCTCGACTTCCTTTAACCGGGCGTCGAGTTCAGCCTGTGTTTGCAGGGCCAGTTCATTGATTTTCTCCGCAACACCCTCGCTGGATGACTGACGCCGCTGTTCGAGCCTGTTATGGATTTGCTCGATCGTCGCGCCGACACGGTTGAGCGCTTCGGCGCTATCGCGTTCGACTGCGGTGACGCGCTTTTCAACATCATGCTGCGAAGTCGCAATAGCGAGTGTCAATTTTTCAGTCAGCGTGTCGAGTTCAGCTTTACGGTTGCGGCTTTCCGCCTTCATCCGGGCGTCAACCGCTCGGGCAATGTCGGCGAGGTGCTTATTGACCTTCGTGATTGCGTCGGCTTGTTCGATTTCTGCTTTATCAAGACGCATAGAGGCGCGTCCAACGGCGGCGTCCAGATAATCCAGCCCGCCTTCCGAGAGGGCGGATTTGAGTTCTTTACGAATAGCCTCGCGCATATCAGTTGATTGCTGGTCGAGCCGGGTTGTGAGGTCGCTGACATGTTGCGTCAGTCGGCCTTTCTGGGTCTCGGTCGATGTTTTGAGGCTGGCCTCCAGAGCGGACACCACAGTTTGTAGCGAGGCTAAACTGCTCTGTGTCGCTTCATCAGCGCGTTTCAATCGCGCTTCCAATCGGTCGACATCGGCCTTCAGAGATTTCGCTCGCGCGGTCTTAGCAGGAGTCGGTTTGCGGCGGCGGGTCGCAGGAGTCTGCGAGTCTGAACTTGTTTCCGGTGTCTTGGCCTTTGCGGGCTCAGACGTCTTCGCGTCGGATTGGCTGACTTCAGACTTGCTGGACTGAGTTTGTATCGGTTCGGTAGATTTTGTGGTATCAGTTTCGCGCGCAGCCGTATCCGACCCGTCTGACGGGTTGTTTGATTTAGGAGCGTCATCGGCAACCCGACTGACCATAGCGCTCGCGTCCTTCTCACAATCCTTGTGTCGATTGGTCCTGCCGGGATTCCCCGAATCAGTTAGGCCAAACGGGACCGGCGCCCCGATCCAAGTCCGTCCATCGCCTCTCTATGGTTAAGAGGCGGTTAAACCGTTAACGAATCAGATTTCTGCTTACCTTGACGTTAACGTCAACTTATGCCACCAAGCTAATGTGCTCGATGGTATGAACATTCACAAAGGTCAGAATAAGGCCTCCAAAAGTGACGTTGCAAACGCGTGGACGATCCGCGAGTTTGCCGACATGTTTGGCGTCACAACCCGGACGGTTCGTTTCTACGAAGATAAAGGGCTGCTTAGCCCGGAACGGATTGGCCAGAGCCGAACCTTCCATCGTCAAGATCGGGCTAAGTTCGAGCGGATTTTACGCGGCAAGCGTTTAGGGTTCTCTCTGGATGACATGCGAGCTGTGTTCGACGTGCTTGAAGGGCGCATCACCGATGCGAGCGAGCTGCGTCGTCGGCGCGATAATTTCCAAGCCGTGATTGATGGGTTGGCGGATCGTCGCCGCGATGTCGAACAACTGGCCGAGGATATGGGCGAGATCGTTGCGGTTATCGATGCCCATCTTGAAGATAATTCAGACGTTACCAATCAGGACGTCTCCACATTGGCTGACCGATATCAGGCAGCTTTCAAAAACCACCTTATTGCTCAACAAGGATCAATTTAATGCCAAGCTACAAGGCTCCCGTGCGGGACATGCAATTCCTGCTTCATGAAGTCCTCGGTTTTGAGGACCTAACGAAATATGACGCGTTCTCAGAGGTCGACGCTGATCTGGCAGATGCTATTCTCGTTGAAGCGGCCAAGTTTTCTGAAGATGTGCTCGCGCCGCTCAACGTGGTTGGTGATCATGAAGGTTGTACCCGCCATGCGGACGGCTCTGTCACCACGCCGACAGGCTTTAAAGACGCCTATAAGCAAATGTCCGAAAACGCTTGGTCGGCGCTCTCGATGGATCCGCAATATGGTGGGCAGGGTATGCCCGGGATGCTGGGCATTGCCGCGTCTGAGATGTGGACGTCATCGAACATGGCTTTTGCTATGTATCCCGGCCTGACTGGCGGCGCGATCAAAGCGATCAGCGTGGGCGGATCGGATGAGCAAAAACAGACCTATTTGCCGAAAATGATGTCCGGCGAATGGACGGGGACAATGAACCTGACTGAGCCGCATTGCGGCACAGATCTCGGCATGTTGAAAACCAAAGCGGTTCCGAACGCTGATGGCTCTTACAAAATCTCTGGCCAGAAGATTTTCATCTCTGCGGGGGAGCACGATATGAGCGACAATATCGTTCACCTCGTCTTGGCCCGAATCGAAGGTGCCCCCCAAGGCACAAAGGGCATCTCGCTCTTCATCGTGCCGAAATTCAAGCTCGACGAGAACGGAAACCCCGGCGAGCGCAACCCTGTGTCCTGTGGCTCCATCGAAGAAAAAATGGGTATCCACGGCAACTCAACCTGCGTCATGAATTATGACGAAGCCGAAGGCTATCTGATTGGTGAAGAGAATAAGGGTCTGCGGGTCATGTTCGTCATGATGAACGAAGCCCGCATCGGCGTTGGCCTCCAAGGCTTGGGTCAATCCGAAGTCGCGTACCAGAACGCCGCTATTTACGCGAAAGACCGTATTCAGGGTCGCGCGTTGACCGGACCGAAGAACGAAGACAAGCCCGCTGACCCGATCATCGTCCATCCGGATGTGCGTCGTATGCTGATGGAAACCAAAGCCTTCAACGAAGCTGGCCGTGCGCTACTCTATTGGGCGGCGAAACATGAAGACATGGAAAAGCATTCCGGCGACGAAAAACTCGCGGAAAAATGCGATGATTATCTCGGTCTGCTAACCCCCGTCGTAAAAGGCTATTTGACCGATATGTCGATGAAGACGACGATTGATTGCCAACAAATTTTTGGCGGCCACGGTTTTGTGGAAGAATGGGGCATGTCCCAATTCGTTCGCGATAACCGCATCGCCCTGATCTATGAAGGGGCCAACGGCGTGCAAGCCCTTGACCTTGTCGGTCGGAAGCTCGCTCGCAATGGCGGTCGCGCGCTGATGACGCTCAATGCTGAAATCGATCAGTTCGTCAAAGACAATAAAGACACGGATGGATTATCTGAATTTATGGATGGTCTCGCTGGTGCTAAAACCAAGCTGACTGAAGCAACCATGTGGCTGATGCAGAACGGTATGAAAGACCCGAATAATGCGGGCGCTGGGTCGACCGATTACATGCACATGCTCGGCCTTGCGACGCTGGCCTATATGTGGGCCAAAATGGCGGTCGTGGCACAAGCCAAGATCGACGATGGATCGAATGAGGATTTCTATCCGAACAAGCTGATCACGGGTCGCTATTTCATGCTGCGCATGCTGCCGATGATGGACAGCCACCTGGCCAAAATCAAAACCGGTGCCGAGCCCTTGATGGCGCTGGATGCAGCGGCGTTTTAAACCGCCCATCATCCACCTGATAAGATCAGCCCGCGACGTTTTTCACGCCGCGGGCTGAGTTCGTTTTCTGCTAAGCTGATCCTACCCAACCTATCTGAAGGACGACCCCATGGCCGACGTGCTCGATTTCAAAAACCCTGATTGGTATCAGGAAGAAGACATCAACATGTTCCGCGATGCGGTTTATAAATTCTACGCCAATGAAATGGCGCCGCATTCGGAAGAGTTTCGCAAGAGCAAAAAAGTTGATCGCAAGTTCTGGAATCAAGCCGGGGAATATGGCTTGTTGAACTGCGCCATCCCTGAAGAGTATGGCGGCGGTGGCGGCGATTACCGCCATGAAATGATCATCATGGAAGAGCTGGAACGCGCCGAAGTCGACGGGTTCGGCCTCTCGCTCCATAACGCGATCGTTGCGCCCTATATCCTACATTACGGCACGGAAGAGCAGAAACAGAAATGGCTGCCGCGTATGGCGTCAGGCGAGTTGGTCGGCGCGATTTGCATGTCCGAGCCGGGCACGGGGTCCGATCTGCAAAATGTCAGAACCAACGCCAAAAAGGACGGCAACGGCTGGATCATCAATGGCTCCAAGACCTTCATCACCAATGGCGGCACCGCCAACCTGCTGATTATCGTTGCCGATACAGGCGGCGAGGGCAAACACTCCAAATCACTGTTCGTGGTTGAGACGGATGATCTCGACGGTTTCCGCCGTGGCCGCATCCTCGACAAGGTCGGGATGGAAGCTCAGGATACGGCTGAATTGTTCTTTGATGATATGAAAGTGCCGGCCGACGCGCTTCTCGGCGAAGACACAGGGCAGGGCTTCATCCAACTGATGACGGAACTGCCGCAGGAACGGCTGAACATTGCCGTGCAAGGCGTCGCCGCTATGGAAAAGGCGCTGCGCCACACCATCGAATATGTGAAAGATCGCAAAGCGTTCGGACAACGGATTATTGATTTCCAGAACACACAATTCGAACTGGCTGAACTCAAAACCATCGTCACGGTCTGTAAGGTCTTCACCTATGACTGCGCCGAAAAACATCTGCGCGGTGAGCTTGATACGGTCACGGCGTCGATGGCGAAATATTGGGTCACGGACCGCGAATGTGAGGTTATGGATCGCTGCCTACAACTCTATGGCGGATACGGCTTTATGAATGAATATATGATCGGTCGCCAATGGCGCGCCAGCCGTGTGCAGCGCATCTATGGCGGCACGAATGAGATCATGAAACTGGTGATTGCTCGTTCATTGTAGTCCTATTGAACACAGCCAATGCAAAGCGCCCTTCGCGGCGCTTTTTTTTACGCTTTCCGGTGCGCTGGCAGATATTCGACAGACGCATGCTGGGCGTTTAAAGGCTTATTTCGTCAAAGGGCTCTGTGCGGGTGATTTCGAAGGTTTGGTTAGATGCATATTGTCAGTAAAGTTCTGATCGGCTTAGTCGCAATCATCCATAGCTATATTCTGGTCTTCGAAATGTTCTTATGGGAAAGCCGCGGGCCAAAAGTCTTCACGAGTTTTCCGGCGGACTTGTTTGCGCCCACCAAAGTGCTGGCGGCTAATCAAGGACTTTATAATGGCTTCTTGGCGGCGGGCCTGTTTTGGGCGCTTTTCTTTATCAAGGACGTGAGTTGGAAGCGGAATGTCGCTTGCTTTTTCTTGGCCTGCGTAGCGGTTGCCGGGATTTATGGCGCGATGACGGCGTCCATGAATATCATCTTCGTTCAAACCGTTCCGGCGGTTCTGGCTCTATTGAGCGTGACGCTTTTAAAGCCGAGACAGCCGTAATTGCGCGGCACAGGATCAAAGGTTGGATATGATCATTGTAGTCGGCTCAGCGACCGCTATTCTTGGACAAGAAGGGGCGGTCCGCGCGCTCAGCTTGGCGCATGTCCGGCGCTCGCGAACCGAACCCGGCTGTATCGCGCATGATGTCACCACGGATTGCGAAAATTCTTCCCGGTTCGTGTTTGTCGAATATTGGCGCGATATGCCGGCGTTGATGGATCACTTTGCGCTTGACGACTCGAAAGCGTTTGTGCGGGCGCTCAGACCCTTACTATCAGAAGATCCTGACATGAAAATTTTCCATTCCGAGCCTGTCCCGGTCTAGAGGCGTGGTGAAGGCTTCTCAGCCAGAATGACCGTCATGGGGCCACAGTCCGGATCGCGGGTCACGTAAACCAGACTGTCAGTCCATCGATGAACAGGGCGCCCCCGTTTCGTCAACTTCAATGACGGGATATCCTAAACTCGACAGCCCGTCGAACACGTCGGCCTTGCTTCCAACGATGACGATGATCTGCCTCTCTATATTGAAGATGCTCCGCGACTTTTCGTTCAACGTGTCGACGGTCATTGATCGGAGAGCCTCGGCTTGTTCGTCGAGATAGTTTTCATCCAAGTCGTAGAGCGCCAATCGGGATAGTAGAAATATATTCTGCGCGTGTGACTCGAAATTCAGAGCGTTGGATTTCGTAAAGTAGGCTTTCGTGAAAGCCAGCTCCCCGGCCCGTAGACCCGTATCGGCCATCTTTTCCATTTCCGCGATGATTTCGCGAAGGGCATCGACGGTCGCGTCTGTTCTGACGCCAGTATCGATCCGAAACCTGCCATAGTCACCATTGGCAGACACTCGCGAATGGATGCCGTACGTATACCCTTTGTCTTCACGAAGGTTCGAATTCAGTCGGGAATTGAAATCAGCGCCGAACATGTAATTCATGACGCGTGCTTTGTAATGGGCGTCGTCATGATCAAACGCGCTACCCGCCCGGCCTACTCGAATTTCCGACTGGGTCGCTCCGGGTTTGTCGACGAAATAGATGACCGGCTTTGAAATCACTGGGAAGGGCTCAACCGTGAAGGATCGGTCCGGCGCGACTTCCGTATCTTTCAAAGGCGACAGCACTTGCGTCAACTCTGATTTATCGAGGTCTGACGCGGATAGAATCTGAATGCGGTCGGCCGTGTAGTGGGTTCTGTAGAACGTTTTCAAATCGTCCAGACTGATGGCCTCTAGCGTTTCGGGTAAGCCGGCGCTTGGATAAGCAAAGGCGTTGTCGGAACCATAGACCAAGCGGTTGAACAGGGACGAGGCCAGATATGATGGGCGCTTCAGTGAGGATTGCGCGTTGGATATGGCTTGTCGCTTAGCCGTCTCGAACTCTTCCGGATCGAATTTCGGCGCCAGAAGATGTTCTGCGACGATCATCATGCTTTGCTCTGCATGGCGCGACGGTGTCTTCAATCGAAGTGCGGACAGGGACTCTCCCACGCTGATGTTGAGGGAGGCTCCCAGCGAATCCAGGCGCTCGGAAAGTTCGTGTGCGGGCGTGTAAAGTGATGACTCTTCGAGCATGGCTGTCATGAGTTTGGCCATGCCGATACGATCTATCGGATCGTCCTTGCGACCAATGTCCATCAGGATTTCAATCGTCGTTATCGGCGCTTCGTCACTTTGCGTCAGAAATACAGGGACGGTGTTGGCGAGATTAAACTTCGTAAACGACGGAAGTCTCGTCTTCTCCACCGGTCCCGGTTCAGGTTTTACACTCCGATCAAAATCATCCTCCGGCGCCTGCCATTCGGGTCGGGAAATGCGGTCCAGTGACGGTATTTTCCGCCCGGGATATACATAGTTATCTTCGGGAATAATGAGGTCAGTTCGCCCGTTTGGAACGACCCGGGTGATAACCGCTGAGGCGTCTTTGATATGTTGGGTGTATGCCTTTGCAATATCCTCGGGCGTCACGGACATATACCGCTGCATATCGTCTTCAAAATAATCCGGTTGGCCCAAATAGGTTTCGTGTAACGAGATATAGTCGACCTTTTCATGAACGGTTTCGAGACCGTACAGCTTGTCGGATGTGATGCCGGTTATGACGCTCTGTACATCCACATCGTCCAGAGGGTTGGACATCATGTCTTGTAGCGTCTTTTTGATGAGGGCCTCTGCATGGGCGAAGGAAAACTCTTCGTTGGACCGCATCAGAACTTCAATGGTCATGAAACAGCTGAGTTCGCGACAGAAATTTTGCACAACCACATTTTCGGTCAGGCCGGACTCTACCAAGACCTTTTGCAACGGCGAAGATTTGCGAGTTCCAGCCAATATAGACCAAACATCAAGTGCGGCCTCGTCCTGTCCATAGGCAATCAAATCTAGCGGATAGTCTATTCTGAGTAGGGGCAATTCGATATTATCTTCCATTGAGATATATCGGTCCGATGGCAAAGTTATTGTGGGGATAGAAAGTGGGGCTACCTCAGGTCCGGAAGGGATAGATCCGAAATATTTTGAAATCCATCCAAGTGTCGTCTCTCTATCAAAGCTTCCACCGATCGTTAGGACTGCATTATTCGGACCGTACCAATCTTGAAAGAAAGCCGTCACATCCTCCAAGGTGGCAGCGTCAAGGTCATCCACATAACCGATCCGGTGCCAGGAATAGGGATGCCCATGCGGGTACATGGCTTCGCCAATTCGCTCCATGACAACGCCATAGGGAATGTTGTCGAACTTCTGATCTCGTTCATTTTTGACGGCGTCTCGCTGCGTCTCGAATTTTTCCTGAGTGATATCGGCGAGCAGGAATCCCATACGGTCGGCTTCAAGCCAGAGCATGGGCTCCAACTCGTTGGATGGGACTGTCTGATAGTAATTTGTCCAGTCGTCCGTGATCTCTCCGTTTGCAGACCCACCGGCTTCGGACACAATCTTAAAATGTTCATCATCGCCGACATGTGCCGAGCCTTGGAACATCATATGTTCGAATAAATGCCCGAAACCGGAGCGGCCAGGCTCTTCACGGTTTGAGCCAACATGATAGCGCACATCGACATGGACCAACGGATCCGAACGATCCTTGTGCAAGATGACTGTCAGCCCATTGTCCAATTCGTATTTCTCGAACCCGATGCCAGGACTGTCGGTCTCTGGGTTATAGGTCTGAACATGGCTGATGCCTGAGGGTAGACTTTGTGAGACGGACGGTGCAGCCGTTTCGGCGCAGCCTGCAGCGGCCAATGCGATGACAGAGCTGAAGGATAGGATGAGGGCTTTCAGCGCGGATGAATCCGAACGATATGTCATAAGGTTTCGTCCAGTGTCATGATTTGGGAGAGTCTGGCCTTTAGGGGCGCGTCCGTGAGGGCTTCTTGCGCGGCGAGCATAACTGCACTCAGATCGATCCCAATTTCAGCATAGAAAGCTTTGTAGGCACGCGCGATCTGACTGAGGCATATTTCAAGTCGGTCTGCCTCGGCGCGCCCTTGTTTTGTTAGAATGATCTCGCTCCGACGGCGATCCTTGGGGTCAGAGCGCTTTTCGATCAGGTGGAATTTGTCGAGTATTCCTAGATGTTGGGCAATGGTCTGATGCGGGTGTTTGAGGATTGTGGCGACATCAGCCATCGATAACGGTTCGAACGCGTGCAGGGCCATTAAAGTGGACGAGACAGCGACCGGGACGATGATGCCGCTGTCTTGATAGACGGCTCCAGCCTGTGAATCGAGCAGACGAAGCAAGTCTGACAGTTGTTTTCCCAAAAAAGCGGTCTGCGCTAGTTCAAGGTCGAAGAAGTCGTGTTCCAAGTCTCGTGCTCCAATGCTCTGTATATTGCGCAATATATAGCGTATATATTTCCATCAAGTCCTTTTTGCTGTGCACAGGCCCAGCCTGATATATGTGATGCTGTCGCAACGCCTCCGAGCGAAACCGATTTTTTGGGTTCAAAGCTGCAGGTGTAAGCTGTGTGAGACGATTCCAAGCTCATGCTTGCGACTCGCTTCCCATCTCACTAACAGACGACAATTTGCTTTTTCGCTGTCACGGATCGCGACCCTATGCCTAAGCGTACCGATATTCATTCTATCCTCATCATCGGGGCCGGACCGATCATTATCGGACAGGCGTGCGAGTTTGACTATTCCGGGGTCCAGGCCTGTAAAGCGCTGCGCGAAGAGGGTTATCGGGTCATCCTGGTCAATTCCAATCCCGCCACGATCATGACGGATCCGGATATGGCGGATGCGACCTATGTCGAACCGATCACGCCGGAGATTGTCGAGAAGATCATCGCCATTGAAAGACCGGATGCGCTGCTGCCGACCATGGGCGGGCAGACCGCGCTGAATTGCGCGCTCGCGCTGGAACAGATGGGTGTTCTGGATAAATATGACGTGGAGATGATCGGCGCGAAAGCTGACGTCATCGACAAGGCCGAGAACCGCGAGAGATTTGCCGAGGCCATGACCAAGATCGGGCTGGAAAACCCACGTGCGACCATCGTCACCGCGCCAACGCGCGAAGACGGCGAGGTCGACATTACGGCTGGTGTCGCTGAGGCCATGGCCGCGCTCGATTTTACGGGCCTGCCCGCTATCATTCGTCCAGCCTTCACCATGGGCGGCACGGGCGGCGGGGTCGCTTATAACATCGAAGAATATCGCGAGATTATCCGCTCTGGCCTGTCCGCATCTCCGACTAATCAAGTGCTGGTTGATGAGAGCCTGCTCGGCTGGAAAGAATATGAGATGGAAGTCGTGCGCGACCGCGCCGACAATTGTATCATCATCTGTTCCATCGAGAACATCGATCCGATGGGCGTGCATACGGGCGACAGCATCACCGTCGCGCCCGCTTTGACGCTGACCGATAAAGAATATCAGATCATGCGCGACGCCAGCATCGCCGTTCTACGCGAAATCGGCGTAGAAACAGGCGGGTCAAACGTGCAGTTCGGGATCAATCCCGTCGATGGCCGAATGGTCGTGATCGAGATGAACCCGCGCGTATCGCGTTCCTCAGCGCTCGCGTCTAAAGCGACCGGGTTCCCGATTGCCAAAATCGCAGCCAAGCTGGCCGTAGGCTATACGCTCGACGAACTCGATAATGACATTACCGGTGCAACGCCTGCGGCGTTTGAGCCAACGATTGACTACGTCGTCACTAAAATTCCGCGCTTTGCCTTCGAAAAATTCCCCGGTGCAGAATCCGTTCTGACGACCGCGATGAAATCGGTTGGCGAGGCGATGGCGATTGGCCGGACTTTTGCTGAAAGTTTCCAAAAGGCGCTCCGCTCGCTCGAAACCGGGCTGACTGGACTGAATGAAATTGACTTCGACGATAGTGACCCGGATGCGCTCAAGGCCGCGCTGAAGGCGCGATTGTCTATCCTCGCGCCGGATCGTTTGCTCGTCATTGCACAGGCGTTTCGTCACGGCATGAGTGTCGAGAAGATTTTCCAATACACCTCGATCGACCCTTGGTTCCTGCGCCAGATTGAAACCCTAGTTAAGGCTGAGAGTTGGCTTGCTGAGACGGGTCTGCCCAAGACCGAATCTGAATGGCGCGCGATCAAGGCGGAAGGGTTTTCCGACGCGCGTATCGGCGAGTTGACTGACACTAAGGAATCGAACGTTCGGAAAGCCCGACAAAAAGCGGGCGTCCGCCCGGTCTATAAACGGGTCGATACATGCGCGGCGGAATTCGCAGCGAAGACGCCCTATATGTATTCGACTTATGAAACGCCCAGTTTTGGCGGTGTTGCTGAGAATGAAGCGCGCGTGTCTGACAAACAGAAAGTTGTCATTTTGGGTGGCGGTCCCAACCGGATCGGGCAAGGCATCGAATTTGATTATTGCTGCGTTCATGCCGCTTACGCGATGGCCGATCTCGGCATTGAATCGATCATGGTCAATTGCAATCCGGAAACCGTTTCGACCGATTACGACACATCCGACCGGCTTTATTTCGAACCGCTGACCGAAGAAGATGTTCTGGAGTTGATCCAGGGCGAGATGGCCAGTGGTGAGTTGCTCGGCGTGGTCGTGCAATTTGGTGGTCAAACCCCGCTCAAACTTGCGAGCACGTTGGAAAAAGCGGGCATTCCCTTGCTCGGCACACCGTCGGACGCGCTTGACCGGGCGGAAGACCGGGAACGGTTCAAGGCGTTGGTTGAAAAATTGGGTCTTCGTCAGCCGAACAATGCCATCGCCCGAACGGTCAAAGAGGCCAAAGAGGCGGCGGCCACAGTGGGTTTCCCGCTGGTTCTGCGTCCCTCCAACGTACTCGGCGGGCGTGGTATGGAAATCGTGGATAATGATGCGGAGCTAAACCGTTATGTTACTGAGGCCGTCAAAGTATCCGGCAAATCGCCATTGCTGATCGACCAATATTTACGCGACGCGGTCGAGGTCGATGTCGATGCGATCTGTGACGGCACCGACGTCTTTGTCGCGGGCATCATGGAACATATCGAAGAAGCTGGCGTGCATTCGGGTGATAGCGCCTGCTCCCTGCCGCCCTACACCTTGTCAGACGACATTCAGGACGAAATGCGCCGTCAGGCGCGCCTGCTCGCGTTAGAGCTTGGGGTTGTCGGGCTGATGAATATCCAGTTCGCTGTGAAAGGCGATCTCGTTTACCTCATCGAGGTCAACCCGCGCGCGTCCCGGACGGTGCCATTTGTCGCCAAGGCTATTGGCCTGCCGGTTGCCAACATCGCGGCCAAAGTGATGGCAGGAAAGCCGCTTTCCGAGTTTGATCTGAGCACGCGGCCGCAGAAATATATTGCGGTCAAGGAAGCTGTCTTCCCGTTCGCACGCTTTCCCGGTGTCGACACAGTGCTCGGCCCGGAAATGCGCTCAACGGGCGAAGTGATGGGCCTTGCCGATACGTTCGGCGTGGCGTTCGCCAAGTCACAATTGGGCGGCGGTGTGACCCTGCCAGACACAGGCACAGCATTCATCTCGGTCAAGGAAGAGCATAAGCCGCTGATGGCAGAACTTGCGCAAGATCTCATCGATATGGGCTTCTCGATCATGGCGACGGGCGGCACGACTAAATATCTGCGCGCGCAAGGGATAGAGGTCGATTACGTCAAGAAGTTCCATGAAGGCCGCCCCAACATTGTCGATGCGATGAAGAACGGTAAGGTGCAGCTCGTCTTCAACACGACCGAAGGCAAACAAGCCCTCAAGGATAGTTTCTCCCTGCGCCGCACTGCGCTGGACCAGAAAATTCCCTACTTCACCACCGCCGCCGCCAGCCGCGCCACGGTCGAAGCGATCAAGGCGCTGAAAGCGGGTGGTTACGAAGTAGAGAGCCTACAGAGCATCGCGGCTGGGTGACGGAATGGTATCTGTTGAATAGATGTCGACGTGTAGCCATCATTCAAGATGGCCAATAGCTTTGTAGAAACTACAAGTGCAAAGGTCCGATGCTATGAAACATATCGGAATATTGGGACATAGCGCCGAAGGGGCTGGCCTGTGTTTTCAAACGATAGTCCGTGAGGCTGCCGAATGTCTTGGTGAGCAAAACCACCCCGTTATCACGATGAATATTCGCGCTATGGGCCCAATGATGCCTTTGTGGGAAGGCTTCGAGTTGTCTGAATTATCAGAAATTTTTCACAGCAGTCTTGAGTCACTTGAACGATCGGGCGCAGATTTTTTCATCTGTCCTGACAATACAGCTCATCTAGCGATCGCGGCGATGGAGGCTGATTTTCCTATCCCAGGAATCCATATTGTCGATGTCGTACAGAACGAAATGATACGGAATAATTTTCGGTCGGCAGGGCTGCTCGGAACGAAATGGACCATGACAAGTGATCTCTAGAAACGCAGCCAAGAGGATGGTGGCCCCGCTATTCTTATCCCTGAACAGGCTGAAAGAGATTACGTCAATTCAGCTATCTTCAACGAATTATGCAATGGTCAATTCAAGGCCGACACACGGTCGCGCTTTACAGACATTATCCAAACGCTGAAAAATGACGGAGCTGACTGCGTCATTCTTGGGTGCACGGAAATCCCTCTTCTGATCGAACAGGCAGACTCGCCTTTGCCAATCTTGGATTCTACTCGACTGCTAGCGCGATCCGCTATCGCGCACGCAATCGGGGTAGAAAAGCGCAACGGATCGTTGCGTCAGCGCTTTTAAGGACGAACGCCTAGAACCGTCATTGTTGCCTCTCAGCTCCGTACTTTCGAAGCTATCATCAATGGCTGCGGCGGCATTTTGGGGGCGTAGAGCTTGCAGAATAGTGCCGCGGGTTAATCTGCCTCGATAGTAACACGTACAAATGTCCCGCCATACCAATTGCCCGTTGGCTCATCGTCAGCGTTAAATTGGCGCGACATCATTGTGTATTCATCGTCTGAGACCCAATCATACTCGTAGATACGATAGGTCCCGTCTGGTTCATCTGTGAACGCAATGCGGTTTATCAGATTTCCTTCTGTGTCGATCTGACCCGTACCAACGCCCGTCCGACTCTCGCCGAAATGGGATAGGTGATGCAGGGTTTTATGCGCGGGATCGGCCACCCAGAAAATTTGGCCTTTAAACCCACCAGCATCGACCGCGCAGGAAACGCTGCTGAATGTATTGGCCGTCGTGCAGTGGGTCAGATGATTTGGAATGGACAGCGTCTCAACCGTCTCGCCGTCCCAGACTTGCTGGAACCGGTCATCTTTCAAAGTCCAAACCCCCAAGAATTGAGAGAAGCCGGACTCTGCTGCGTCTCCGGCCAGCGCCTGCGAGCCCGGCGAGAAGCCGAGCCCGAAACTGGTGATAGTGGCGAGGATAAGAGGCAGACGTATCATTCACTTGCTCGCTCAAGCGTGTTCAAAAGACAGCGGGATTAGCGCACACCCAAATAAGCCGTCTGGCCATCCCGTTCTACGACCAGCGCATAAGGCCCATCATTATCTTCGATAAAGGTTTGAAAGCTCTTCAGATCCGTGAGTTTGGTCCGATTGATACGGCGGATGATGTCGCCGCGCTGTAAGCCCGCCCGTGCCGCACGGGACGCCCGGCGAACATTGGAAATATAGACACCCTCATTGCCATCTCGCAGATCGAGATCATCCGGAATCCCCGTAATCGTGGCGCCGGAGAAGCTCTGCATGGACGGAATATCGTCGGCGACAGAGGCGTCCAATACGTCATTATCGTCCTCAATAGCTTCGAGCGTAATTCGGGTCGTGCGGCGTTTGCCGTCGCGAATATAGGTGATGTCAGCCTCAGCGCCCGGTGACAGCAATCCAACAGCATTGCGAAGATCAGAGCTGTCTTCCATCACTTCGCCATTGAAGGCTACAACTACGTCTCCGCTTTCAAGGCCGGCTTTTTCGGCTGGGCTATCATCCATCACAGTAGACACAAGTGCGCCGCGAATGGATTTGAGCCCCAAACCTTCGCGCAGTTCTGGTGTCAAATCTCCGATCCGTACGCCAATGCGTCCGCGCCGGACTTCTCCGAATTCAGTCAACTGACCCATGACGGCGTTGATGATGCGAGTCGGGACAGCAAAGCCAATCCCTGCTGACGACCGCGTTGAGCTGATGATCGCCGTATTAATGCCAATCAATTCGCCTTTGGAATTAACGAGCGCACCGCCGCTATTGCCGGGGTTAATCGCGGCGTCCGTTTGAATGTAATCCTGATAACGGCCATCGCCGCTACTCGTCTGATTATCCCGACCCAAGGCCGAGACAATGCCGCTGGTGACGGTGGAGGACAAGCCGAACGGATTGCCAACAGCAATCACATAGTCGCCGACCATCACATCGTCTGTGTCAGCAATGTCGAGCGCTGTGAGATTTCGAGCGTCAATTTTGAGTAGGGCTAAGTCTGTCTTCGGATCAGCGCCAATGACTTCGGCCATAAATTCGCGGCGGTCCTCGAGTCGAACTTCAATCTCGTCAGCGCCGTCAATGACATGGTTGTTCGTCAGGATCAGACCTTCGCGCGCATCAACAATGACGCCTGAGCCGAGCCCGGCCCGAGGACCCCGACTGCGCGGGTTCTGACCGAAAAAGCGCTCAAACAATTCGCGCTGATCGTCATCCATCTGATTGCTGGGACTCTCAGTGACTGTATTGATCGAGACAACAGCTGGGGTCACTTTGGCCAGTAAGGGTGCCATGGTCACGACGCCGCGCCGAGAATCGAAGGTCATAGATGAGTTGTTATTGCCGAACAGCTGAACGGGCTGGAACGCTGGGGCAGATTGATCGGGCGTATCCACAAGCACCTGGGACATGGCGACCGGGGTAGCGATAAGGCCGATGGCGGCCACAGACAGAATAAGAGCCTTTTTCAAGGGAAACTCCTTCGCGAGACGAAAATTGGTAATCTTATGGAAAGATATGAAGCGAAGGGCCTGAACCGCAAGTGTATGCGACAGAAAGTGGCGAAGGTTTAAGGTTGTTCAAACTTTCGGGATGTCGAAATCAGCCTGATCTTACCGTAGTCCCTGATCTGAGCATAACCCAAGTCTAAGTCATGGCCCGACCGAGATAGGTATAGAGCTCAGGCATCAAGTCCGGTGAGCCGCAGGCCACCAACCGTGGGCCATCCTTCGGATTGCCGCCATGCCAATCTGTAATGACGCCGCCCGCGCCGATCACGACGGGCATCAGGGCCCGCACATCGCAGGGCTTCATCTCTGCTTCGATCACCAAATCCATTCGTCCCTGCGCGAGCAGAACATAGCCGAATGCGTCGAGGCCGAGTCGGGAAAAGGCGACCCCGCTTTGGATGATTTTATAGGCGGCCAATTCTCCGGGTCCGAACATGCCAAAAGGCTGGGTGCAGCCAAGGCGCGCGTCGGAGAGCCTCTCTATGGTTCGCACCGAAAGCGGCGTCGATGTGCCGTCGTCCCGGATCAGAGTTGATGTCGGCTTGTTCGAAAGATCCCCTAAGGCACGGATTCCCATCGCGGGTAGGTCAACTAAACCCAGTACAGGCTGGTCGTCCTGCGATAGTGCGATCAGCGTGCTCCAGACGGGAACACCCGCGACGAAGCCGCGCGTGCCGTCAATCGGATCAAGCGTCCATGAAAAGGCGTTGGAACCAACATGGTCTGGCAGTTCTTCGCCTTCGATAGAATCATCAGGAAATTGCGCGCGGATCAGGCGGCGGAGTTCGCGTTCCGCCTCAACATCGGCCTCGGTGACCGGATCATATCCGGGCTTTCCTTCCGATGGCGCCTTGTTCTGCGCGGAAACGCCAGAGCGAAACAAAGGGAGGGTGATGGCGCGCGCAGCGTCCGACAATGTGTCGAAGAAGGCGAGGCGGTCAGAAATAGCGGTCATGTAGAGCGGTTAAGCCGACATCCGCTAATTTGTAAGCCCGTCCTCAGATTTTTCCGAGGACGGCTATCGTACTTATTGAACGACCAGACGCAGAGCTGGTTTCGTTGCCGCTTCTAAGGACTTGGCGAGGTCGAGCAGATGTTTGCGCGGCGCTTCACCCATGGAATAATAGGCCCGCACTAAATCCATCGTCTCTTTCTTCGACAGGACGTCGGAGGCGATATTAGCCGGGTCTTCCCCCAGATAGGCGTCACGGGCGGACAGGCCTTCGTAAAAATACTGCACCGGAACAGAGAGGGCTTCGGAGAGTTCAAACAGGCGAGCTGCCGAGACGCGGTTGGCCCCGCATTCATATTTTTGGATTTGTTGAAACCGAATGCCGACTTGTTCGGCAAGTGTTTGTTGGGTCAGCCCTAATAGGCGGCGGCGGCGGCGTAAGCGCTTGCCGACGTGAAGATCGATGTCGCTGGTCATGTTACTATCCTCGAATTGCGTCTCGCCTCTTAGGAGAGCAATCGTCGTGCCAGCATCGCCCCGGTTGTTCGCCTCATAAGGGAGCGATTTCGGCCATTCCGACTCGCCTAACAGGGTTAATGACCGTCAAACCGGCTCAGTTAACGCTATTCTGTGTCGTTTTCGGACAGGTCGAGGGGTGTAACATGGCTCTTTTACTGGGCTGCCAGCGCTTGAGGGGCCCGGCTGTCGATAATTTGACGGACAATATGAGACATTCGGTCGGCTAAGTCATCATAGCCGCGCTTTGGGGCGAATGTGATCGGATTGAGATAGAGATCGCGATTGATTTCCATCTGGATCACCTCGACGCCTGTGTCGGGCTTCCCATAATGTTCCGTCACATATCCGCCCGCATAGGGGTAGTTTACGGCGACGGATAAACCCTCAGCCTGCAAGATTTGACGCAAGTTGAACAGGGTTTCAGGATGGCAGGACTGTCCGAAGCGATCGCCGAGAATAACGTCCGGTCGTCGCGATCCCATCGGCGCAAAGCCTGGCATGGAATGGCAATCAACCAATAAGGCCTGACCGAACCGAGACTGGGCTTCATCAATCAGCGTTTTCAAGGCTGCGTGGTAAGGGTGGTAAAGCTGATCGACCCGGGCCCTCGCGTCGGCGCGACTGGGCGGACGGCGATAAATCGGCGTGCGCTCGCCAATATGGGTGGGGACAACACCAATCCCCGCTTGGGCGCGGGCGCTTTCTTTAATGGGTCCATCGCTCCAGACTTCTGGGAGTTCATCGGGGGCCCGGTTCACATCGACATAAGATCTGGGAAAGCGTGCGCTGAGCAGAGGGGCGCCGGCCGCCACAGCGCCTGACACGAGCCGATCAACATACATATCTTCGTTTCGGCGCAATTGCGCGGACGACAGGATAGACGCGTTGCGAAAGGCTTGCGGATAGATATTGCCGGAATGGGGTGAGGCGAAGATGACGCCAGCGCGCCAGTGGTCGGGTCGGTCAATGTCATGACCCGGCGTCAGCGCGCGCAAACAGTCACGGGCTTCGGCGCTGAGCACAGCTTTTCGCGGGTACGGGCTCTTCATCATCCAATAACCCTAATAGAAAGATTGGCACTTAGTCAGGGTTTTTTAAGTCGCACCAGTCTATTCAGCGTCGAACATGCGTCAGGATCGCGATCCAATTATGGGATGATCAGGTGACGACAGGGATATGATTTGGCGCTCGCAGTTGCGCCTATTTTTGGGTAACCTTCGACTGAAGAAGGGTTGGGATTAGACTATGGCGACGATTCTCTATGCCGAAGACGATGCAGATATGCGCCGTTTCTTCGAAAAAGCGTTGGAAAAAGCGGGTCACAGTGTGATCGCCTGTTCCGACGGTGAGCGGGCCTTACGAGCCCTGAAATTTGCGGATGGGGCGTTCGATTTGCTTCTGACCGACATCATGATGCCGGGCGTCGACGGAATTGAACTCGCCAAACAGGCCGAAGTCTTGTCACCGGGCATCAAAGTCATGTTCATCACAGGCTTCGCCGCTGTCGCTATGAGCGACGCCCGCGCCGCAGAACAGACCGTCCTGTCCAAGCCCGTGCATCTACGCCAGTTGGTCAGCGAAGTGGACCGCCTGATCGCGGCCTAATCAACTGTGCTAACTTAGTACGCTTGCTAGAAAGCGTACAATCGATCCTGCTGAGATCATTTTGCGCTTATTCGCCCACGCGGCTACCGTGTGGGCTATATCCGATTAACTGGCAATTTCAGATAAATATGGCCGTCATCTTCTGCGGGCGGCAATGCGCCGCCTCTTATGTTGACCTGCAAAGACGGCAGTATCAGCTGCGGCACTTGTAGTGTTTTATCTCTGGCTTCGCGCAACGTTACGAAACTCTCTTCATCGTGATCATGTAGGTGGATGTTCGACGCTGATTGCTCAGCCACCGAACTTTCCCATTCAAACGTGTCGCGATTTCTTGGAAGATAGTCATGCCCGACAAAGATACGGGTTTTGGGTGGCAGGCTGAGAATTTTCTGAATCGATTTATATAAGGTCCGGGCATCACCGCCCGGAAAGTCGGCCCGTGCGGTTCCATAGTCTGGCATAAATAATGTGTCGCCGACGAAGGCCGCGTCTTCGATCACATAAGTCACGCAAGCGGGCGTATGGCCCGGTGTATGCAAGACATCTATGATGCTGGATCCGAGTGGAATTTGATCGCCATCTGCAAATAACGCGTCAAAGCATGATCCACCCACACACACATCTTTTGCATTGAAGATGGTTTGAAACAGGGTCTGAACCTGCCTGATTTTCTGACCCATGCCGATTTTGGCGCCAGTCTGCTCACGTACATAATCGGCCGCTGAGAAATGATCTGCATGTGCATGCGTATCGAGCACCCATGTCAGATTTAATCCGCGCGAACGGATGTCTTCGATAATCTTATCAATAGAGTGCGTGCGCACAGAGGCACTATGCGGTTCATAATCCAAGACAGGATCAATCAGGACAGCGTCTTTGGTCGCCGGATCGTCGACGAGATACGTCACCGTATTGGTGGTGGTATCAAAATAGGGTTCAATATTGATCATAACACGACTCCTAGGTCTCTATATATTCATACTTGCTAATTTAGCAATAACTAATATATAGAAATTATGATGAACACAGTCGAATCCCTGAATCCACAGATGTTTGAGAGCAAAGCGGATGATGCCGCCGCTTTGCTGAAAGCAATGTCCAACCCGCATAGGCTCATAATCTTATGCCGTCTTGGTGCATCTGAAGCGTCAGTTGGTGAGCTGCTGGTTGATAGCGGCCTGTCCCAATCCGCTTTGTCGCAGCATCTCGCTGTCTTGCGTCAGAAAGGCTTGGTTAAAACGCGCCGGGAAGCTCAAACAATTTATTACACCTTGGCGGACCCGGCTGTTCGCCAAATTATAGAAACACTCATGAAAATTTTCTGTCCGGAGATGTTAAAATGACAAGCCTTACAAAACTCAAACCAAATATCGCAGCCGACAGACTTAAAGCGGGGAGCGCAATCTTAATCGATATTCGAGAGCCCGATGAATATGCACGTGAGCACATTCCTGGCGCTATTTCCCTGCCAGTTTCTGCGCTTCATGCCGCTGATCTGACTTTGGAAGCGGATCAGCATGCGATCTTTCATTGTAAGTCTGGGCGGCGCACAGACACGCACTGTATCCGTCTGGCGCAACATGTTGAGGGCGACGCATTTGTATTGGACGGTGGTTTGGAGGCTTGGCGGGCTGACGGGTTGCCGATTGAAAAAGACAGTAAAGCTCCCCTTGAAATCAACCGTCAGGTCCAGATCACAGCGGGGAGCCTGATCCTACTGAGCACCATTTTGGGCTGGTCTGTTCACCAAGGATTTTACGGCATCGCTGCTTTTGTTGGGGCTGGGTTGACGTTTGCAGGGTTGAGTGGCTGGTGCGGCATGGCAAACCTATTGGGCATCATGCCATGGAATAATCAGAGCGCTGCTCAGTGAGCTCATGATTGAGCTGACCTCGAAATTATTGTCCTAATCGTGTTAAATGGCGCAATCGTTGAGTTGGCGGCAAAGATATTGGGACAGGCGGGAAGTAAACTGTGTCTCGTCTATACGAGCTAATGAACATTTATCCGGGAGCGCCCATGACCGACAGGGCGTGTTGGATGTCGATTTCCATGTGGACGACATTGCCGGCGGTGGCGAGCGTGCGTCCACCCAGCCATTTGAACAGAGACAAGGCCGCTTTGTTCTCGCGCAGGACGTCGAATTCGGCGTGTATGAAACCGTCGGTCAGGGCGTCGGAAAATAGGCATTGCATGAGGGCACGCGCCACGCCCTGATGGTGATAGTCATCCAGAACGGCGATGGAGAAATCGCCGCGTGTGTCGGGTAAGATGTCGGTTCGGATGATATGCGCGGCCGCGATGGCCGGCTTGTCGTCCAGGCTTGCATCGACAGCGCCCCAAGCCAGATGATCCTCATCGAAGTCTGTCAGGAGGGTCAGCACAGAGGGCGGCGCCTGTTTGAAGCCGGAGAAGAACCGCAAATAGCGGGACCGGTCTGACAAGGCGATGATGCCTGCTTCAATCAGGGCGGCATCGCCGTCTTGTAGCGGGCGCAGACAAAGCGCGCGACCATCAGTCATTTTTGTGTGGATCGCCGTCATTACAGTGCGCCTTCGTTGATCGGTTCCTGACACATTGCCGATGATATGACTATGGCCCGCCCCGAGCCTATCATATCGAACCCGTCATATAGCGCCTTCCAGACCGCGACGCGCCGCCGCGCCCGCACATCTACGCGTTGACCTTTCCGGTGCCCGGAGTAAACACACCGCCAAGCTGGAAGGAACTGATCTTACATGTCTTCTGAATGGAATGATCCGCGGCCAATGTCGCCGCATTTACAAGTTTGGCGTTGGCACGGGGCGATGCTCAGCTCGATCCTACACCGGGCGAGCGCGATCATTTGCTATGTCGCGCTGACCATTGTGTCGCTCGGCATCGTTGGCATGATGTTGACGGGCGGTATTCCACTGGCGCGGCTCATCTTTAGCCCCTTGGGGGCCATCGGCTTGTTCGTGTTTCTGTTCGCTTTCATGTTTATGGCGCTGGCGCAGTTGCGGCACGCGATTTGGAACCGGGGTGAGCTGTTCGATCCGGAGCTGAACAATAAACTCTCCTACGGCATGATCGTGTTGGCGCTGATCCTCGCTGCGGTCCTGACCTATGTGGGAGTGGCGTCATGAGCGCGCAGTCCGCCTCGCACGGCACAAAACATTTTAAGATGCACAGCCTGTCGGGCTGGGGCGTCATTATTGGACTGCCCTTTGCGGCGATCCACGCGGTCATGAACGTGCAGTACGGCGCGCACGGCATTAAGATGTGGCTGTCCAGTCCGCTTGGCGCGATCGGCATGATCGCGTTTCTGTCGGCCGCCATTCTCTACTGCAAGTTAGAGATGGACGAGGTCATTATGGATTATTTCAGCGGTGGCCTGCGTCGTTTCGGCCTCTGGAAAAACACCGCCGTCGCCCTCATTTTGTGGCTCGCTAGCGTCGTCGGACTTGTGTCCGTCGCTTTCCTTTAAAGGACCCCCGATGACTACTTTCATCGATCACGAATATGACGTCGTCGTTGTCGGCGCGGGCGGCTCCGGCCTCCGGGCAGCACTCGGCGCGGCGCAAGCAGGGCTCAAGACCGCTTGCGTCACCAAAGTCTTCCCGACACGCAGCCACACGGTTGCGGCGCAGGGCGGTATCGCCGCCTCGCTCGGCAATATGAGCCCGGATGACTGGCGCTGGCACATGTATGACACGGTCAAGGGCTCAGACTGGCTCGGTGACCAAGACTCGATCGAATATCTCTGCCGCAACGCGCCAGACGCCGTGTATGAGCTGGAACATTGGGGCATGCCGTTTTCGCGCACCGATGAAGGCAAGATTTATCAGCGCCCCTTTGGCGGCATGATGCAGAATATGGGTCAAGGCCCAGAGGCGCAGCGCACTTGCGCCGCCGCTGACCGCACCGGCCACGCCATGCTGCACACGCTTTATGGCCAGAGCCTGCGTCACGAAACCGAATTCTTTATCGAATATTTCGCGCTCGACCTGATCATGGAAAAAGGTGTCTGCCGCGGCATTACGGCGTGGAAGCTGGATGACGGCACGTTGCACCGCTTTAAGGCACAGACCGTGATCCTGGCCACGGGCGGTTATGGCCGCGTCTTCTTCTCGGCCACCTCGGCGCATACCTGCACAGGCGACGGCAATGCGATGGTGCTGCGCGCCGGACTGCCGCTGCAAGACATGGAATTCATCCAATTCCACCCGACCGGCATTTACGGCGCGGGCTGCCTGATTACCGAGGGCTCACGCGGCGAGGGCGGTTACCTGACCAACTCTGAGGGCGAACGCTTTATGGAGCGCTACGCCCCGTCAGCCAAAGATCTGGCGTCCCGCGATGTGGTCTCGCGCGCGATGACGATTGAGATTCGCGAAGGCCGCGGCGTCGGCCCGAACAAAGATCATATCTATCTGCATCTGGATCACCTCGACCCGGCCGTGCTGGGTGAGCGTCTGCCCGGTATTTCCGAGACGGCGAAAATCTTCGCCGGCGTTGATGTGACCAAGGAACCGATCCCGGTCCTGCCCACTTGCCACTATAATATGGGCGGCATCCCGACCAATTATCACGGCGAAGTCGTGACCAAAAAGGGCAAGAACCCGGACGCGGTCGTGCCCGGTCTGATGGCGGTCGGCGAAGCGGCCTGCGTGTCAGTCCACGGCGCGAACCGTCTCGGCTCCAACTCGCTGATCGATCTGGTCGTGTTTGGCCGTGCCGCAGGGATGCGTTGCGGCGAAGTCCTGACAGCGGGCGCGGATAAAAAACCGCTCGCCGACGATGCGGGCGAGGGGTCCATTGCCCGGCTCGAAAAGTTCAAAGCCGCTGATGGCTCCAAAGGCACGGCAGAGATCCGGCTCGAGCTGCAAAAAGCCATGCAGGCCCATTGCGCCGTGTTCCGCACCGAAGAGAGCCTGGCCGAAGGCGTCGAGAAAGTCACCGCGATTGCCGATGGCCTGTCCGATGTCTCCGTCGCGGATAAGACGATGGTCTGGAACACCGACCTGATGGAAACGCTAGAGCTCGATAATCTGATCGCCCAAGCCCGTGTCACTATTGCGTCGGCTGACAACCGTAAAGAATCACGAGGCGCCCACGCACACGAAGATTATCCAGACCGGCTCGACGCCAAATGGATGAAGCACACGCTGGCTTGGTATGATGACGCCAAGAACAAAGTGAAGATCAATTACCGCCCCGTGCATGATTACACGATGACCGACGGGATTGAGTATATTCAGCCTAAGAAGCGGGTTTACTGATCCATGCTCCTCGCGATTGCCGGATATCTGGCGATCGCTCTAGGGCTCGTGCATTCCATCCTCGGTGAACGGCTGATCTTTTCACGCTGGCGCAAGACTGCGCCTGATATCCCCCGGCAACATCGCGGCATTATCTGGGCTAGCTGGCATGCGCTGACCCTGTTTGGCGCAGCAATCGGGCTCATCCTGATCCGCGTCCCGTTGGACGTCCCCACCCTCATGATAATCGCCGCCGCGATGGTCTTAGCCGCCATCCTCGTCGCTTACGGAACGCGGGGGCGGCATCCGGGGTGGATTGTGCTGAGCGTGATTGGCGGACTGGTGGGGATTAGTGGGTTGGGCTGAAAGGGGCGGGTGAGGTTTGCGTGTCATCGCTTATCTGGACTATCCAGCTGGGCAGAGCGTCCATGTCGAGCCCTTTCAAAACGGTATGCGGGACGATCCTTAGGGTGTTTGGAATGTGAAGCAAGGGGTGGAGGTCCGACTTGGGGTAGGGAGCAACTTTTTTTTGGTTTGCAGGAGTGTCAAAATATTAGTCATATTTCGGTCCGCTTTGGGAGCAAAAGCGAACACTTGTTGGAATGCTTATGTTTGCTCACACCCGCAAACCTAAATATTCGTCTTTCAACTTGAGCAATTTAGTCCTTTTTAAAGTATCGACCATAGGCTGTTAATCCAACGACTTCCCCGTCGTGAACATCAAATTTTAATACCTTGCCTGTGCCACCAAGATCAACGCGTACCTGATTTGGAACGGTGTAGCCGCTGGCAATCCCTCTCATATTTCCGAAACGGATATTGAGTTGCTTAGATTTCGAAAAATCAACCTCAATATCGCCCAAAAGGGTGTTGGAGAATATGCCTGCATATTCGGCTCTATCTTGGGTTAGAACCATTGATCGCTCTGCTATGGTTTTGGAGCGCTCGCGGACTTTCTGTTCAGTTCTGGTCTTTGCCGCCACTAGTTTTTCGAAGCTCTCTTTCATGATCGCGTCCACATCACCTTTTTCTAGCAAACTGCTATAAGCAATATCGAGAATGGCACCGCTAAGCCTTCCGCCAATCAGATCGTTGTTGGCCAAAACAACAAGCCCAATATTATGAGCGGGAATAAACGACATGTGCGTGCGTGCACCGACGAAACCACCACCATGAGAATATATAATTTCATTTTTATATTCGCCAATTTCCCAGCCCCATCCATAGCCAGTTCCGCGAATGCCTCGGTCCATATTCTTTGTGCTGGCCAGGCGATTATGTGACTTTGCAATGACCGCAGTAGGGAAGATTTGCTTACCCTCAATCTGTCCTTCGTCCAGTTGAGCGATCAGAAACCGGGCCAGGTCAGGGGCGGTTGAAATCATACCTCCTGCCGCATGCATAGTATTATCTAGTTTGGTCAAATGATATGGTTCGGACATTGATGCACCCAAAACAGAATAAGGTTTTGCAACATCATACTCTTTCCGTTTAGCATCAGACATATAGGCCGACGTATGGTTCATCTGTAATGGCTCAAACACTCTTTCAGCTAAGGTTTTTTGCCAGTCTTGCGCATATTTTCGATCCGCCCACACGCTCAAAATATTATAGCCCATATTTGTGTAGTTATAGTCACCTAAACCATGTTTTCTGTCGGGAAGGACATTAGCGATCTGCTGGCGAAGAATGGCATTATTGTGTAAGCCGCTATAGGCTGTGCTGGTCGTAATATCTTCATTATAGATCCCTGATGTATGCGACAGCAGGTGCTTCACAGTTACAGTTTCAGGATCAATCTGCGGAAAGCTCAGATCTGGGAAGAGCTCAGACATAGACGTAGACTCGTTTATGTCTCCATCATGTTCCATCAGTAATGTTGAAAGAGCAAAGAACGATTTTGTCATCGATGCGATATAGAAAGCGGTATTCTGATTGACCCGTTTTTTCGCCTTTTGATCAGCATGGCCAAAATAGCCTTCGTAAATGATTTCGCCATCCTTGACGATGGCAACCGCTGTGCCGATATCCAAATTCACGTGTTTACTATAATTGGAAATAAATTTATCTATGACTTCCAAGCGTTCTTCGGCTTGCGCTTCAGTGGCCATTAGGAAAATTGGTAACAGCATTAACTTATAGATATATTTCATGATTGTTTCTTTCGAATTCGGGAAATTTCATAACGATCTTTGAACGCGTCAAAAACCTCATTTTCAGAGCTGAACACATGAAGATGTTCAGTATCAGTGAGTATTTTTTGCGCTTTTTGGATATCGCCCGCGGGGATTGCTGCTTTGAGTTCGGTCAGCACAAATTCGTATAACAATTGGTTGTATGCCATCAGCGTCATCAGCGCACTTTTGGTGCGAAATGCTTGTATAACATTCGATGTATCGAGGTTTAAAAGCCCGTTGAGCATCTCCCTGCCATCAACGCAAATACTGAGCTGAACATCTTCAGTTTTCCCATAAACCTCCGCTCCATGCTGGCGAACTATGGTCTGGACTCCAGGGAGGTCCTCTGCCTCATAAAGTTTTACGCGCACTTCAACACCGCGCTGAGCCGCTTGGATCAAAGGCCCCCTCAACCAATGTAAGACATTGGGCTCCAAGCTTGCCAAAATAATATGTTTGGCACCGTCTACCATTTGAACGCTATGCTGCCTCAATTGATCGGCACTTTTGACTTGGTAAATTTGTTCGTCGTCTTGTGGTTCGGGCAATTTTTCCAAAAGCGATGAAAGCGCGCTAATATTATTGTTAAATTTCTCGGATTCACCATCAAGCAAACGTTTCCATGGAACTGCGACGCATTGTTTGCTGGAACCACTTGTTTGTTCAATGCCACCCTTTTGCGTCAACCTATCAATCGCTTTGTAGACATTGGCTACGGCCTTATCGACGCCCTTGGCGATTGCATAACCGGTATGGGGACCTTCCCTAAGAAGATATAGATACACGCTACTTTCCAGCTGAGTGAATCCAACTTCCATCAGCATTTTTTCAATCTTGGTGTGCACTACAAGCTCATAAATATATTAGTATTGATAACTACTACGACCCATAGTTCCACCGATCTCGTTTTGTCAATAGGTCTTGGGCCTAGCGTCCGCTAAGGGGATTAATGTTCGAAAAAATCCAGATCAGTTCCGACGGTGGGAGTTCTGCTTAGTCCTCAACCCAAACTGCGCGTGCCGTTCGGTGTTTCCCCACTGTGAATCCCTTGGATTGCATCTCAAACTCCAAAACCAATCCCCGCCTTCAAACCTCATGATAGACCCGTCCACCTCACGTCCCAAGGCATGAGGGGGACACATCGACCCTGAATTCGGGACGGGAGGGACGGCGCGGGTGTGCCGGGTGGGTCGGGGTGACAGCTGACCAATGATTGGATGGGCTGATCTTTGATCTCTCAGCCAGCGAGAGCCCGGTCTTCTGACCAGCGGCAGGTGATGTGCCTGCGGTCTGGCTCGGGCTCCGTGGGCGTCAGATCGAAATGGGTCTATGCCTAAGGGCGAGAGCCAAACATCTCGGAGAGGTTGCCCCTCACAGGGCGACGGTCGCTTCGGGTTAGGCCGCTCGGATGCCGGGCCTCGGATCGATCTGGCGTGTTGCGACCGCTGCGTCTGTCTTGATCGCGTGGGCTCTGCTCTGCGACGAAACGGTTATCTTATTCTATCCCGGTCACGGGACAGAGCCCACGCCTCATGTCTGATCCGATGATGAGGAGACACTTTTTAGAGTGATGCTGACGACCGCCGTCAGTCGCAGGATGGTGTGTGGGCAGGCGATCCGTCATCGTTGCTTTCCCGCATCGCCTATCCACGCTACCCCGTCGCCATGACTTCCCTGTTCGAATCTGCTGGACTGTCTGACGGTGCGCCGCAGCCATTGGCCGAACGGTTGCGCCCGGCTGAACTGTCCGAGGTCATCGGGCAGGATCATTTGCTGGGCGAAGACGGCCCGATTGGGCGGATGATGGGGCAGGGGCGTTTATCGTCCATGATCCTGTGGGGACCGCCGGGCGTCGGCAAGACGACGATTGCGCGGCTGCTCGCGCGGGATGTCGGGTTGGAATTTGTCGCGCTCTCCGCCGTATTTTCGGGCGTGGCGGATTTGCGCAAAGTGTTTGAGGCGGCCCGCGCGCGGCGAGAGACCGGGGCCGGGACGTTGCTGTTCGTGGATGAGATCCACCGTTTCAACAAGGCGCAGCAAGACGGCTTTCTGCCCTTTGTCGAAGAGGGGGTGGTGACATTGGTTGGCGCGACGACGGAAAATCCGAGCTTTGAGCTTAACGCCGCGCTTCTGTCACGCGCGCAAGTGTTTGTGCTCAACCGATTGGACGCAGCGGCGCTAGAGGGATTGCTGGCGCGGGCGGAACGGCTGCTGGAGCGGGCTTTGCCGGTGACGCAGGATGCGCGGGCGCAGCTGATCGATTTTGCCGATGGGGATGGGCGCTACCTCCTGACATTGGCGGATGAGGTGTTCGCGCAGAAGGCAGAACTGGACGCGGCGGCGCTGGGCAAGTTTCTGCAAAAGCGCGCCCCGGTTTACGACAAGAGCGGGGAGTCGCATTACAATCTGATTTCCGCGTTGCACAAATCGATGCGCGGCTCGGACGTTGATGCGGCGCTCTATTGGCTCGCGCGGATGATCGATGGCGGCGAAGATCCGCGCTACCTCGCGCGGCGGATCGTGCGCTTTGCAAGCGAGGACATAGGCGCGGCCGATCCCGTCGCGCTGATGATTTCGGCGGAAGCGGCCCGGACCTATGAGCGGCTCGGCAGTCCGGAAGGCGAGCTGGCGCTAGCCCATGCGGTCATCCATTGCGCCACCGCGCCGAAGAGCAATGCGGTCTACACAGCGTGGAAAGCGGCGAGCGCACTGGCGAAGAGAACGGGCTCAGTCGCGCCGCCCAAACATATTCTCAACGCGCCGACCAAAATGATGAAGTCGCTCGGCTACGGCGCGGGCTATCAATATGATCATGATGCAGAGGACGGGTTTTCTGGCGCGGATTATTGGCCGGACGAGATGGAGCGCGTGGCGCTCTATCAACCGAAACAGGCGGGCCGGGAAAGTGCGATCGCGGACCGGATGGCGCGCTGGCAGGCGCTACGTGAGGGCCGCAAATAACGCGCGTCAAAAGACTGTCATAAAGGAAATCAGACCCTATAGATGGAATCATGACTGCTTTGTCGTCATCATCTGCGCATCCGATTGTGCCGCAAGGCAGCACGCTGGATCTGCTCAAGCATGTGCTCGATGTGCTGCCCAACCCGGTCTATGTGAAAGACCGAAGCCATATTTGGGTTGAAGCCAACAAGGCCTTCTGTGATCTGCTTGGTCGTCCGCGCGACGCTCTGCTCGGTAAGTCAGATTATGATTTTAACCCGCCCGAACAGGCGGATATTTTCTGGGCCATGGATGATGAGGTGTTCCGCACGCACGGCAAGAACATCAACCAGGAAGAGACTGTGAACGCGCAGGGCGAGACGCTTTGGGTGCAATCGCAGAAAAGCTATTTTTGCGCAGTAGATGGCTCTGAATATCTCGTCGGGGTTCTCACCGATCTGACAGACATGAAAGCGCATGAGGCTGAGTTGGCAGAGGCTGAACAGGATGCGTTGGCGGCGGCGCGAGCCAAGTCTGAGTTCCTCGCCAATATGAGCCATGAAATCCGCACGCCGATGAACGGTGTTTTGGGCATGACCCAGATCCTGCGCGGCACAGAGCTAAGCGAGATGCAGTCGGAACTTGTCGAGACTTTAGATCGGTCGGGCAATGCGCTGCTAAGCTTGATCGACGATATTCTCGATTTCTCAAAAATCGAAGCGGGTCAGTTGCAACTCTCGCCGGAGCCGTTTGAGTTGCGCAGCATGGTGGACGATGTGGCGGTGCTACTGGGGACAGTAGCGCGCGACAAGGGACTGGACCTGTTGGTCAAATTTGCGCCCGGACTGCCCGATATTGTTATAGGGGATGCTGGGCGGTTGCGTCAAATCATGATGAATCTGATCGGCAATGCCGTCAAATTCACAGACGCTGGATATGTCTGTGTGGAAGTCGACGGGCAGATCAACGCTGACATATTGCAGCTGTCGGCCAGTGTGTGTGACACAGGCATTGGTATCGCTGCGGATAAGCTTTTGACGATTTTTGAGAAGTTCCAACAGGCGGATGGGTCGACCACACGCCTCTATGGTGGCACTGGGCTGGGACTCGCAATTTCTCGCGACTTAGCATTGCTGATGGACGGTACACTCACGGCGACATCTGTGCCGGGCGAGGGCGCGCGATTTACGCTTAATGTGGCTCTACCCATCGTGGACGGGGCAGCGGCTTGTGCTTTGGAGACCCCCGTCGACCCATCGCTGGAGAGATTAAAAATACTCGCCGTCGACGACATTCCTCTTAATCTCGATATTATCAAATCTCAGCTTGAACAGTTGGGATTATCTGCGGATGTCGTCGCGTCTGCTAAAGACGCTGTCGAACACCTCGTTGCCGCAGAAAAAACCGGCGATCCCTACACGCTTTTAATCACAGATTACCAAATGCCAAATTTGGATGGATTGAAACTGGCGCAGTCTCTGCGTAAATATCCGCGCTTCGCCAGTCTCGCCATTATTGTCATGTCGTCGGTGAACGATGCGACCGTGAAGGCAGGATTTAAATCCGTGGGCGTCGAAGACTATCTCGTAAAGCCGATTGTGATGACAGACTTCAACCGAATGCTCTCGCGGCTAAGCAGCGGTTAGAGAGTATCTCCTAGCGATCTCTGAGAGAGTGCTCTCTGATCCCCGGTTTTTCCAGCCATGCTAATAGGAAAGCGCCGCCGCCCGGGGAGAGACGACGGCGCAGACAGCCTAGTGATGAGGACGGGTGTGAAACCCGGGGGACTAGGCCGCTTGACGAACCTCGTCACGGCTCCAAGCATTTGGTTGGAAGGCCGTGTCTAGCGGCGTGCTCGCGATATGGTTTGTATAGTTGGACAAGACTTTAAACGCCGTGCCGAGAACGACTTCGAGTACTTGCTGTTGACCATAGCCGGCCGCGAAGAATGCATCGAGATTATCTTGAGTTGGCCAGCCGCGAGTCTCATTTACGACGCGGGCGAACGTGCGTAGCGCTTCAAGCTTCGCGTCAGCAATCGGCGTATTGGTGCGAAGGCTTTCGATGACGTCTGCGGAAACGCCAGTCGCTTGGCTGATCGTCGTGTGGGCGGCCATGCAATAGTCGCAGCCATTGAGCCGGTTGTTCGTCATCAGTACGATTTGCTGCTCGGTTGGGGAGAAGCTGGTCTTGTTCAAAAGTTCACCGAGCTGAGCATAGGCATTCAGCAAGGATGGGGCTTCGGCCATGGTTGCGAACAGGTTCGGGATAAAGCCAAGTGACCCTTGCGCGCCTTTGAGAGTCGCTTGGGCGGCTTGCGGGGCGGAGTCGACGGTGTGAAGTGTGAAGTCAGTCATGATGGTCTCTTTCGTTTGGGTCTGGTCGACCCTGCGATCGGGTTAAGTGATTAGTTTTAGACCGTTCGGTCCATTTCTATTTGGACCCACAGGTCCAGTATTTCAAATCACAACGCATCACGTCCGATCACAGCCGTGTGAGCATCCGACTTTTGATGAGGCAATGATCGCGTGGACGCGACGGAGGCGGGCGGTTAGTCAGGATTCAAAGGAGACCATCATGTCAGACATCGTTCTATCGTCCCGAGATTCAGACGTCGGGTCCGTTGCAATTGTCACGCTGAACCGGCCCAAGGCGATGAACAGTTTCAACATCGCGCTGTTCCAGCGGATGGTCACAGTGTTCGACGAGCTAGACCGAGACGACAGCGTTCGGGCGATTGTTCTAACGGGGCAGGGTCGGGCCTTTTGTGCGGGCGCGGACATTTCGGATGGATTTGGCTCGGCTGGGTTGGATTTTGAAGCGGAACGAGTGGACGGTGTGCCGCGCGATACAGGCGGCGTGCTAAATTTGGCGATCGCTCGTCTCGATACGCCAGTGATAGCCGCGATCAACGGATCCGCTGTGGGTGTAGGTCTAACCATGACGTTGCCGTGCGATATTCGGATCGCCGCGCGGAAAGCGAAATATGCGTTCCCTTTTGTCCGGCGCGGGATTGTCTTCGACGGGGCAGCGAGCTTTTATTTACCTAAACTGGTCGGGTTTTCCAAAGCGACGCAATGGTCCCTCACCGGGTCTTTCATCGATCCCGAGGATGCGCTGAACGCGGGTCTATTCTCTGAATTACATGACAATGAGGCCGTCTTGCCGCGCGCGATGGAACTGGCGCGGGACATTGCCATCAACTGCTCACCGGAAGCTGTGTCGCAAAATAAACGCCTGCTCCGGGCTACAATGCTGGGGCATGGCACACTCGCGACCGAACCCTTCACAGCGCATATGGCGGAGAGCGATTTGTTAGAGCAGATGTTTGTCGCGCCAGATTGCGAAGAGGGTGTGCGGGCGTTTTTGGAAAAGAGAGCGCCACGCTTCGCTGATCGTGATACGGGTTAGGAGACGCTAGAGTATATTAATGTTTGTAAGGCTGTGGTTGCGATCGTGAGAAGGATAAGATCATGAATGAAAAGCAGAGAGCGAACTGGTTAAATATTCGGGCCAAAGGTTACTGGCACTTTGTCATCGTGAGAGGCGTTTTGTTTTGGGGTATAGTCACGGCCTTCATTTTCTCGGCACTCATGTCGGTTTTCAATGAGCCCAGCTTTCTCTTTTATCTACTTCTCGCCATTCCAACCTTCATGATCGGAGGGCTTTTTTGGGGTATGTGGACTTGGGCGTCGGCTGAAAAATCCTATAAGATACGTCAATCACAAAAGAGCCCGTCATTATGACTCAAAGTCGAAAATTTGACCGACGTTTCGTCCTTTTGGGCGTTTCGGCTCTGTCCCTCACCGCGTGCGAAACCCTCGACCCAGCGCTAATCGAAAGCGTGCTCGGATCAGGCGCGTTAACGGAAGGGGATGCGGCTCTCGGTATTCGTGCCGCGCTCGACAATGGCGTCGGGAATGCGCTGAGCAATCTTGGGCGTCGTGACGGTTATTTCGGCAATCCCACTGTCAAAATCCCGCTCCCCGGCGTGTTGCAAGACTTACAAGGCTATCTGGCGCCGATCGGGGCAGATGGATTGTTGGTAGAATTGCAGCAGCAGCTGAACCGCGGGGCTGAAAAAGCCGCGCCCATCGCCCGTGATATTTTCATCGGTGCGGTGCGGGGGCTGACGATCCAAGATGCGATCAACATTGTTCGCGGTCCAGATACCGCGGCGACGGATTATCTCCGTGACCGGACGACGACCAGCCTGATCAATCTCTTCTCGCCGATTATGGAGAGCGCTCTAGCCGATACGGGGGCGCTGCGATTGGTCGATGATATTGATCGGCAAGTTCCTGTGGGACTTCTCACAGGGAGTGGGGTCGATCTGAAATCTGACCTCATTGGCCACGGCGTCGACTATGGGTTGCGCGGCGTTTTCCACTTCATTGCCGAAGAAGAAAAAGCCATCCGTAAAGACCCGGCGGCCCGAACATCCGCTATTCTGAGACGTGTTTTCGGTTAAATCAGCTTAATTCGGTACCGAAACGACCTAAAATCGATGGTTAATGCATTATTAACTTTCGTCTCCTGCCAATCTGTGATGACTATAATACCGGATAGCGTTGACCCTCCCCTTTGGGGTCTACGTGTGGGGCGTAGACAGGTTTGGGGAGAACCATCTTGGCGACATTTGGGAAATTTTGGAAATCAGTAAAGCGGCGTCCGAGCGCACGGATCGACATTATCTTCGATGATGCCGATATCCCTGATCTATCAAACTCCGGAATGTTCATTGCCAGTGGTCTTCGCGCGGCGCGCGGCGCGCAAACGTCCCTTCGTCGAACGATCCTCAATGACGTTGCGAATGTCCTGCAATGCAGCCCAGATGAGCTGGGCTTTCTATTTATGGACCCAGTGATTGCTGCGAATGATAGTGATCCTGTCATGATGCCGGATTTCCACGCGACATTACAGAGCGAGACACGCGCGGCTGTACGCTGAGCCTTGGACTTGCCGCCACATGGTCGCAGTCTGACCTTGTTCAGCCATCATTCGGCCTAAGCTATTTATAACGACCTCCTGAGATTTATTGCTAGGAGGCTGTCATGATCAACCGTTCTCAATCCCCGAATCCGAGTTCGCCGCCGGGATCAGGCTCGCGGTCACTTGGGCTGAAGCTCATCGTGATTCTGGCGCTGATCGTGCTCATGGCTGTGCCGGTCATGTTCATATCATTCATCAGCTTTGAGCGGTCATCCCGCGCCGATGAGGTAACCCGCGAAGTGAGCCAAACTTATGGTGGTGAACAGCGATTACTGGGCCCCGTCCTCGTTGTGCCCTATCGTGAAACCCTGCCCAACGGTGGAATTCGTGAGGGTGATTACATAGTTTCGGCTCTCACGGGTGAGGCGGTTCTGGACGGCGTCACAGTCGAAGAGAAAACTCGGTCTCTTTATAAGGTTCCGATTTACACGGCGGACGCAAAGTTCTCTGCGACTTTGCCAGATTTGAAAGAGACCTTGCCTGAACAAGCCGGGCTCACCTTCGACATGGAGCAAGCCAAAATTGTCGTGGGGATTGGCGATGTGACGGGTCTCCGGTCCGATGCGAGTTTGACGGTCGGTGGCCAGACACTGACGTTCGAGCCATATTCAGGCGCAGCGCGCTTTGATAGATCCGACAGGATGTATGAGGTGGAAGCTGCGCGAAGACACACTCAGCAGCAATCAACAACGCCGCCCATTATTTATGATCGGTTAGATTCGGGCGGCGTAACGCTGCTCTCGGTTCCTGTGTCCAATATGTTCAGCGAAGGCGAGACGACGGTCTCGGCACAAATTGCTTTTACAGGTGCGAACCGGCTTTCTGTTTTACCTTATGCCAAAAGTACGACGTTGCGGATGAGTTCAGATTGGCCGCATCCGGGTTTTGCGGGCCGTTTTCCGCCCGGAGACCGAACAATCACGGAGACGGGGTTTTCCGCCGAATGGACCGTTCCATATCTACGGCGCGGTTTACCATCTCAAGGTCGGGCGGGAGAGCTGATGGGTTTGGTCCACGGCAACTCGGATATGCAGGTCAATTTCGTCAGCCCGCTCAACCCATATCAAACCGTCAATCGGGCGCTGAAATATGCGGTGTTGTTCATTGGTCTCGTCTTTCTCGCCTATTTCCTTATGGAAACCTTACTCGGTGTAAGAGTTCATCCTGCGCAATATCTGCTGATCGGGATCGCCCAGGCCGTGTTCTACCTGCTGCTGCTCGCCTTCGCTGAACATATCGGGTTTACCCTGGCCTTTCTATTGAGCGCCACCGCGACCGTTGCTTTGACAGCGGGCTATGCAGGCGCTGTCTTCGGGCGGGATTTCATCTGGAAATCAGTGCTTGTCTTTGGATCGGTTTACGCCTTGCTTTTCGTGCTGATGCGTATTCAGGACTTTGCATTGATGGTCGGCGCATTGGTCAGCTTCGTCGCCGTTGCCGCGACCCTGTATCTGACGCGGAATTTGAACTGGTATGGCGGCGAAGATGACAAAGCTTAGGCTAAAACATCCGCGTCGAAGGTGGCTTCGGCGCGGGATAGTCTACGGTTCGGCGCCTGTCGTCATTCTGGGTTTGATGTTGCTAGTCGGCGTGATCGCCAGTTCGGATTCGGCATATTTAATGGGTCGAACATATGCGGCCATTGCTCTGTCGATTGTCCTCGGCACCCTCGGAATGGGTGTCGTTGTTAGTCCATACATCGAACGATTGAATGCGGCAGGCCCGTTCAGATTTGATCAACTCTTTGCGTTGGCTATGAAAGCTGCACTTGTCACGCAGCTAATCGCAATGGTGCTTTTTTGCATCGCAATCACGGTCTCTGATTTGGAACGGGGCATCTCAGCTGTGGGCTTCATACTCTACTTGTTTGGAGCCATGCTCTTTGGTGTGCCGCTGTTCGTTTGTATAACCGTACCGATCGCATGGCTGGCAGTAGGCTCTTTTCGGGCGATCGCGCTGGAAACCGCATTGTCACAGGGCGACAAAATGCCTGACCCAGAACAGTGAAACCAATCGACTAAGGACTTCGTTTCTTACACAGACCCCGCTATAGAGCGGGGTCTATAGGAAAAGGATGTCCACATGGTTCAGCTCACGCTGCCCAAAAATTCTAAGATCGGCAAAGGCAAGGTCTTCAAGTCTGAAGGTGCGAGCGCAAATCTGCGCACGTTCAAGATCTATCGTTATGATCCATCGGATGGTGGTCAGCCGAGCTGGGATAGCTATCAGATCGACCTGAGCGAATGTGGACCAATGGTTCTCGACGCGCTGTTTAAGATCAAGAATGAGATTGATCCGACTCTCGCCTTCCGTCGGTCCTGTCGCGAAGGCGTCTGTGGATCCTGCGCAATGAATATTGGTGGGCGGAACACGCTGGCCTGCACCCGCGCGATTGAAGATGTGCCGGGCGGTGATGTGACAATCAGTCCATTGCCGCACTTGCCAGTCGTACGTGATCTCGTTCCTGACCTATCCAACTTTTACAAGCAGTATGCATCGATCGAGCCTTGGCTGCACACAACCGAAGCGGAACCCAAGGAAGAATTCCTTCAGACGCCTGAAGACCGAGAAAAACTAGACGGTTATTATGAATGTATTCTGTGCGCATCATGTTCGACGTCTTGCCCGTCCTATTGGTGGAATGGCGATCGCTATCTTGGCCCCGCGGCGCTGTTACAGGCTTACCGCTGGTTGGTGGACAGCCGCGATGATGCCAAAACCGCACGGCTGGATGAATTGGAAGATCCGTTCAAGCTTTATCGCTGCCACACGATTATGAACTGCGCCAATGTTTGTCCCAAGGGTTTGAACCCGGCGAAGGCGATTGCTGAAATTAAGAAAATGATGGTTGAGCGCGCGTAGCGCTCACTAGGCGGCGTGACGTGGTTCGCCAATCTCTGCGCTGACTGTGGTGTCGTCGATCATCGGCAAAGCTAAGGTGAAGTAGAACACGGTCCCTTTGCCAGGTGTGCTGTGGAGTTCTAGCGTCCCACCCATCATCTCCGTCAATTCGCGACAAATGGATAGGCCGAGTCCGGTTCCCTTGGCTGTTGTTGTCTTGGCGGATGCCGTCTGTTTGAACCGTTCGAAGACTGTGCCTTTTTCGTCGTCCGAAATACCAACACCCGAGTCCTGAACATAGAATTGAACTCCGGCGAGACCGTCACGAATGCCGACCAAGCGCGCGCCAATACGAACGCCACCCAATTGGGTGAACTTCAGTGCATTCCCCACAAGATTATTGAGAACTTGGCGAAGGTGAGGGGCATCACCGATCAGCTGTTCCGGAATGCCCGGCCCGATATCTATGCCGATCCAAAGGTTTTTCTCTGAGGCTTTGACACCGAACAGATCGCTGACATCTTGCAGTAATTCCCGCGGAGTAAAAGGCTCCGCAATGGTTCGCACTGTGCCATCTTCAAGTCGCGCCATGTCCAAGACTTCGTCGATGATCTCCATCAGACTATTCGCGCTCACTGTGATGAGGTGCGCGTAACGACCCTGTGTTTCAGGGAGATCAGACTGTGCCAGCATGTCTGATAATCCGAGAATGCCGTGTAACGGAGTTCGGATTTCATGACTCATTGTCGCCAGAAACTCGCCGCGCGCCCGCTCTGCCGTTTGAGCACGGGAGACGGCACTTTCTAATTGCGAGAGATTGCGAAACACTATGTCAGCTGTGATCGCGCAGATCGGCCCCGCCATCAGGACTGCAACGCAGGCCTGAACCGTCCGCTGCCAAGCCAGAATGGCATCGACACCAGTCGGACCAGATGCGGCTGTGATTTTGTACATGATGCCGATCAGAACCAGACTCGATAGAATGTAGAGCGTTGAGATCAGGCGAGTTCCGACAAAGGCGATGAAAGCCGCCGACGCGCAGAGGACCGGTAAAAGAGCGGTATTGATGCCATATGGAGGCACGCCGGGTATCGTCTCAATCGACGCGGCAACGCCGATCGATGAGAGGGCTAGGACAGAGTAGGCCAGCCCGAAGAATACTGGGGACTTCGTAAACCGGACTGCGAGAGTCAGACAGGTGAAGACGATACAGGAAAAAACGGAAATATTATGCTGGGGTGTCCAGCCGCCATAGACCACGGCCATCGAAATCATGTTGAGAAGTTGTACAGTCAGGAAGATGAGGCCCATTCCATAGACCATGCGCGCTCGGGCGCGGGTTGCGGCGTCCAACGTCTTGTCGATCTTGAGAAAGCTCTCAAAGCTTTCGCCGAAATGTCTGAGCCCCTTCAGCATCGGGTCCCCATAGGCTGAAAATCTTTCCGTAAGCTAAAGCTTGCGACAAAATGATCCGAAATTATGCGGCTGATTCTACGGTCGTTTAAGCTGCGAAAGTGGTTGCTTGACGTCCAGCGTCCGGAAGGACGAGCGTGAAGTAGAAGGCCGTCCCAACGCCCACGGCGCTCTCCATTTCAAGCGTTCCGCCCATTGCGGACACTAAATCATTGCTAATCGCGAGGCCGAGTCCGGTTCCGTCAGCCTCGGTCGTCAGGCCTGACGCGCTCTGTCCAAATCGCTCAAACACACGGGCTTTGGCATCGTCCTCGATTCCTACGCCTGTATCTTGGACAAAGAATTGGACGGCATTGTTCTCCTCGGTAGAGCCGACCAATCGGGCCCCGATGCGAACGCCGCCTCGATGTGTGAACTTGATCGCGTTCCCGACGAGATTGTTGAGAACTTGCCTTAAATGTGGGGCATCACCGAGCAGATTATCCGGCAGAGCCTCAAGACCGTAAGTGCCGATCCACAAGCCTTTTTGAGATGCGTTGGCCGTGAACAGGTTGCAGACTTGTTGTATTAAATCACTTGGATCAAATGGCTGGTTGCTGATTTGAATGGCGTTGGTGTTCTCCTCGCCAAGATGTTCAGATCGAGCTCTACCGAGCGATTCATTGACGATGGTCAGAAGATTAGAGGCACTCATCTCAATGATGTTGAGATGGTTCTGTGTTGTTTCGCTATGATCCCCTTTTCCGAGCAGATCTGAGACAGAGATGATGCCGTTGAGGGGCGTACGGATTTCGTGGCTCATGGTGGCTAGCAATTCTTTGCGGGCCGCTTCGGCACGGGTCGCGCGGCGTAGTGCAGACTCGATGTTGGTCAATGCCGAATAGGCTAATCGGGACAGGGTGAAGGCCGTAATGCCGAGCAAAGACACGGCGACGGAGATCTGCATGGACCGCAGTTCAGTGATCACGCTGAATTCGGCGCTCATCGGTGCCACGCCGGACATTCGGTTCAACCCGATCACCAAGCCGAGGCAAAGGACGGCGTAGAGCATTGTTGTCAATCGCGTGCCGACGATAGCTGCAAGAACGATCCCGACACAAAGAATAGGTAATGTCGGTGTGTGGATGCCGCCGCCCAACATTTCTGAGGTCTTGGCCGCCACGCTGTGCCGAGCGGATATCCAGACGGCTGATAAAGGAAAAACAGTGAAAAACAGGCCATAGACCGTTGCAGATTTGGTCCAACGCACCATTAGAAGGGCCAAGGCCATGATGACGCAAGTCGCGGCCAATATAGGCCGTTTTAACGCGAACCCGTCATAACAGACCATGAAATAGATTAAATTTGTGATGAGTAACGCCAAAAAGCCAAGGCAGCTCAGATATATGACGCGTGCGCGAAGTCGTTTTTCCGCGCTCATCTCGGGACTGATCCGAAGGAAGCGCTCGAATGCGTCTTTATGATGCGACCAGTTCCCGATCATCCGAATTGGCTAAGGGAAAGAGGTTAAGGGGGGCCTACAGGCTGGTGACTATTTTACGTAACTGCGCCGTCGCTTCGTCCGCATTATCGGGTATTTCGCTGGGCGGAATGAAATTGCCAAAAGTCAGACGAAATAGACGGTGTTTCTTATTCAGAAGCTCATGGAACAAGGTAATATCGCGTAGCTCTCCACTGACGCGATGGAAGAAGTAATATAGCATTGAGTTCCGGGCCTGAATGCGGAGTGGGATCACTGGAACATTATATTTTTTGGCCACCATAGCGGCCGAGCGTTCCCATGATTGATCAACCAGACCATGCCATGTCATCCGCGCCAGACGACCCGCTGGGAAGATGACAATGCATTTCTCTTCTTTGATGGCCTTTCGCATGGCAACCATCGTCTCGCGCGTTTTGGCGAGACTGCGTTTTTCTTTCACCCATTCCACTGGAATGATGATGTCTTCGCCTTCTGGGATCACGCGGAGCGCATCGGCATTAGCAAGGAAGACATGATCGCGGCGTCGATCACGGATCGCTTGAAATACGGCGAGCCCATCGGCGAGGCCAGTGGGGTGATTGGCGATAAGGATGCACGCGCCTTTGCGCGGGATGTTCTGAAGCCCCTCGACCGCTGTCCGTGGTGAGATATGATGTGCCACCATCCGAAATGCCTCGTGACCGCTCATGGGGCGCACGGCATTGGCGAGGAACACCGCCGCATCATACGCAAGGAGTCGATAGAGCAGGGGGCGAACAGCCCGCCAGAGCCGGGGGCGACTGACAAGTTTAGGCGCGCGTTCGCGGATCAGCTGTTCGACGATATGCACGCCGCGCGTCTTGACCGGGGTCGGCCCGGTTGGCAAGCGCCGGACTATGTCTGATCCTATCAATGTTGTGTTTCTTTGCACGGGGAACTCGGCCCGCAGCATCCTATCGGAAGCGCTTTTGAACGATTTGGGAAAGCGGCGCTTTCGCGCATTTAGCGCGGGGTCTCAACCTTCAGGCGTTCCGCATCCTGATGGTTTGGCAGAACTGCGCCGACGTGGACATTCGACAGAAGGTTATCGCTCGAAAAGTTGGGATGCTTTCTCAGGGGACGATGCGCCCGCCTTCGATATTGTCATCACCGTCTGCGATAGTGCGGCGGCGGAAACATGCCCGGTCTTTCACGGCCCTGGTCTTCGCGTTCATTGGTCGGCGCCAGATCCCGCCCATATTAAGAACGACACGATCCGACGGCAGGCATTCTCGGATGTCTATGATCTTTGTCGGTCCCGCATTGAGGCTTTAATCGCGCTGCCTGAGACAGCTTTGACTGATCGGCAAGCTTTGCAGGCGATTGCGCAATAAAAAAGCCGCCTCACTTGGAGGCGGCTTTCAGATTTAGAGTCAGCTTGGTAAAGCCAATTGAGACTATAGTTTCGGCGGTGTCTTGCGACGCGGAGCCGGTTTCTTCGTTGCAGGCTTCGTTGCTGATCCGCCCATATCCTTGGGTGGGAACATTTTCTGCAGGACATCACCCGCCCAGTCACGACCACCAATGCCGAAGGCAAGGGCGCCAGCGACGGCTGCACCAATGACCAGAGCGCCGAAGGCTATTGGAATGATATCACCCGCTGGGTCCAACGAAGACAGGCCGAGGAAGACAAAGATCAGAATGGCGACATAACGGAAGAATTCCGCGATGCGCGGGCTTATCACGCCAGCCATAATCCGAGCAATGAAGTTAGCCAAGAACACGCCGATCATGATCAGAACGGCTGCGCGTAGCAACTGTCCGCCAAACCCGACAATGTCATTGAAGACCTCGGTCAGTTGATCAATGCCGAGAATGTCCAGCGCCGCTGTCAGGCCGAGGACGGCAATGATGAGGAATGCGAGGTTCCCAGCGACCGAAGAAGGTTGCACCCGCAGACCTTCGCCGTCGTCAACGGACATGAGTGTGTTGACGCTATTGTCAAACCCGAGGGTTGGCAAAAAACTCTTCAGGAAGTTCGACACGAATTTTCCGATGAAGATGGCTAAACCCAGTACGACGATGGCGCTGACTAGATATGGAATGAAGTCCAAGAAGGACTGGAGCATACCGCTGAGCGGAACTGAGATAGCGCTAATATCAAGAACGTCGAGGGCTCCGATCGCGAAGAACGAAATGACAATAACAAAGAGTAGCGTTCCAAGCGCATTTGCAAGCGATCCTGTTGATCCGGTCGCTGACGCGACACCAAAACGAGTCATCAAATTGTCAATTTGCACGGCTCGCAAAGTAGTCGTCACTGCGTTCTGAGCAATCTTGGCAATGGCATAGCCAATGCCGAAGAGCAGGGCTGCACCGATCAGGTTGGGCAGGAAGGCCGCTATATTGCGGAACAGATCATCAATTGGCTGAGCATATTCGCCAAGATTGAGGAAGCCGAGAAAGGGCGCGACGAAGAATAGTAAGGTCAGCCAGAAACCTGCGCGTCCAAGCGCGCTGCCGAGATTACCACCCGTTGTCTTTGCCTTAGCGCCAAACTGGGTCTTGTTAATGATGGTCGTCACAACCGTTCTGATGATGAAAGCGATAAGCACCGCCACGATGGCGGTGATGACGGCGGCGAGCCAGCCAGGCATGGTCGCCATGAATTCGTTGATCTGGTCCATAATAAGGGTCCCCTCCTATTTCGGCAAAGTAGCACCGATACCGTCGACTCAGTGTGAGTCTATGGCCGAGTGACCTTACCTTACAGTAAGTTAAACGTGGCGTGAACGGACTCGTTCCCTCTTGAGTGGTTAATTGGTTCGAATTTGTTGACGAAGATAGGGCGAATGGCCGAAAGCCGCGCCGTGACCCGCCCGACTCGATCTGATGATGCCCCTGATTCGGTGCCGCCTATTCGCCGTCCTATCCTGTTCTATGCCTCGGCAATGGTGGCGTTTGGCCTCCTTGGCGCGGCAGTTCTGGCGCTCCTGCTTTGACCGTTCGGCCAACGTCTGTAAGCGAATGGCTGGCGGCGAAACGCTCATCGGGCGCTTTGACTGATGATGCTGTGCAAACGTTGGCAGCGGCTGCGTTGGATGCCACCTTGGACCGTCTAAGAGATTATAACCCTGAGCCGGGGTTGCTGGGCCTGTTCGGCCGTGACCCCACGCCGAAAGGGCTTTATTTGTGGGGCGGCGTTGGACGCGGCAAATCCATGCTGATGGATGTGTTCTTCCGTCTCGCGCCGACCCAACCCAAGCGCCGGGTTCATTTCCACGCCTTCATGATCGATGTGCATGACCGTATCAATGAATGGCGCAAGCTTGACCGGTCTGGTCGGCGAGCCAGTCCACACCATAAACGAGGCGATGGGGACGATCCGATTGTCCCTGTCGCGCGGTCCATCGCGGCTGAGGCGACGCTGCTCTGTTTCGACGAATTTCACATTACGGACATTACGGACGCCATGATTTTGGCGCGCCTGTTTGAAGCCTTGTGGGCGGAAGGTGTCGTCGTGGTTGCAACATCGAACAGACCGCCGCGCGATCTCTACAAAAATGGGCTTAATCGTGCTTTGTTCGAACCCTTTATCAAAATGATGCCGCAGCACTTAGTCGTTTTCGATTTTGACGGACAGACGGACCATCGTTTACGGCAGCTGAGCGCCGCACCAGTTTATTATGCGCCGCTCAATGCAGATACACAGGCGGCTATGGACATGGCTTGGGCTCGAATAACGGGAGAGGCTAAGATGCGGCCGACGACCCTGAGCGTACAAGGCCGTAATCTGACCCTAGCCCGGACAGGTTCCGGCGCCGCGCGTGAAACATTCGAAGCGCTGTGTGATTGCCCCTTGGGCGCGGCGGACTATCTGACCCTCGCCGCAACCTTTCATACGCTTATGCTCGATGACGTGCCGCAGATGAGCCGGGACATGCGAAACCAAGCGAAACGGTTCGTGGCGCTGATCGACGCGCTCTATGAAACGCGCACAAAGCTGATCGTTTCCGCCGCCGCAGAACCAAGCGATCTTTATCCATCGGGAGATGGCGCGTTTGAATTTGAACGAACAGCGTCTCGCATGATCGAAATGCGATCAGACGAATATCTGGCAAAGGCGCGAAAGGCAGGTTCGGATTTCACCCGCTAGACGCGGGTCAGTCCCAATAAGCGGCTTTTTGATTGGACCGACGAGCTTTGCCCCAATCCTTACCCTTCGGACGCTTTGTTTTCGGGGCCTGTAGATCGGCAACAGGCCCTTCACTCATGACGGCCTCGTCAAACATACGGTTTTTGCGGTGACGCTTTGACATGGTTATCTCCATCAAAGCTGGTGGAACCTGTGCTCTTAATACACTCAAACATATTCGAGGGCACGCAAAATTTCGTGATCAGGCGAACGCTTTGCGGAACTCATCGACAAAGCGCGGAAGATCGGCATCTGACAGATCGTCAATGCCCGAGGCTGCGGCCCGTCCACCACCGCCAAACTCTGTCGCCAGTTTTGCAGCCGACCCGCTTTCACGACCGCGGGGCGCACGGATCGAGACGCGGTAAGTCGAGGGATTGCCGCCTAATTCTGTCAGCACTGCAAACGCCTTGTGTGGTTCCTCATCGACGAGCGCATTACCGAATAAGCCGCTGACCCGGTTGGAGGCAGATAGGGCTGGCAGGCATAAGATGTCACCGGCGTCCGACACATCGATCTCACGGGCGCTTTGCGCCACATCCCAGTCACTGTGAAAGCCCGTCTTGAGCGTTGTGAAGATTGGATGCGCATCCTCTAGAAACTCGACTGGACCGGGATAGGCCAGAAGGATCTCGAACAGTGCTGCCGGGTGGATGTGCAGATCGTCTAGGCTCAACCCATAAGCATTATAGTTCACTAGCTCGCCCAATTCGCGCAGCCGACCCATCGGCACAGCGAGATTGCGGGATGTGGCGATTTTGTCTGCAAGATCTTGGAAGTTATCACCGTAGGCACCGCAAACAGCCCAGGTCGCCTTGGCTCCGTTGAGGTGACGATCCATAAGATAGGCCGTGCACGTTTCTTTGGCGTCATCTGTGATGACGGTGAGACGATCGCTTTCCGGAATAGTGCCTGTCGCGTGGTGATCGACATAGAAGACCTCAGCCCCGTCTTTCAGAACTTGTGTCAGGCCCGCTGTGTTCTTGGCCATTGAAATATCGAGCGCGACGACGCGGTCGCCTTTGCCGGCTCGTCCCGCGATGCGTGGGAAGAGGGCGATCTCTCGCTTTACGCCCGTAATGTATTCGGCATCGGGTCGGGGTTCGACCTGTCGTAATTGCAGCAACGAAAAGATGCCGTCGGCATCGCCGTTAAAGAGATCGAAATCAGCCATTAGATGCCGCCGCCGTCACGCATAACGAGCTTTGGATCGTCTAATCGGAAACGCGATCGCAAGAGATCAAGCACCTGTTCAGCGGCATCCGCTGCGGACGTTACCGTCGTGTCGATACGAAGATCCGGTCTAACGGGCGGCTGATACTCTGAATCGATACCTGTGAAATTCTTAATCTCACCGGCTCGTGCACGTTTGTAGAGGCCTTTCACATCTCGATCTTCGGCGATGGCGAGCGGTGTGTCGATGAAGATTTCAAAAAACTCATCTTCTTCCATCAGATCACGCACCATTTGCCGTTCTGCCCGATAGGGGCTGATAAAGCTGCACATGACGATCAACCCGGCATGGCTCATCAGCTTCGCGACTTCACCAATGCGCCGAATATTCTCGATCCGGTCTTCCTTAGTGAAACCCAGATCGCGGTTCAGCCCGTGCCGGACATTGTCGCCGTCCAACGTATAGGTGTGGTGGCCGCGTTCGAACAAGGCTTGGTCGACCAGATTGGCAATGGTTGATTTGCCTGACCCCGATAGACCCGTGAACCAGAGCACGGTCGGTTGCTGACCTTTCTGGGACGCCCGGTCTGTGCGGTCGACGATCAAGTCCTGACGCACGATATTTTTAGATCGCCGCAAGGCGAAATCTATCATGCCAGCCCCAACGGTCCGGTTGGTCAGACGGTCCACAACGATGAACGCTCCGGTTTTTCGATTATCCGAATAGGCATCAAAGGGAATGGCTTTGGAGAGGGATAGAGTCACAACGCCAATTTCGTTTAACTCCAACGTCTTGGCGGCGACTTCACTGAAATCTGTGACATTGATCCGGTGTTTCAAGGCCGTGATGGACCCCGTGACCGACGTATTCGTCGAGCGGAGAATATATTGGCGTCCGGGAAATAGCGCATTGTCATCCATCCAGATCAGATGGGCTTGAAACTGGTCAGCGACGTCGACGGGATGATCTGTGCGGCAAATCATGTCGCCGCGTGAAATGTCGATCTCGTCTTCTAAGGTCAGCGTGACAGCCTGATCCTGCCGTGCATGTTCTAAATGCTGCGTATGCAGGATGATGTCAGCGACGCGTGAGCGTTTCCCCGACGGCATAGCGATAATCTCGTCGCCTTTGGAGACCGTGCCGGACGCGATGGTGCCGGAAAAGCCCCGAAAGTCCAGATTGGGGCGATTGACCCATTGGACGGGCAGACGGAACGGCGCTTCTAGACTCTCCCGGTCAACTTCGGTCTCCTCTAGGAAGTTGAGCAGGCTTGGTCCTTTATACCAGTCGGCTTTATCCGATCGGGTCGTGACATTGTCGCCATCGAGCGCACTCACCGGAATAGTCATGATGTCGTCAAAACTCAGACCGTCGGCAAACGCGCGGAAGTCGACATCAATGGCGTTGAAGACACTCTGATCGAAATCGACGAGGTCCATTTTGTTCACACAGACAACGACTTGAGGAATGCCGAGCAAGCTTGCGATGAAAGCGTGGCGACGAGTCTGCTCGACCACACCGTGCCGCGCATCAATCAGCAAGATCGCGACATCGGCCGTCGATCCGCCAGTCGCCATGTTGCGGGTGTATTGTACGTGACCGGGCGTATCGGCGATGATGAATTTGCGCTTATCGGTTGAGAAAAACCGGTAGGCGACATCAATGGTGATGCCTTGTTCGCGCTCTGCCGCAAGACCATCCACCAGCAGCGCCAAATCGGGACGCTCGCCCGTTGTGCCGGAGGCTTTTGAGTCGCGCTCAATCGCCGCCATCTGGTCTTCATAGATGAGTTTGGAATCGTAAAGCAGCCGCCCGATGAGGGTCGACTTGCCGTCATCGACAGAGCCGCAAGTGAAGACGCGTAGAAAGCTCTTACGCGCTTGGGAGTCGAGATAGGCTTTAATGTCAGTCGCAATGAGGGGGTCGTGGTGAGACATTAGAAATAGCCCTCCTCTTTCTTCTTCTCCATCGATGCGCCGGAGTCCGAGTCGATGACCCGGCCTTGACGCTCAGACGTGGTTGCGAGCAAAGTTTCTTGAATAACGCCTTCTAGCGTCTTGGCTTCAGACTCGACGGCGCCTGTGAGCGGGTAGCAGCCTAATGTTCGGAATCGGACCGAGCGCATTTCTGGCGTTTCGCCCGGCTCCATTGGCATGCGGTCATCATCAACCATGAAATAGGTGCCGTCGCGTTTCACAACAGGGCGTTCTGAGGAAAGGTAGAGGCCGGGGATTTGGATGTTTTCGCGGTATATATACTGCCAGATATCAAGCTCGGTCCAATTGGAGAGCGGGAAAACCCGCATGCTTTCGCCCGATTTTACGCGCGCATTATAAATGTCCCAGAGTTCTGGACGTTGGTTTTTGGCGTCCCAACGATGATGCTCATTCCGGAATGAGAATATGCGCTCTTTAGCGCGACTCTTTTCCTCATCGCGACGCGCGCCGCCAAAGGCTGCGTCAAATTTCCCGGCATTGAGGGCCTGCTTTAACCCTTGGGTTTTGGTGATGTCAGTATGCGTTGCGGAGCCATGAGTGAACGGACCGACATCCTGCGCAATGGCGTTAGGATTAATGTGAACGATCAACTCCATTCCGGCTTCCTTGGCGCGGCGGTCGCGGAATTCGTACATCTCCTTGAACTTCCAGCGTGTGTCGACATGGAGCAACGGGAAGGGCGGCGGAGACGGGTAGAAGGCCTTAATAGCCAATTCCAGCATCACCGAACTATCCTTGCCGACGGAGTAGAGCATGACGGGATTATCGCACTGCGCGACGACCTCACGCATGATGTGAATACTCTCCGCTTCAAGCCGGTCGAGATGCGAGAGTTCGAGGCCGAGCGGCCCAGCCGCCTCTCTCTCTAGTTCTTCGAGACGTTCGCAGGCTTTTTCCAGCGTACGTGGGGTGAGTTGTCCGCCCTCGCGCAAGCGCACGACCGTTTTGCCATCATTGAAGAGCTTGCGCGATAGGGTCGAGACAGATTGACCGCTACGTTGAGCGAAGTCCTCTAAGGAGGAAAGAAGAGATTGTGTATTCATGTGGGAAAAATCCCACGATTAAGTCTGCACGTCAATAGAAGAGTCGACTGAGCTCATCACGCCTTCGCGATTTCTTGCCGAAATGTCTCGACGGTGCGGGCTAAGCCGACGTTCAGGGGTATGGATGTTGCCCAACCCATTTTGCTGAGTTTCGATCCGTCCATCAATTTCCGCGGTGTCCCGTCCGGCTTAGTTCGGTCGTGGGTAATCTCCCCCTGGAAGCCGATGGCATCCATGACTGCCTGGGTTAGTTCGAGGATTGTGACATCGTCTCCTGCGCCGATGTTGATCGGGTCTGCGTCGGAATAGTGCTTCAGGACGAAGATGGCGGCGTCCGCCAGATCATCGACATGCATAAATTCGCGCCGCGCCGAACCCGTCCCCCAGATTTCCATACTCTCGTCACCCGCTAATCGTGCGGCTTCGGCTTTGCGGATCAGGGCGGGAATAACGTGGGAGGTTTGCAGGTCGTAATTGTCGCCGGGGCCATAGAGATTGGTCGGCATGGCTGAGATAAAGTCGCAGCCATGTTGAGCCCGATAGGCTTGGCAAAGCTTGACGCCCGCAATCTTAGCGATGGCATACCATTGGTTAGTGGGTTCCAGCGGCCCAGTCAGTAACGAGTCCTCACGGATCGGCTGCTCGGCATATTTGGGGTAAATGCAGGATGAGCCGAGGAAGAGGAGCTTCTTCACGCCCGCTTGATAGGCCGCGTGAATGGAATGGCTCGCGATCATCAGGTTTTCATAGAGGAAGTCAGCAGGGGCGCTGTCATTCGCGACGATGCCGCCAACCTTGGCCGCAGCGATAATAGCCACGTCCGGCTTGGCGTCAGACACCCATTGGTTCACCGCTGCTTGATCGGTCAGGTCGAGTTGATCGCGCCCTGCGGTCAGAACGTCCGCGACAGGTTCAGTGGCAAGGCGGCGGAGCAGGGCCGATCCCACCATACCTCGATGACCCGACACCCAGACGCGTTGGCCGCATAAATCAAATTGTGGATCAGCCATGACCAATATCGCCGAGGGCTGCCGTCTGGGCGGCGAGTTTCAGATCAGCGTCGACCATTTCTTCGACTAAGTCTGCAAAGCTGGTTGTGGCTTTCCAGCCGAGATCCGCCTTCGCTTTGGACGGGTCTGACAGGAGTAGATCAACCTCTGCCGGGCGGAAATAACGCGGGTCGATTTGCACTAAAGTGTCCCCCGTCGCCGCATTTCGGCCGACTTCATCGACGCCGTCGCCAGACCATGCGAGCGTAATTCCGGCGCGCGCAAAAGCGAGTTCTGCAAATTCGCGCACGGAATGGGTTTCGCCTGTGCCCAGCACATAATCGTCCGCATGATCTTGCTGCACGATACGCCACATGCCTTCGACAAAATCGCGCGCATGACCCCAATCGCGTTTGGCATCAAGATTGCCGAGATAGAGCCTGTCTTGCAGGCCATGATGAATGGCGGCGACGGCGCGGGTGATCTTTCGCGTCACGAAAGTTTCACCTCGGCGTGGACTCTCATGATTGAACAATATCCCGTTCGAGGCGTGAATACCGTAGCTTTCACGGTAATTGACCGCGATCCAATAGGCGTAGAGTTTCGCAGCCCCATACGGACTACGCGGATAGAAGGGCGTGTCCTCATTTTGCGGCACGGCCTGAACCTTGCCGTAAAGCTCGGATGTTGAGGCTTGGTAGAAGCGTGTTTTGTCTTCCATCTTCAGGATACGGATCGCTTCGAGGAGACGGAGCGTGCCAATCGCGTCGGCGTTGGCCGTATATTCCGGCGTCTCGAAACTGACCATGACGTGGGACTGGGCGCCGAGATTGTAAATCTCGTCCGGTTGGGTTTCCTGCACCACCCGGATTAGATTGGTCGCATCCGTCAGGTCGCCATAGTGAAGGTGAAAGTGGCCATCGCCCTCATGTGGATCAACATAAAGATGGTCGATGCGGGACGTGTTGAAGGACGAGCTACGGCGCTTGAGACCGTGAACGACATATCCCTTGGCGAGCAGAAGCTCCGCCAGATAGGCGCCGTCCTGTCCCGTAATACCGGTGATCAACGCGGTTTTGCTCATGGGTTTCTGGCCTTTAAAAGGGGCGTGTCGCCGTGACGGGACAGGCTATACAGCTCCCGTCACGCCGTGCAACATAGCGCCATGAGCGAATCCGAAACGCCATCACGAACCGATCTTAATGCCGGAACATTGGCTGAGCGTATTTGTGATCTGATCCGAGAAAACGGGCCAACGCCGGGGCATCAACTTTCCGAGTGGTTGTCGGATATTCCGCCAATCGATCTCTGGCGCACCTGTTATATGTCGAATCAGATCCGCGTGCGCAATTGCGCGCGTTACTATCTGCGTTACGATATTAAGCGCGACAATACGCTTCGCCTATCGCCGTCCATTTTGCGCGATTTTCTGACCTTCAGCCTGATTTATCTACCGGAGCAAAGCGTGGCCGCAGTCGAAGGCGGGACGCTGATGGCTAATAAGTTCAGGACCATTTCCTTACGCAAGCTCAGCCGTGCGCGTCAGGCTTTGCTGGAACTAAGTCCGGATTTGCAAAAAGAGTTGAACGATCATTGCGTTGTCTTCCTATCGGGCGACATCGCCTATTTTCTGGCGCATGATACACGCCGAATGCATGCGACGCTTGATGTGCCAGTCAACGGGTCCGACATCGATATTGTCATCGTCACCAATCATGCCGCTGACCCCAACAAGATCGAAGCGATCGAGAAAGAATTTTTGAAGGTGAAGCGCCTGTTCCTGATGATGCCATCGGTGCGTGAAGAGCTCGATTTCATCGTTAAACCGGTCGACAAAATGCTGGAACAGCTCGCCTATCGCGACATTCATGAGAAGATTGCATCAAAGATCCTGTATGAGAGCTACTTCCTGATGGGCCGGGTGGATATCTACGAATCGCTGATGCGCAATCTCGAAATCCGGGGGACTCGCGCCAAGATTGAGGCCGACTTTGAAACCGCCCTCGTCGAGCGCAAACAGACAATCCGTACGATCCTGTCTCTGCCGCCAGAAGATAGCGTCAAAGATAGCGAAGTCGCGTCTCTGTTTTTCGCTTCGCAAGAACGGTTGGAGTTTCAGTAGGCGCTTTAAGCGCCCTCTGTTATGCACCCTGACTGACCCGCGCGTTCACGACTTCCAATACCTCTAGCACCGCATCCGGAATATTTGTGCCGGGAAGGAAGACGGCCTTGGCCCCCATCTCGCGCAGCGTGTCCATATCTTCGGGTGGGATTACACCTCCGACAATGATGAGGATGTCAGAGCGCCCTTGCGCTGCGAGCGCATCACGCAAGCCCGGCACAAGCGTCAAATGACCCGCGGCGAGGGATGAGGCCGCAACAATGTCGACATTATTTTCGATGCCGAGCGCCGCGGCTTCCTCAGGTGTTTGAAAGAGCGGCCCAATGACCACTTCAAAACCAAGATCGGAAAAAGCTGTGGCGACGACTTTCTGACCACGATCATGGCCATCTTGGCCCATTTTGGCGATCAGGATACGGGGCTTGCGGCCCTCTAGCTCAGAGAAAGCCTGCACGCGCGATAGCGCCTCAGCATAGGCCGGGTTTCGCGCATCAAAGGCGGATGAGTAAACACCCGTCACACCTGCGGGCTTGGCCTCGAACCGGCCATAGACCTTTTCTAGTGCATCAGAAATTTCGCCGACCGTGGCTTTTTTACGGGCCGCATCAACGGCAAGGGCTAGCAAATTACCGTCGCCTGTTCCCGCCGACTGCGTCAGAGCGTCGAGCGCATCAGCGACCTCACCCGGATCGCGGTCTGCCTTTAACTGTTTAAGTCGGGCGATCTGTCCTTGTCGGACGGCGGCGTTATCAACCTTCAAGATCGGAATTTCGCGGTCATCATCCGTAACATATTTATTGACGCCAACAACAGTTTGCGCGCCGCTATCAATGCGGGCCTGAGTGCGTGCCGCGCTTTCCTCGATCCGCAGTTTCGGAATGCCCGCTTCAATGGCTTTGGCCATGCCGCCCAGTGCTTCCACTTCGCGAATGTGGGCCAGTGCCTTATTCGCCAGTTGATGGGTCAGGGCCTCAACATAATAGCTGCCGCCCCACGGATCGATCGTCTTGGTATGTCCGCCTTCAGTCTGGAGGAAAATCTGCGTATTGCGAGCGATCCGGGCCGAGAAGTCAGTCGGAAGCGCCAAGGCTTCATCCAGAGAATTAGTGTGCAGGCTTTGCGTGTGGCCATCAACGGCAGCCATCGCTTCGATATGGGTGCGCCCGACATTATTGAACACATCCTGCGCGGTGAGTGACCAGCCAGACGTCTGGCAATGCGTACGGAGCATGGTCGATTTGGGATTCTCCGCCCCGAATGGCGTGATCAGTTTCGCCCAAAGTAGACGCGCGGCTCGCATCTTCGCGACTTCCATGAAGTAATTCATGCCAATGGCCCAGAAGAAGCTTAACCTTGGCGCGAACCGGTCAATATCCATTCCGGCCGCTAGCCCGGTGCGGACATATTCCAGCCCGTCGGCAATCGTATAGCCCAACTCAATATCCGCAGACGCACCCGCTTCCTGCATGTGGTAGCCGGAAATCGAGATCGAGTTGAACTTTGGCATATACTCAGATGTATGTGCGAAAATATCGCCGATGATCCGCATGCTCGGCACAGGCGGATAGATATAGGTGTTCCGGACCATGAACTCTTTGAGGATATCGTTCTGAATTGTGCCTGAGAGTTGGTCCTGCGCGACGCCCTGTTCTTCGGCGGCGGCAATGTAGAGGGCGAGGATCGGCAGGACAGCGCCGTTCATCGTCATTGAGACGCTCATTTTGTCGAGCGGAATTCCGTCGAACAAGACCCGCATGTCATAGATAGAATCGATGGCTACGCCCGCCATGCCGACGTCACCTGGCACACGCGGGTGGTCTGAATCATAGCCGCGATGCGTTGCCAGATCGAAGGCGACCGACAGGCCTTTCTGCCCGGCGGCAAGATTGCGGCGGTAGAAGGCGTTGCTGTCTTCCGCTGTTGAGAACCCCGCATATTGCCGGATGGTCCACGGCCGCTGAACATACATGGTCGGGTAGGGGCCGCGCACATAGGGCGGGAGGCCGGGGTATGTGTTCAGATTGTCTAAGTTGCTGACATCGTCGGGATTGTAAGCTGCGGCGATGGTAATACCTTCTGGTGACTCCCAGGCCTCTCCAGAACGATCAAAGGGTGTCGCGGACCCTAGCGGGATTTTGGTGAAGTCGAGGGTCACTTGCGGACCTCCGGCGGGGTCATGTCGCTGCTGGGGTGGAGGGTGACGCCAAGGATTGGATCAGAGCGATTGTCTCGTGCTTTGGCCGCATTATCGCAATCGGCCTTAAATGCCCCGCTCATCAAATACGGTTCGATCCCGCCATCGCCTTCGATCTGTTGGAACTTGGCCCAAGCCGCTTGCCCGAGGTCTTCGGTTAGGCGCTCATGAAAGTAGCTCCCATAAGCGGCGTCTTGAACCTGACCGAGATGACTCTCTTCCATCATTAGTAGCTGCTGATTGCGCGCGACTCGGTAGCCAAAAGGCGTCGCGTTGCCGAGCCGTCTTTCATTAGGCGTGTCCGTAAACGGACGAAGCGTTACATAGTCCGCCCCGCCCGCCACAGCGCCAAATCCAGCGCTCATAGTGCGTAATAGATTGGTCCAAGCATCTTCGTTCTGCATCATGCGGAGGGATGATATGGCGTGAACGGGCAGGGACGGGTCTTCGATCCCGAAGGCATTGGCGATACTGGTATAAATCCGCCGGGCCGCGCGGATTTTCACAATGTTCAAATGTGCGTCCGTTCCAAGGCAGAGCATGACACTCATATGCGCATGGACGCTTGGCCCGTGCCGACGAAACGTTTCCGCTGTCGTGGCTGCAAATCCAGCCAATTCCAACCTATCAGTGCCGCCTGCCTCATGGATCGCGGCGGCGTTGGCGGTGAAAGCGCGCCATTCATTTGGGCAATCCGGTTGCTCTCCGAGTGGATCGAGACCGAGGGTTACGGGCGTGTTGGTTAGCTCATCCATTTGGAGGACGAATTCTGCTGCATCGCTGCCAGGCGCGATGATCAGCGGTACGAGATCAAGATGAACGCCTTCTAGCACGCGTCTGACCTCGGCGCGGCGGGTGAAGCCGGACCGCGTGATTCGCACCGCGCTGGCACCGCCTTTAAGGTCGGCTAAGACCTGTTCATTGGCAAAGGCCAGATCCGCGTCGCTGATAGCTGCGCATATATGCCAAGGACGACCTTCCAGCAGCGGAGCGCCTCGACGTGGGAGGGACGCATGATCGACAGGCCGATTGCCCGCATCAAAGAGGGGCCCGCGCGTTAGAATATCCTCTGTCTGGCTAATCAGTGTATCGAATTCGGCGCCGCGCAGGCCGCCCTCCGCCAGCGCTTGCCAGTCATCTCGGTGATAGTCAGGGAATTCGGTTTGAAGTTGCAGCTCAGTCATGGTGTGTTCTTAACGGTCCAACCCGGTGGCGTCTTGAGTTAGGTCCAAAAAAACTCCGTAAATGGTCCTATCGGAAACGTGATGGCCCAGCGTGGTAGGTGTTCTGTATAAAGAACGGATGTTCTCTATATCAGTCATTGAATCAGCGTTGATGTCCCGCTAGAGGCCCCGCGCTGCGCATACTTGCTCCAGAAAGGCGTCTTTCAATGTCTAATGCTCCTACAGAGGAAACTGTGCTCGACGTTGAGCATTTTACGGATCGTCTGTTCGCCTTTTCAATTACCCGTCCGCCTGCCTTTCGGTTTCGCACGGGTGAGTTCATCATGATTGGCTTGCCCAAGACTGAAGACCAGAAACGCCCAATCATGCGGGCCTATTCGATCGCTTCACCCGCTTGGGACGACAAACTCGAATTTTATTCGATCAAGGTGCCAGATGGTCCGCTGACTTCGCGCTTACAGAAAATTCAAAATGGGGACACGGTTCTGCTGGGTCGTAAGCCGGTCGGTACGCTGGTCCTTGATGCTTTACTGCCCGGAAAGCGGCTGTGGATGTTCTCGACGGGCACGGGCTTTGCGCCTTTTGCTTCGCTTGTGCGCGACCCGGAGACCTTTGAGCGCTATGATGAGGTCATCGTGACTCATACCTGTCGCGAAGCCGACGAACTGCAATACTCACAGCGCTTGGTTGCTGATCTGATCAACGATCCACTGGTCGGCGAAATGGTGGTCAATGAGGACGGGTCGCCGAAGTTGAAGCTGATCACCTCGCTCACTCGCGAAGATCATCCGCTTAAGGGTCGCATCACGACATTGATTGAAACTGGAAAATTGTTTGAGGCTGCGGGCACACCGCCGCTCGATCCCGCCACTGACCGAGTGATGATTTGCGGATCTAAAGACATGATTGATGACACAGCGGCATTAGTCGCAGGCTTCGGGCTGACCGAAGGATCAAACTCTGATCCCAAAGAATTTGTTATTGAAAAAGCCTTCGTTGGCTAACCAGCCAACGATAGGTGTCTAGTTGCTACCTAGGTCACCTAATGTCGCAAGGGTAAGCCGGATGCCGATCGTACTGTCGTTCCGGATCACGTCATTATCAAAATCTTGTTTCTGGAAATAGATTTCGACCAAGGTGCAATCATCCCGATAACCCAGAGTGGCTCTCTGTGTCCGGGTCACGTCGCTATCGAAATCATGGACGGCACTATAGCCGACGGACCAGCCACCAAACGGTCGGACGGTGATGTCGCCTGAAATTTCTTCTTGCGGCGTACCAGGGACGATGGCCAGTGTCGGGAGGTCCAGCGTGTAATAACGGCCTGTCAGGCTCACGAACTTTGTATCCAGACTTACCGTTGAATCGATCCGAGAAAACACGTCCCGGTCCTCGTCATAGCGGACCCAAGTGTTGGATTTGAAGAAACCGCCGAGATTAAGATCCAGTTCGGCAACATATTCCGAATTGTCATTCGATAAGCCTGATTCCGGATCAAACCGATCTGAGACCCCATCGCTAAAGCTTCGACCCGCAAAAATAGCGGCTTCACTCGGACGCCCAGCCATATCCCAGCGGGCAGCAAATCGCGCACCCAAATTAATCCGTCTGCCTTCTTGAAAGAAGTCATAACCATCAGCTTTGTTGGCTTCAAACAACAACGCCGAGTCCAAATCGGGTGAACTTCCGTCTTCGATTAACAAAGTGCCGTCAGCGGGATCAAAAAACTCATCCAGTTTAGAGTTCCCAAAGCTTTCCGTATATAAAGCCCGGGGTTCGATGATCAGGTCGACTGACTTCCCGCGACGAATGAATGGATAGCGAAGATCGACCCCCGCTTGACCGATAGTGCGGCTAAATCCGATCTCGGTCCCGGCATTACTTTCAATGTCGTAATTGTCGAACCGACCCCAGACGAAAGGTTTGACCTCCATCCCGCCTGGCGCGATCCAAGTCTTGGAATATTCAGCGCCTGCGGTGGCGCGCCCATAATCACTGCCAGTCTCTCGCGTGAGATAACTTGCATCGCCGAAGAGACGGAACCGTCCGCCAAGCGCGGGATCATTGATGTAATACTCGCCCTGCACCCGCGGCGCGATGATCGGTAGAACCGTGTTATCGTCCCGGAATAAAGAGATGAGTTGGGTCGTCTCATCTTCAAAATATTGCGATCTGAGGTCCTGAAACCCAACCGCGACGGCAGAGACGCGGAAATTGTCGCCTTGGCCCGCAATGAAGGCCTGCGTCGTATTCCGCAGCGGTTCATTTTCGATCAGACCATTGGTTTTAAATGTCGTATCGAGGCCGTATCGCCGTAGATAGGTGTCATCGGTCTGGAGCATAACGGTATAACCGTAACTCCAAATGTCAGACGGCTTGAAATAGCCATCGACAAAGAAGTGGCTCGAAATTTCTGCGCCACGTTCCGCATCCCCCGGGAGGAGGAAACGGCTCGGATCGTCGAGAGGGTCACCATTACGGTCAAATAGAGTTCCACGTGTTACAGAGCCGGCGAAATTCAGCTCACCGGTATGAAATTTCCGCCGCGCTTCAATATCGAGCAGCGGATTGACCTTTGAGAAGATGTGCGGCGTGATGGTGGCTTCAGTATAATCATCAATTGCCCAGTAATAGGGCAAGACAGTCGTAAAGCCGCGAGATCCGGAATTCCCAATCGTTGGAATCAACAGCCCTGATGCCCTGTCTTGGCTGGGGTCAGGGTGGGCCAAGTAAGGCGTGTAAAAGATAGGAAGGCCGAACAACTCTAGGACGGCATCATTGTAGCGAATGGTGCGGCTCTCTGCGTCTTGTTTGACGCGACGGGCGCGCAGCCGCCAAGTCGGGTTCTTGGTCTTACCTTCACTATTCTTGCAAAGCTCGCACGCCGTGTAGGTGACGTTGAAAAGCTCGAACTCGCCGTCCTCGTCACGGGTCACGAACCGTGCGGCTGTGGTCGCGCCTGTGGCCAGTCTTGCGGTGAAGTTCGCGGCAGTCCCGGCCTGAAGTTCGTCGGAAAGCTCTAGCTTATCCGCATATTGCACGTCGCCGGTTGCATCGATTAGCACGACGTCGCCGATGGCCAGAACTAACCCTGTATTGAGATCATATTCGACGCGATTGGCGCGCAACGTTCGGTCCTGATAGCGGCCTTCCACTTCGCCGATAGCCGTCAGCAAGTTCGCGGCCTCATCATTGATGAGTTCGTCCGCTTCAAGATAGATGACGTCGGGATCGCGAAAGGGGCTGTCGGGTGCAAGCTTGAGCGCGCGGCCAGACATTGCAGCTGTTTGATCAGGGGCCATTTGCGCTAAAGACGGCGTCGCGAAACTCACGAGTGCAATCGCTGCCACCGTGAGCATAGGCGTCAAAGCCGCACATGCCGTTAAGCGCGAGAACAGAGTGGTCGGCCGTTTTGTAAATGAGGCGGTCATGAAGGGTTGTGAACAGTTCCTTGCCAGACATCGACCGGGCGTCCAGAACCGAAAAGGTTCGAAGAAATCCCTGCCTTTAAAGTTCCGCCTTAGCGCCTCGTCCGCACCGGGTCCACGGTCACACGGGTAAAAAAGACGGTTGTTTTGCATTAATTTTCAATAGGGAGTCGCCGCTTTACGGCAGGACCGAATCTGAGAGCGCTGGCTGAATTGCAACTTTGCAACCGGATCGACTGACCCCTAAGGTATTGATCCGGCCTGTAATGATGCAGCCCGGACAGATCGGGACGATCAATGACAGCAGGCAAGACGGTTGATAAAGCCCGACGTTCGGGGGGCGATGCTGCTGACCGCACGGGGTTGCGCTCGCCTGTTGGCGAAGTCCTCACGCGTGCGCGGTCCGCTTTTGTCGGGATTGGCGTGTTCTCATTCTTCGTGAACCTGCTCATGCTGACGGGCCCAATCTACATGTTACAGGTCTATGACCGCGTCTTGATGAGCCGCTCTATGGCGACGCTGATCTTTATCTCGGTCGCGATGCTGCTGCTTTATTTCTTCATGGGGCTGTTTGATTTCTGGCGGTCCCGCGTGCTGGTTCGCGTCGCCGACGAGTTTGAAGGGGTCATGACGTCTAAGACGTTCACGCCCTGGTTACGACAGTCGACGGGTGGCGGGGCGGCGGCCCGGGCTCAGCCCATGTCCGACATTAGCACGCTACGCCAATTTCTCTCCGGCCCAGCGCCGGGGACGTTCTTTGACTTGCCATGGGCTCCCCTCTTCATTTTGCTGATCTTCTTCCTGCATTGGACACTGGGTGTGCTCGCAGTGATCGGCTCGGCCATCATTTTTACATCGGCTTGGATTTCCAGTCGTCGGACCGAAAAGCCGATGATGGAGAGCCTCAAGCTGAGGCGTGCTGAACAAGCCTTCGCAGGAACGGCTCAGCGTAATGCCGAAGCCATTCAGGCGATGGGCATGGGCGAAAATGTCCGCGCCCGATGGGCTCAGTTTAATGTGGAGGGCTCGCGCGAGACTGTGGCGGCGGCAGATCGGTCCGGCGGCGCGTCGTCTTTTACCAAAGCATTTCGTATGTTTCTTCAATCTGCCATGTTGGGCGCGGGCGGCGCGCTCGCAATCCAACAGATTATCAGCCCCGGTGCGATGATTGCTGGCTCTATCATTTTGGGTCGTGCCTTAGCCCCCGTTCAGATGATTATCGGCCAATGGCGCAATATCGGTCAGGCGCGGGATGCCTATGATCGGTTGAATGATTTCCACTTGCGGGAAATCGACCAGCCGCAATCGACGCGGCTTCCCGATCCGACAGGTCATATTACGGTGGAAGGCCTCACAGCAGGTCCTCCGGGGGCGCAAAAAGCGGTGCTGTCAGGCCTGAATTTCTCAGTTCAGCCGGGACAAGGGCTCGGCGTGATAGGGCCGAGTGCGTCGGGAAAGTCTACCCTTGCGCGCCTGCTTGTTGGGGTTTGGATGCCGCAGCGCGGGTCCGTCCGTCTCGATGGCGCTACGTTTGATCAGTGGGACCGGGAAACTGTCGGGCGCCATATTGGCTACCTGCCGCAGATGGTTGAGTTATTCGATGGAACTATTTCCGAGAATATTGCCCGTTTTGATCCTGCAAAGACGGATGAAAGCGTGGTCACCGCCGCAAAGTGGGCGGGGGTGCACGACCTAATCCTGCGCTTGCCGGCGGGATATGAAACTCAAGTCGGTATCGGTCGATCCGTGCTGTCGGGTGGCCAGACGCAACGGATCGGGTTGGCGCGTGCTCTTTACGGATCGCCGAAGCTGATCGTGCTGGACGAGCCGAACGCCAATCTGGATCATGAGGGAGATCAGGCGCTGACCAAGGCCATTGCGACCGCTAAGAAAAAAGGCGCTAGCGTGATCGTTATGGCGCACCGCCCATCCGCTATTGCTGCCGTTGATCTGATCTTGAGCCTGCGCGACGGCAAGCAGGAAGCCTTTGGTCCCAAGGATGAGGTTCTCGCCGCCTTGCGCGGCGCGATGCAGGAGAAAAAAGCGGCTAAGGCAAAAAAAAGTAAACCATCAAAGCCCGCCATATCTCCGATCTCTTTGAAGGGGACAGGTGCGGGGCCGCTTGTGCTTGGTCAGTCCGCCGCCGCGAAACGCTCCGGTGATACGTCATGAATGCGCCACTGCCTCCGGACTTTTCGGCCCAGTTGAGCGGGGCGTCGCCTGCACAGCCGCCTGTCTCGGATGATGGTTATCAGCGCTACCTGCGCATTGGTTATATCGGTGTCGCTATGTTGGTTTTCGGCCTGTTTGGGTGGTCCGCAGTCGCCAAGATCAAAGGGGCCGTGATTGCGCCGGGTTTTGTCGCGGTCGAAGGTAAACCCGCCTTGATCCAGCATCTCGACGGCGGCGTTGTCGGCGAGATTTTTGTGCGGGACGGTGATAAGGTCGAAGTGGGTGACCCGCTAATCCAACTTGATCCAACTGAAATCGATGCCTCGCGCGAAATCGTTCAAGTTCAACTGAATGAAACCCGAGCGCGGGTCGAGCGGCTCAAGGCCGAGCGGGATGGTCTGGCCCAAATCGATTTTCCCGATGATTTGCTTGCGTCGGCGGCATCTAATCCGCGGGTCCGTAGTGCTGTCGAAGGGCAACGCAACCTGTTTGCTGCCCGTCGCGCGGCGATGTTGGGACAGGTCGGGCTCTTGCAGCAACGACTAGGTCAGTCGGAAAGCCAGATCACGGGGCTGCGCGCGCTGATCGATTCTAATAAATCACAGGTTGGCAAGCTGATCGAGGAGCGCACAGCCAAGCAGACACTCGTCGATAAAGGATTTCTCGGCAAACCTGCCGTACTGGCGCTGGAGCGCGAGCAGCTTCGTCTTGAAGGCGAGGTGCAATCACGACAGTCCGAGATCGACCGATTGCGCGGACAAATCGTAGAAACACGCGGCGAAATTGACCAGCTGGAACGCGATATGCAGGCCGAGGTTTTAACTGAGTTGCGCCAGACCGAAGCCGAAATGGCGAATTTTCGCGAGCAAATGACGGCGGCGTCCGCTCAGGCAGGCCGGGTTCTAATTACCGCACCCGTTACGGGGACTGTCCATAATCTCATGATTACGACCACTGGGGGCGTGGTTCAGTCGGCGGCTGAGCTGATGCAAATTATCCCGTCTGAAGCGCGTTTGATCATCATGACTCAAGTCCAACCGGCCGACATCGATCAAATCTATGTGGGCCAGTTGGCCACGGTGCGCCTATCGGCTTTCAATGCGCGCACTACGCCGGAATTAAACGGATCGATTGTCCGCATTGCCCCGGACCGACTAGTCGATCCGGCCACGGGTTTCCCATATTATGAAGTGCAAGTTGAACTGCCAGCAGACCAGCTGTCGCGCTTGTCTGACACGCTTACCTTAGTGCCCGGCATGCCAGCAGAAGCTTTCATGCAGACGGATTCGCGCACAGTTCTAAATTATCTGATGAAGCCCGCCATCGACGCCATGCGCCGTGCCGGGCGTGAAGAATAAGCCTTAATCCAGCAGGCTGAGCAGATAGCGTCCATAATTAGATTTCGCCACGGGCTCTGCGGCGCGCGCAAATCCGGCATCATCAATCCATCCCTTACGCCATGCCACTTCTTCCGGACAGCAGATCCGGCGGCCCTGACGTTCCTCGATAATCCCGACAAAGTTAGACGCTTGTAGCAATGAACGGTGCGTCCCCGTGTCGAGCCAAGTCGTTCCGGTGCCTAATGTTTCCACGCGCAATTCGCCCCGGTCGAGATAGGCTTGGTTGAGCGCCGTGATTTCAAGTTCCTGACGGCCTGATGGGCGAACCGTGCGCGCATAGGTCGGCGCATGTTCGTCGTAAAAATAGAGACCTGTTACGGCAAAGTTGGATTGAGGATTGTCAGGTTTTTCCTCAATCGAGGTCACGCGACCATCATCATCAAACCCTAAGACGCCATAATCTTTGGGGTTTTTAACGTGATATCCGAAGACCGTAGCGCCCACATGCGGCTTATTGGTTTCCAGAAGTTGATCGTCGAACTCGTCACCAAAAAACAAGTTATCGCCCAGCACGAGCGCGGACTGATGACCGTCGAGAAACCCCTCATCCTCACCAATGACAAGGGCCTGGGCGATTCCTTTTGGTTTGGCTTGAACGGCGTAAGTGATCGAAATGCCAAGCAGTGATCCATCGCCGAGTAGGTTGCGAAAAGCGTCTTGATCGCGGGGGGTCGTAATGACGAGAATCTCCCGCATACCTGCACTCATCAGTGTGCAGAGCGGATAATAAATCATCGGTTTGTCAAAGACTGGCATGAGCTGTTTGCTCACGCTGATCGTGGAGGGGTGTAGGCGCGACCCAGTGCCGCCTGCCAAAATGATACCGCGTCTATTTTCCATCTGGACCGCCTAGCGGGTCTTGTTGCCTTGGCCAAGCCGTTGTGCGGCTTGATCCGTCAGCGCCTGCCACCAATCGCGGTTCGACAAATACCAATCCACTGTGGCTGACAGGCCGTCGCTGCCATTGGTGCGTGCGGTCCAGTTAAGTTCGTCCCGCATCCGCGACGCATCAATCGCGTAGCGGCGGTCATGGCCGGGCCGGTCTGTGACGAATTCAATCAATGCAGCATGGTCGGTTCCTGGCGCGCCGGGGTGAGCGTCAAGCTGGCGGCATATTTCGTGAACTAGATCGATATTGGCTTGTTCATTATCGCCGCCAATATTGTAAGTTCGGCCCGGCTGCCCGCCCTCCAGAACGGTGAGTAAGGCGTCCGCATGGTCATCGACATGCAACCAGTCACGGCGGTTTGTGCCCTCACCGTAAACCGGGATTGGGCGACCTGCGAGGCCATTGAGAATGACAACAGGGATCAGCTTTTCCGGGAACTGGTAGGGCCCGTAATTATTCGAGCAATTGGTGATCAGGATCGGCAGACCGAACGTCCTATGCCACGCGCGCACCAGATGGTCTGATGCGGCTTTGGACGCGGAATAAGGGCTGCTGGGCGCGTAAGGCGTCGTTTCTGAAAAGGCGGGGTCATCTGGGCCAAGATCGCCGTAAACTTCATCCGTGCTGACATGGACGAAGCGAAAATCGTCTGATCTTCCAGTGGCTTCCCATTGCGCGCGGGCGGCTTGCAACAAAGTTGCCGTGCCCATGACGTTGGTGTCGACAAAGGCGGTTGGGCCGTCGATGGACCGATCGACATGACTCTCAGCGGCGAGATGCATCACGGCGGTCGGTTTATAGGCCTCGAAAATGCGGGTCATGGCGTCTGTGTCACGAATGTCCGCATGCTCGAAACTATAGAGCGGGCTATCCGCAACCGGCGCGACATTGGCCGGATTAGCGGCGTAGGTGAGCGAATCCACATTTATGACGCGCAGGCCGCGCGACACAGCCATGCGGCACACGGCTGAACCGATGAAGCCGCACCCGCCGGTGACAAGAAGCGTTGGGTCGTTTTTCATGGGGCTGGCCTATCGACGCTGGCGCGCGCTAGGTCCAGCACTTCCGCTGCAGATCGTCCACTCTCTCGCAGTGATCGGATCGTTTGTGATCCTGACCGCTTGCTCATTTTCCGGTCTGCCGTCTCCATCACCAGCGCATGGTGATGGTAGCGCGGCACCGGCCACCCCATCAATTTTTGGATCAGGACGTGAACGGGTGTTTTCTCATAGAGGTCGCGCCCACGCCCAACATCCGTGATGTTTTGCAGCCAGTCATCATGCGTCACCGCAATATGATAGCTCGTGCCAATGTCGCGCCGTACTAAGGTTTTGTCCTCAAGCTGGGTTAAGTCGATTGGGATTGTTTTCGACCCTTCCTGAAAGCTCAACTGATCTGTGCCGAGTGCTTTCACCGCGCGTGCGGTAGAGAGTTTGATCGCAGGTGGGAGGTCCCGATTTTCCCGCCCGGTTCGGGTCGTATAATCTTCATAGAGCAAGCCGCGCGCATTTAAGGCCTCGATCACGCCTTGATAGTCCGCCATGTGGTCACGCTGGACACGCACTGGCTCAGGCCAATCAAATCCGAGCCATCTCAGATCCTCATAGATGGCATCAACCAATTCAGGGCGAGATCGGGTGTTGTCGATGTCCTCCATCCTGAGCAGGCACGGCCCAAGTGAAAAGGCTTGCTCGGCTGCATAGGCGTGGCCCAAATGGAGAAATCCTGTTGGTGATGGAGCGAAGCGGGTCAGCATTATTTCTGTTTCAAGTGAAACATGGGTGAGGGCGTTAGCGCCGCATCATCCCGCCGAGAATACCGCGGACCGCATTGCGCATGGCCCGCCGCATGATCAGCCGCCCTTCGCGTTTCATCTCCCGTTTGACCTCTTTGACCAGCACGCTCTCTTTTTTCCGTGATGTGCGCTTGCGTGTCGTCGTGGCGCGTTTTGTCTTCGCCTTTTCCCGCTCAATTCGCTTGGCTTCTGCGGCCTCTTCCCGGGCGCGCTTGTCGGCGCGAGTTTCCAGCGTTTCGTAGGCGCTTTCTCGGTCGATGGCCGTGTCGTACTTCTCGCCGATTGGGCTATCAGCCTGCACAGCCTTACGCTCTGCCGTTGTGGCGGGGCCAAGGCGCGATGAGGGTGGGCGGATCAAGGTCCGGCCAACAATGTCAGGGGCGCCGCGCTCATTCAGCAAGCTGACTAGCGCCTCACCAACCCCCAAATCGGTGATGACCTCTTCCGTATCGAAGGCGGGGTTTTCCCGGAAACTGGTGGCCGCCGCGCGGACGGCGCGCTGTTCTCTCGGCGTATATGCGCGCAAGGCATGTTGAATGCGATTGCCAAGCTGACCGAGCACACTGTCGGGAATATCCATCGGGTTTTGCGTAACGAAATAAACGCCCACGCCTTTCGAGCGGATCAGGCGGGCCACTTGTTCAATTTTCTGGATCAAGGGTTTGGGCGCATCGTCAAAAAGGAGGTGAGCCTCGTCGAAGAAGAACACCATGACGGGCTTGTCGGGGTTGCCGACTTCTGGGAGTTCTTCGAACAGTTCGGACAGGAGCCAGAGCAGGAAAGTCGCGTAAAGAGACGGGCTGTTGATCAACTCGTCGGCGGCCAAAATGTTGACCATGCCCATGCCGTCCTCACCGACTTTCATAAAGTCTTCGAGCTCTAACGCCGGCTCGCCGAAAAAGGCTTCTGCGCCCGCGCGTTCCAGCTGCAACAAGTTGCGCCGGATCGCGGCGACGGATTGGCCTGTGACATTGCCATATTCGCGGCTGATCTCATCACGATTCTCAGCCAGATGATTGAGCAGGCTATTGAGGTCCTTGAGGTCGAGCAGCAGCATGCCGTTATCATCGGCAAATTCGAAGGCGATCGTCATGATGCCTTCCTGCGTTTCCGTCAGGCCCATCAGACGAGACAGTAAAACCGGCCCCATTTCCGAAATTGTCGTGCGGACTGGATGGCCCTGTTTGCCGTAGAGATCCCAGAAGATCGTCGGGAACGCCCGGTAGCTGTAACCCTCTAGCCCGATCTTGCCCGCGCGACTGATCAGCTTGTCGTGTAGTTTGTGTGTTTCCGATCCGCTTTGCGAGATACCGGAGAGATCGCCTTTCACATCGGCGGCAAACACGGGAATGCCGTTTTTAGAGAAACCTTCCGTCAAAATTTGCAAAGTCACTGTCTTACCGGTGCCGGTTGCGCCCGCGACCAGACCATGGCGATTGGCCTTATCGAGCCGCAATTCCTGCCGCACGCCATCCGTGTCAGTGCCAATGAAAATTGTCTCACTCATAGTTCGTTCTCCTACCCGCTGAGACCGGGTGATTAAAAACCGTTATGAGCCTCGTCCCTTGAATGCAATATAAGGACTCTATGACTGTTGATACGACTATACGATCCTCACTCCTCGTTATTGCGGCGGTCGCCGTATTTTGGACGCTCTACGTAACGCGCGACCTTGTCGCGCCGTTTGCGTTGGCACTCTTCTTTTGGTTGGCGATTGATGCGCTGGCGCGATGGATCGACAATCTGTCTGATCGCATTCCCTATTGGTTTGCGCTCACAATTGCGTCGTTGATTACGGTTGGCCTGCTGGCTGGACTGGTTGTTGTGGTCGCCGATACAGTCAGCGGCGTTGTAGATGAAGTGCCCCGCTACCAGGCCCGTATCGGAGAATTGTTCGCATGGGTGGGCGAGCTCACGGGGCAGGATATTTCCTTCTCGGCGTTGAATGAACGGTTTGCCCTGACGGATCGGCTCGAAGGTGTAATCGGTGGGTTCGCCTCAACCATTCAGGGGGTTCTGTCGGAATTCGTCCTGATCGCGATCTATGTCGTCTTTCTGTTTCTTGCTCAGGCCAGTTTCCCAAGTAAGATGGACAACCTCTTCCCAGACCCGGTCCGCCGGGCGCGGGCGTCGCGGATCGGCACGTCCATTCGTCATTCTATTGAGCAATATATTTCTGTGCAGACCCTCGTCAGTCTGATGCAGACCGTGATCTCTTACATCGCCATGGTCGCTTTGGGGCTCGACAATGCCCTGTTCTGGGCCTTGGTGATCTTCATTCTGAATTATATCCCCATCGTTGGCGGATTTGCCGCTGTGGCGATGCCGGTTCTGTTCGGCTTGGTTGAGTTCGATAGCTTTGGTCGTGTCGCAGTGCTCGCCAGTATTCTATTCGCCGCCCAATTTGTTGTGTCCAATACGATCCAACCTAAGATGATGGGTGACAGTATGAACATGAGCTCGCTCGTCGTCGTATTATCGCTAACCGTTTGGGGGGCATTATGGGGCGGGGTCGGCGCGTTTCTATCCGCACCAATGACCGTCATTCTGATGATCATCTTGGCTCAGTTTCCGACAACCCGATGGATTGCAATCCTGCTCTCAGCCGATGGTGATCCCGATATGGACGGTGATGGAAAGCCCGACAAAGCGCCAATACCATCTCTCTAACGATCAACGCTTCACCGCAACGTGATGCAGCCGTTCATGGCAGGTCAATTTGCTCTGGCGTATGAGAGATTTATGAAATCCACTCTTCTTTCCGTATTGGCTATCACTGTGTGCGCGGCACCCGCAGTAGCCGCGACAACATCGCAACCAACCTCTGTGGTCGAGCTGTTCACGTCGCAAGGATGTTCGTCCTGCCCGACAGCGAATGCTTTCATCGCTGATCTCGACGCAGATCATCCGGACGTTCTGGCTCTGTCTTATGGAGTAACCTATTGGGACTATTTGGGTTGGAAAGATACGTTTGGTGACCCAGCTTTCACCGCGCGTCAGCGTCAATATGATCAAGCGCTCGATTCCGGCGTTTATACGCCGATGATGGTTGTGGGTGGTCAAGCCCACGCGCCGCGTATGCCCATCGACACGGCAACTCGCGCAAACGTGCCAGCATCAATAGCGCTGGTACGCCAAAGCGGTGAGTTATGCGTTGAAGGAAATCTGCCGAAAGGGTCGAAATTGGCTCTGATTGGCTATGAGCCCGGCATACAGGCGGTCAACGTGAAGAAGGGTGAGAATCGCGGTCATACGCTGATTCTGGCGAATGTTGTGACAGACTTGGATTATCGTGAGTGGAGCGGACAGATGGTCTGCGGCCTTCACCCGAAAGCGGGCCTAGCTGTGCTTGCGCATGATGCGACCACGGCGGCGATCATCGGTGCAGCGCGGTTCGAGCCTTAGCGTTTCATAGATAAAACGGGCCGGCCCCGGGGCTGAACGAGGTCGACCCGCTATTCGACCCCTGCTATTTGCCAAGGCCGATCCGGGTGCGGATCAGGAGAGCGCAACCCGAATTATTAGAGGACGTTTGCCTCTGAATTTTGGGTGTCGAGAGAACAGCGATGTTTTCAACTTGGGGGCTGGGGGGCTGAAAATAACCAAGCCAATCCCGTCGCCATCCTCCCGACATGGCCGCTATCCCTGCGAACCATGCCTGAAAATTGTCTCAAATGTGGTGAAAGTGAGGCACGACCATACGGTTTGTGCAGAGAACAGCCATGATCGCTGAGGCTATTTCTGAGGCTTTAAACCTTTTGCCATGAGCTATGTTCAGAGGCTATATAGGTTGTAATGAGCAACGTCGTTCGGATTGGCAACGGACTCAGGTCCCCGTCTCAGGTCAGTTTTGATCGGCGTGAACTGTCCTTTATCCTCAATGTCTATGGCCAGATGGTCTCGAAGGGGGATTGGAAGGATTACGCGATCGACTTTCTGCAGGATCGCTGTGTGTTTTCAGTCTTTCGGAAAGCGTCCGAACATCCACTCTACCGAATTGAGAAAGTGCCCGCGCTGCGCAATCGCCAAGGGCAATATGCAGTTGTTGCGCCGGGTGGGTTGATCCTGAAGCGTGGTCATGATCTGACGCAGGTCCTAAAAGTTTTCGACAAGGCGCGGTTCCGCGCAATCTGACATGAACATCAAATCTCTTTCAATCGACGGGTTACTCCTGTGCGAACCCACGCGCCACGGCGATGACCGAGGCTGGTTCATGGAAAGCTATCGTCAGGACGCGCTGAATGAAGCCGCCGGACGGACAGTCCATTTTGTTCAAGATAATCATTCTTTGTCCACGGCTGTCGGCACGCTGCGGGGCTTGCATTATCAGGCACCTCCTTGCGCGCAGGACAAGCTCGTGCGCTGCATTGCCGGATCGGTTCTGGATGTGGCCGTCGATGTGCGGCGCGGCTCAGCGAGTTACGGACAGTGGATTGCCGTGGAGCTATCGGCACAAAACGCCCACCAACTCTTCGTCCCGACGGGCTTTTTGCACGGCTTTGTCACGCGAGAGCCCAATAGCGAGATCGCTTATAAGGTCAGTGCGCCCTATTCGCGCGATCATGACGGCTCAGTTTTGTGGAAGAGTGTTGGTGTCGATTGGGATCTGGGCGCGAGTGCTCCCATCCTGTCGGGCAAGGATGTGGATGCCACCGCCTTTGCCGATTGGGTCAGCCCGTTCGACTGAAGCTTTCGCGTAATGTGTCCCGCCAGTCGGGCAGGGGACCAATCTCGCTTTCAAATTTCGATGTATCGAGCACAGAGTAGGCTGGTCGCTTTGCGGGCGTCGGATAATCGGACGTCGGTATCGGCACGACATTGATGGTCTTACCCGCTGCTTCGAATATCTCTTTCGCAAACTCGGCCCAGCTGACGGGATCACCTGTTCCGGAGACGTGGAAAATGCCCTCATGTCCGATGGCGGCGATGCAGGCTTTGGCGAGCACATTCGCGTGGGTGGGTCGGCCAATTTGGTCACAGACAATGCGGAGCTCATCGCGTTCTTCGGCCAGTCGCAACATCGTCGTGACAAAGTTTTTTCCCTGCAGATCATAGACCCAGGAGGTTCGTAGAATAACGGCCTTTTTAGCCGTATTGAGGACCCCGCGCTCACCCCCGAGCTTGCTCTCACCGTAAAAATTGACTGGGTTTGTCTGATCGTCCTCACGGTAGGGCCGTGTGTTGGTTCCGTTGAAGACATAATCGGTTGAGACATGAACGAAAGGCACCGAATGCTGATCGCAGAGTTGTGCGATAATTTCCGGGGCGGCCGCGTTGATCCTATCAGCGAACACCTTGTCTGATTCAGCATGATCGACCTGTGTGTAGGCGGCGGCGTTAATGACAGCGCGAATGCTCTGTCGGTCCAGAAGGTCCCCAATAATTCGAGAGATTGATGCGCTATCTGATATATCAAGCGTCTTTCGAGAGAGCGTGATTGCGTCAGGCTCCAGCCTCGACAAAGCACGAGCGAGCTGGCCAGATCGACCAATAACAAGAAGCGGAGCCGTCACGAGGGCCGCCTATTCAACAGTAACGGATTTTGCCAGATTGCGGGGCTGGTCGACGTCGGTGCCAAGCTCCACGGCTGTGTAATAAGCGAGAAGTTGCTGGCCGATGGCCTGAACGATCGGCGCGGTTAGTGGCGTGGTTTCTGGTAGTACGACGATGTCGTCGGATAGCGATTTTGCCGCGGCTGCCCCTTTAGGGTCAGTGAACAAAATGACGCGTGCGCCACGCGCGGCGACTTCCTGCAAGTTGGACACGGTTTTTTCGTATAGCGCATCATCTGGCGCAATCACGATCACGGGCGTTCCGTGTTCAATCAGCGCGATGGGGCCGTGCTTTAGCTCGCCCGCCGCGTAACCTTCTGCATGGATGTAGGAAATTTCCTTGAGCTTGAGCGCCCCTTCCAAGGCAATTGGGACCATGGCTCCGCGTCCCAAGAAGAACGCTGAACGCGCGGTAACGAGGCCTTTGGCCGTTTTGGCAATTATCGTGTCAGAGGATAGCGCTTCGGTAACGCGCTGCGGTAATGATGCGAGATCGCGACAATGGGTAGCGGCGGCATTGTCATCTATACGCCCAGTCTGGAAAGCCGCGCCAACGGCCAGAGCCGCCAAAGCACAGGTTTGCGAGGTGAAGGCTTTGGTCGAGGCAACGCCGATCTCGGGTCCGGCCTTGATCGGCATAGCAATATCGGCTTCGCGTGCCATCGTTGAGGTCATGACATTGACCAGAGCGGCCGTTGTTAGCCCGTGCTGTTTTGCATAGCGGAGAGCCGCAAGCGTATCCGCCGTTTCGCCAGATTGCGATACCACGATCATCAGGCTTTTTGGGCTCAAGACGGGATCACGGTAGCGGAATTCTGAAGCGATATCGATATCGACTGGAATGGCGGCAATTTGCTCGAACATATATTTTGCGACCATGCCGGCAATGAAGGCTGTGCCGCAGGCGACGATAATGACACGGTCAATTTCGCTGAAATCAAGGCCGTCAGGCATATCGACCCGCATTTCGCTTAGATCAAGATAGTGGGACAAGGTCCGGGCGAGTGTTTCAGGCTGCTCATGGATTTCCTTGAGCATGAAGTGCGCATATTCGCCCTTATTCGCGACTTCGTCCACGCCTTTAACGTCAGTGACAGGGCGGTCGACGGGCGCGTTAGTCTTGTCAAAGATTTCGACTCCGTCGCGCTTTAAAATGGCCCAATCGCCTTCTTCCAAATAGATCAGTCGGCTCGTCAATGGCGCCAGCGCCATGGCGTCGGAGCCGAGATACATTTCTCCGTCACCAAGGCCGATAGCGAGTGGTGAGCCGTGACGGGCGCAGAAAATTTCGTCATCCGCACCTTTGATCAAGACACCCAGTGCGTAGGCCCCGCGGAATTGTGCCAGCGCAGCGGCAAAGGCCTCACGCGGAGATTGCCCGTTTTTGAGGGCTTCATCGATCAGATGAGCGGCGACTTCAGTGTCCGTGTCAGATTCATAGTTTCTCGGGGGAAGGGCCTCGCGAATATCGGCATAATTCTCGATAATCCCGTTGTGAACGAGCGCCACGCGACCCGCATGGTGCGGATGGGCGTTAGTCTCTGTAGGCGCACCATGGGTGGCCCACCGTGTATGGGCTATGCCGGAATGACCGTCGATAGGATCGTCATTGAGGCAGGCCTCAAGATTGGCAATCTTCCCCTTTGCGCGGCGTCGATGGACGGTATCGTCATTGATGACGGCAATGCCGGCACTATCATAGCCGCGATATTCCAGACGTTTCAGGCCCGAGACCAAACGATCCGAGACGGGTGCACGTCCAATGATGCCGACAATGCCGCACATTCTGCCTACCTAGGGTTTTGCAAATTTTTGCCTAGGTCGCGCCTAACAGTGGAAGTGAGATGCGACAAATGGATTATTCTGCGGGGTGAGGGGATCGGACAAGCCTCGCGCATCACCCGAGTGCTTGACAGCTTAACTTATGATCACCACTCGCGCCTTATGAAAACCCTGATCACAGGCACAGCAGGCTTTATCGGCCAGAATTTGGCATTGCGGTTGCTTCGCAATGGCCACGATGTTTGCGGTATCGACTCGATCACACCTTATTACGATGTGTCGCTAAAACATGACCGGCTGGCCCAGCTGACGCCGTTTGAAAGCTTCACCACGCACCAGATTGCATTGGAAGATTTCGATGCGATGTCGGCGGTCTTTGCCGACTTCAAACCGGACCGGATTGTCCACCTCGCCGCGCAGGCGGGCGTGCGCTATTCGCTCGAAAATCCCCGCGCCTATGTCGATACGAATGTGACCGGCAGCTTCAACGTCATTGAATTGTGCCGCGAACATGCGGTGGAGCATCTGGTCCTTGCGTCGACCAGTTCAGCCTACGGCGCGAACGATCAATACCCGTTTGTCGAGACCGACAAGGCCAGCTTCCCACTGACGATTTATGCGGCCACCAAACAGTCCTCTGAACTCATCGCACACAGCCATAGTCATCTACATGATTTGCCAACCACAGTGCTTCGTTTTTTTACAGTTTATGGGCCTTGGGGCCGTCCTGACATGGCGTTTTTCCTGTTCACAAAGGCGATGTTTGAAGGTCGTCCGATCAAGGTTTTCAATGAAGGCAAGATGGCGCGCGACTTCACTTATGTCGACGATCTGACACGCTCAATTGAGCTTTTGCTGGACCGCGCACCGGTTCGCGGAGCGCCCGTTTTAGACCGTGATTCACTGTCCCCGGTGGCGCCCTATCGGCTCGTGAACATCGGAAATGCGGATCCTGTTCCGCTGATGGACTTCATTGCTGAGATCGAACGCGCGGTCGGGGTCGCGGCCGAAAAAGAGCTCCTGCCCATGCAGCCAGGGGACGTGACGAAGACTTATGCGGACTCCGATTTGCTAGAAGTTTTGACAGGTTATCGCCCGTCCACATCCGTTCGGACAGGCGTCCAAGCCTTTGTCGATTGGTACCGCGACTACTACCAAGTCGGGACTTAGCGGACCCGTCACGAGGGTTGAAAAGATAGGGCCTCAGTCTTAGAGGGACGCCGGACGGCGCAGTCCGATCCAACTTGGCATTTGCGGTGCATTGAAGCGGCCGTGCAGAGCCAAGATTTTGGGCTGCCCGCGATGATCTGCGTCTTTCATCCCTCACAAAGAGTAGCTTTCCGCCATGACAAAAATACCAACAGTCGCTGTATTCGGCTGCGGACATTGGGGAAAGAATTTGGCGCGGAATTTCGCCCAGTTAGGCGCGCTCAAAGCGGTCGTCGACCCCAATCCTGAAACAGCAGCGACCCATGCGCAGATGCACGATGTTGAGGCTATGACGACCGAGGCGGCGCTGGCGTCAGATGTGGATGGTGTTGTGATTGCCGCTCCGGCGGAATTACACGCGAAGCTGGCTTTGCAAGCCATCGCAGCAGGCAAGCATGTCTATGTCGAAAAGCCAATCGCGCTTTCCGTGGCCGATGGTGAACAGATGAATGACGCCGCAAAGACCGCTGATCGTATCCTGATGGTTGGCCACCTTCTGCAATATCACCCTGTGTTTGTGGCTTTGCGCGGGATGGTGCGCGGCGGTGATCTCGGCAAATTACGTTATGCGTATAGCCACCGTCTTTCGACCGGGAAATTCCGGGTTGAGGAAGATGCGTTCTGGTCACTCGCCCCGCATGATGTCTCCATGCTGCTCGCTCTGTTCAATGAAGCGCCAAGCCATGTGAGACAAAGCGGACTTGATTTCGTGACAGAGGGCATTGCAGACGAAACACGCCTCGATATGGTCTTCCCATCCGGCGGCCGCGCGCACGTCTTTGCGTCCTGGCTACACCCGTTCAAAGAACAGCGCCTCGTTGTCGTTGGCGAAGAGGCCATGGCCGTGTTTGATGATGTCAAACCGTGGGACGAAAAACTGGCGGTCTATCGCCACGTCATCGACACGTCAGGCCCAGTTCCCGTGCCGCACAAGGCTGACGTTGAGTATGTCGCCGTGCCGCAGGGCGAACCGCTTAAATCCGAGTGCCAGCATTTCTTGGATTGTATGGCGAACGGCACCACACCCTTCACCGACGGTGAAGAAGCCCTGCGCGTCTTGCGCGTCATGGCCTCCGAAACGCTTCCTAAACCCATTTAGACAATCCACCGCCAACACGACGAATAAGACACGACCGATAAGAGGATCATTATGCAGTTCATCGACCTTCACGCTCAGCAGGCCCGCCTTAAAACAGAGATCGACGCGGGCATCGCCGACGTCCTCAAAACCGGGCGCTATATTCTCGGACCGCAAGTTCAAGAATTTGAAGCTAAACTGGCTGAATTTGGCGATGCTAAATTTGCCACGGGCTGCGCTAACGGTACGGACGCCATCCTGCTGCCGCTCCTCGCCTGGGGCATTGGCCCGGGCGATGCCGTGTTCTGCCCGTCCTTCACCTACTGCGCGACCGCAGAAGTTATCGCCTTGGCCGGCGCCACGCCGATCTTCATCGACATTGATCGTGACACTTACAATATGTGCGCGGAAAGTCTGAAAGCGGCGATCGCTGAGGTTAAAACACGCGGTGAATTGGTTCCGCGGGCGGTCATCGCCGTCGATCTGTTTGGCCAAAGTGCTGACTATAATGCGTTGACGCCCATTGTGCGCGAACACGGCATGAAATTCATTTCTGACTCGGCGCAGGGTTTTGGCACAACGTTGGACGGCAGGCACCCGCTGGCTTGGGCCGACGTTCAAACCACGAGCTTCTTCCCGGCTAAGCCCCTTGGCTGTTACGGTGATGGCGGCGCGATCACGACCAATGATGAAGAGCTTGCGGGCATATTCGACAGCCTACGTGTTCACGGTAAAGGCACCGACAAATATGACAATGTTCGCATCGGCATGAACTCCCGCTTGGACACCATCCAAGCCGCCATCCTGCTGCCGAAACTGGCTGTTTTCGCAGACGAAATCGAGAAGCGGAATGTGGTCGCAGATCGTTACGCGGTAGGACTCGCAGATGTTGTGAACCGGGTGCCGACCGTCATGAACGGTGTGCTGTCAACATGGGCGCAATATACGATTGAGGTTCCGGACCCATTGGCCTTCGCCGATGCGTTGAAAGCTGACGGTGTCCCAACGGCGCGCTATTATCCTAAGCCAGTTCATATGCAGACAGCCTATGAGCACTATCCTGTCGCCGGAAATGGCCTGCCGAACACGATGGCCTGTATCGACCATATTATAAGCCTGCCCATGCACCCATACTTGTCGGAAGACGATCAGGATAAGGTCATCAACGCCGCGAAAGCTGCGTTGGCTTAACGATAAGGTTCGATTTGATATGAATTTGAAGAGCTCGGCTTTGGCCGGGCTTTTTTTTGCTCTGAAAACCTGCCGTTTGCTGGACTAGGTGAGTGCGTCCCGGATAGCCGCCATTGCCACATCGGGCTTGCGGAAATGACCCAAGTCGAATTTTTCGCCAAGGCGCGTCAAAGGCGGCACGATAGGCGCAGGGGCTGCGCCGTCATTACGGGTGAATGTCACGTCCGTCCCAAATGCCTGGCCGATGGCGAGGGCTAAGTTGCGAACGCTGACAGCATGAGGGCTGGCGACATTGACCGTGTCCGACCATTCGTCTTCCAGAGCTGTCACAGCGACCCGCGCTGTATCATCGGCATAGGTTGGGACAAAGACCAGACCGTCGCCGGAGGCGGGGAGCGTTACGGCCTCGCCTGCGCGAACAGAGTTGATCAATCGCGCCACGAAGGCGTTCTGTTGCCCTTCTCCATAGAGAAAGAAAATTCGCATATGGCAGATTGAAAATCGTGATCGGTAGGCCAGAGCTAGCATTTCTGCGGAGAGTTTGCTGGCGCCATAAAAGCCGGTTGGACTGACGAATGCGTCTTCACTCATGTCGCCCGTGAAGGGTTCGTAGACCGATCCTGACGAGGCGTTGACGAAGCGGGATGCGCCCGCATCATCGGCATAACGCAGCAGGGCAGCCAAGCCCGCGACATTAACGTCAAACACATGGGACTCGCCGACCTTGCCATCGCGATATTGCGCTGATTGGGCGAGGTGTAAAACACCATCAACTGACGCGGGTAGGGCGTTTGTGTCGAGGCCATCAGCTATATCCATAGGGATCCAGCTAAGGCGCTCATGATCGCTCTTTCGTGCTGATCGGCTTAGCCCAATGACGTCGTGGCCTGCGGCGAGCAGGCGGGCGATAACAAACCCGCCGAGAAAACCGCCGCCGCCTGTCAGAAGAACTTTCATGCCGACGCCCGTCTTGTTCGGTTTTACTGTCGCCTAAGTGTCAGTCGGCATGCGCATCGCGGCACGACGGATTTCGACTTCAGCCTTATGACTGGCACGCCATTCAATTAGCTCAGCGAGGCCTTTATCCAGGTCTGTTTCGGCCGTGTAGCCAAGATCACGCGTGGCTTTCTTCGGGCAACCGACCCGCGATGTCACGAGGGTCGCTTGGCTACGCGGAACATAGTTGATGGCTTGGTTGGATCCGGTGAGCTTAAGCAACTTCTCAGCAATTTCCTGCAAGGATGTGCGCGTACCCGTGCCGACATTGTAAAATTCGCCACCAGTGTCGGCTTGCATCGCTTTGACATTTGCGAGCGCGCAGTCACCAACATAGACGAAATCAAAGGCTTCTGAGCCATCGCCCATGATGGTTGGGCCTTCACCGCGGTCAATCGCATCGAGCATTTTCATGATCACAGCAATATAGGCGCCGTGATAATCTTGGCGGGGGCCGTAGACGTTCATGTAACGCAGGCCAACAACGGGCAGGCCATAGCGGTGATAGAAGGCGGTCGCCATCGCTTCGCCAGCGATCTTCGTCGCACCGTAGAAATTCTTGTTCAGGAACGGGTGATCTTCCGTCATCGGCTCTTCGATGGCATTGCCATAGACGGAAGCGGACGACGACCAAACAAGCCGTTGAACATTCTGTTCGACACAGGCTTCGAGCACGTTGAATACGCCGCGCACATTCACATCAAATGCGGAGCGAGGATATTCGTGACATTGCAGCAACCAGAGAGCCGCGAAGTGGAAGACGCCGTGCGCGCCTTCGAAGGCTTTGGACAGGATGTCCGACTGGATAATATCGCCGCCAATATCGAAGATTTTAACGCGAGGGTCACGCAGAGCATCAGCAAGATTTTCACGCGAGCCGCGCTGAAAATTGTCATAAATGACGATTTCGCCGACGTCAGTTTGAACCAACTTGTCAACTGTGTGTGAGCCAATGAGGCCTGCGCCGCCGACGAGAACGACTTTTTTACCTGAAGTATCCACGGGGAGGGACCTTTTCTAATCTTATGTCCGGTTTAGCGCGGCGTGCTAGCCGATTGATGAGTAGAAGTGAAGCAAACTCTCGCGAACGGATAACTGGGGTTTATGACAAGATGCCAGAAGCTTGAAATTTTCTTAGTGGTGGGTTGGATGGATCGGTGGCTACCATCGAAATGATCGCCAATTGGAGCTCCGCTGAATGGATGGTTGTCTCTTGATCGTCATCTTCCAGTCGCAAAATGCTGTGCAGTGCCAAGCTGCCAGATCGGATAAATAAAGATGATTTGTGTATCTTCATCCCGACCTGAAGTTGAAGAAATACGCGTAATTACGATGCCGCTTGCCGCACGTATTAATACAATGTAAAGAGCGGAGTTAACGATTTTAACTGCGATGTGGATCGTATGGTAGGTACTGGGGAGCACCATGAATGAACGATACGCAGACAATGTGTCAGTAGTTTTCGATGCGACGGCGAATTTCTCTGACATTCCCGCTGAAATTGAGAAATTGGGCGATTTTAGGACGCAAGAAGCATCGCGCGGCGAATTGATGCGTTTGCCTATATCGCAAATGTCCACGCTTATTGCCAATCTTGGAAATCCTAATCAGGTCATTCAATCTGTGTTGGTCGAAATCATCGCCTCAAAAGGTGCGGCGGTTCTTCCGATTGTTCTGGAAGCCATGAAGGGGGATGACCAGTCCGTTCAAGGCAACGGGATCAGCATTCTGACTCATATTGGTGAGCCTTCATTTCAACCCCTGCTGGATGCGATCGCTGGCACGTCGACGGATAAGGCCGGAATTTTCTACGAAGCGGCGTCTCGATTTGGCAAACATATTGCCAACCCTATTAAAGAACGGGTGGAGCGGGCAGACATCGTTCCCGATTCTCTATTCCTATTGCATGTTCTGACAGAGCCAGATGCTATCTTGAGAAGCGAAGACCGCATTGCCAGTCTTTTGTCTTCACCCAATCAAACCACAGTCGCTATCACGATGAGGATTTTGAAAACTCATCCTGACTTTGCAATTCCAATCGTGATTGAAATGATTGGGGCGCTGAACCCTCATTTGCAGCAGAACGCGACTAATGTTCTTATTTCAGCAGGGGAGCCAGCTGTGCCCGCGCTCGTCGAAGCTCTGGATCACATGAACCAGCTCGTCCAACAGAATGCTATTCGGGCCCTCATTGAGATCGGCGAGCCAGCCGTTGAAGCGCTGACGGAGGCCGCTTGGGATGGAACTGATCGTCAGCAACAGCATGCCGCTGTCGTTCTAAAAGCGTCCAAAGCAAAGAACAAGAAATCGCTATTTGGGCGTTTTGGCCGCTAAATAGGGTTGGGGATTCTGACTGTTAATCTAGAACTGTTTGAGTTTTTTTGGCCTTAAGTACGCTTGTAACGGTTGATCTCGTCTCTGCGAGATATAATGATTTCTGATGGATTAGCGGTCGGTGGTCTGCTTCATTGACGGATCGTCAATGATCGTTCTTCTGCAAATATCTGTGTTTAGACTTGTTCTTCTGGGCAAACATGCTTTGAGCGTCTGGCCGTTTTGGTGTGGTTAGGCACAGGCGCGAGGGTCCCGTAGTGAGCGTGCAAATTTGGCATCTTCCATTCAGTCATGGTAATTTTGCGCCCAACCTGGATGCTGCGGAACGTTTACTAGGTCTTGAACGCTACTCCGTTGCGCCACCCCATCCTTATGCCCCCGATGCCAGCCATTTGCTTGGGTCTGATCGGGCCCGTCACCCCCGTGATTTCATCGAGCGTCTGAAGTTATTGGCGAAAATTCGCCGATCCGCCGATATTGTTCATTTTAATTACGGATCATCGCTGCTGGACCCCCCTTGGCGCCGGGCGTTCTTGCTTGATTTGGGTTTCTATCCGAAGAAAATCCGAAAAGTTATGACCTTCCAAGGGTCGGACGTGCGCATGGCGTATGATCCCGAGATCGATTTGAGCCGGGACTATGAGCGATCCCTCGGTCATGAAGTCACGAATACGACGGCCGGTGGGCAGGTGCCTCAAGACGAAGTCGAACGCAAACAAGCCATCGTCCGAAAAGCGGATCGTCACATGGATAGGATTTTTACCCTCAATCCTGATCTGTTGGATTTCCTGCCGGATCGGACGAAGCATCTGCCTTACCCAACCCCATTCATTTCGGGTTTGGAAGCTTCCAAAGGGACCCCATCGTTTGATCGCTCGAGAAAGCTCAAAGTCTTGCACGTTTCAACCAACCGCGTGTTGAAAGGCACGGGCCTGATCGAACATGCGTTGAAAGATGCAGCGCAGCATTTACCCCTCGAATACCGAGTCCATGTGAAGGTGAACTATTGCGAGGTCATGGCGGGGATGGACTGGTGCGATGTGTTCATCGATCAAGTCGGAATAGGATGGTACGGAGCCCAAGCTGTTGAGGCTCTAATCCTTGGAAAACCCGTCTTATGCTATTTGCGCGAGGATCATCGGCAGGCTTATTTGCCCAAAGGCGAAACCGGCATTGTGAACATAAAGCACGGACAGATCGGCGCAGCTCTAGCGGGTTTGATCGACAATCCTGATCACCTGCAGTCTCTCGCCCGCGCGGGCCGTGATTTTGCTCAGACTTTCCACGACCCGGTTCAAGTCGCTCATAAGCTCTATGATGGCTGGATCTAAGATATGAGCATTGATCTAGACTGTATCGTGATGGGCGCGGGCGTCGTCGGTCTCGCCTGCGCTCGCGCGCTAGCTCTGTCAGGACGCGATGTGGTCGTTGTCGATCCGAACTATAATATCGGGATGGAAACCAGCTCGCGAAATAGCGAAGTCGTGCATTCGGGGATCTATTATCCGACCGGATCGCTTAAAGCCGAGGCCTGCGTGAAAGGTCGCGATCTGCTTTATGCTTATTGTGACAGTCATCATGTGCCCTACGCCAAACTCGGTAAGTTGATTGTCGCGACCAGCACGAAGGAACAGGCCGAGATCGAACGATTATTGCTCAAAGGCACTGAAAACGGCGTCGATGATTTAGAGGTTCGAACGGCGGCTGAGGTGACGCGGATGGAACCGGAAGTCGCCTGCATGGGCGCGCTCTGGTCACCGTCGACGGGGATTGTCGACAGCCACGCCTTCATGATCGCCATGCGGGGCGATCTTGAGGACCAAGGCGGTATGATCGCGTTTGACACGCGCATGACGCAGGGCGAGATTGTTCCAAACGGTTTGGCGCTGCGCTTCGGTGATGATGCGCCGCTAACCGCGCGTCTCGTGATTAACAGCACCGGACTCCATGCGCCGGATATGGCTCGGCTTATCGACGGGTATGATGACACTCTCGCGCCGACGGCCCATTATGCGCGCGGTGTCTATTTCGGCCTGTCGGGCCGCTCACCTTTCTCGCACCTCATTTATCCGGCGCCAGAGCCGGGCGGGCTCGGTGTTCACGCTACGCTGGATTTATCCGGGCAATGCCGGTTCGGGCCGGATGTCGAATGGGTCGATGAGATCGACTATACGGTAGATCCGGTACGGGGCGATATTTTCTATGATCGTATCCGCAAATATTGGCCGGGTTTGAAGGACGGTCAGCTGGTCCCAGACTATGCGGGTATCCGGCCTAAAATTGTTGGGCCAGATGAACCCGCAGGAGACTTCGTCATCCAGGGCGCTGACGCACATCGCTGCGCGCATCTGATCAACTTGTTCGGGATCGAAAGCCCCGGCTTAACCTCGTCTTTGGCTCTGGCAGAGAGAGTCGCGGCCATGGCAGACCGCCAACTCGGCTAAAGACCGAAATTCTCGATCACTTCGGAGAGGTGCAGGAACGCCCAAAGCTTATGTCGTCCATCAGATCGGGTGCCGGCTCTGTGACCTTCGAGCACGGCTTCGATCTCTGCAATGTCGATAAAATCATGCAGACGACGCGGACGGTCGACCAATGCGTCGCGCAAGAATGGGTAGGCCGCGCCGCGGAACCATGTCCCGTCTGGGGCCGAAAAGCCTTGTTTCTCGCGGGTGTAAATTTCCTCCGGCACCAACCGTTCCATCATCTGTCGTAGGATGAACTTGCCGTCGGTACGACGATCTCGCCTATCCGTTGCTGTTCCCGCCTTGATCCCATCACGCAGGGCGAGTTCGGATGTGATCCCATTGAGTTTAGCCTGAATCGGCACGCGGCCCGCAATATCGACCAAATCATTGTCGAGAAATGGCACCCGTGTCTCCAGACCATGCGCCATGGCGACTTTGTCTTCGACGACGAGCAATCCGTTGAGGAACGTCTTAGCCTCGAAATAGAGTGACCAATTGAGTAGCTCTTCCGGTCGGGTCGCACTCCGGGCCTTTTGAGGATAAATTGACTCGAATACGGCGCGTCCGTCAAAGCCTGATAGATCCGCGCCAATCGGCGCGGTCAACTGGGCTAACTCTGCATCTGTTTTGGCGAGCCGTCGCCAATAGGCATAATATCCATCAACATAATCGCCAAAATTATCCGCTGGCAATCCTTGGTAATAGCGCCACGGATAGCCGCCAAATAATTCGTCCCCGCCTGCACCTGACAGGGCGACCGTTTCAAAACGCCGTGCAAGTCCTGAGACAAGGTAATTGGGATAGGATTGGCCAACGCGCGGTTCGTCGAGATGGTCGCAAAGGGCCGGGACTGCGCCAACGAAATCTTTCGGCCCGATCAGAATCTCATGATGCTCGGTCCCAAAGCGGCGCGCCATGAGTTGTGCGGCGGCGCGTTCGTCGAATTTTAGCTCGCTCTCAGTCGCACCTTCATAATCAAAAAAGGCTGTGAAGGTCCGTAATTTGTCCGATTTTGCGCTAGCGACGGCTGTAATTGAGCCAGAATCCACGCCGCCAGAGAGATAGGCTGACCGACCAACATCGCTGATTAATTGACGTTCAACGGCCGTCGTGAAGCCGGCGTAAATTTCGTCGATCCAGGGTTCCGCGTCATAGTCAGGATCGTCGCCAGTGAAGCGATAATCCCAAAACTGTATCGGACGGAGTCCGTTTCCAGGTGAGGGGGGATTATCCAAGTCGACTTGGACATAACTGCCCGCAGGGAAGAGCTTCACATCTTTGAACAGAGTCGCGTCCGAGATGAAATTCATGAACGTCAAATATTCGGCCAATCCGTCTGGATCGAGCGAGAGCGTTAGGTATGGGTGATCGCGGAAGGCCTTGGCCTCAGACGCGAAGGCCAACACCTTGCCCTGCTGCATAATATAGAGCGGCTTTACGCCGAATCGATCGCGCGCGATTGTCAGGCGGCGCAATTTACGATCAAAGATCGCCAGCGTGAACATCCCGTTCAGGGTCAGGAAGGCGTCAGGACCATCCAGTTCGAAAGCGGTCAGCAGGACTTCAGTGTCAGACTCGGTCTCGAACCGCGCTCCGCGAGCTTCAAGGTTACGACGCAAGTCTCGGAAATTATAGATCTCGCCATTATAGACGATCACATAACGGCCATCGCGGCTGTGCATGGGTTGGTTAGCGGCCTCAGATAGATCGATGATGGCAAGGCGGCGGTGGCCAAGACTGATTGGCCCGTCTGTCCAATAGCCATCACCGTCGGGACCGCGGTGCGCGATCCGGTCGCCCATAGCGCGCGTGACCGCTTCATCAGCGGGTCGCCCGTCAAGATTGAGATATCCAATAAAGCCGCACATGTCGGTCCCCGTCGTAAACGCGGCCCTAACTGGTGCAGGACTGTTGGAAAATCCAGCAGAAACAGCGGCGTCTACAAAGTCTATAAACCTCATTGCCGACAGCAATAGTCAACATGATCCTCGCTATACGGCGTGAGCCTATCCTCGTGATCCGATCGATCCCAGGAGACCGCCCATGAGCGAGCAAACCCCGCGCCACGACCTGCCCCTCATCATCAACTCGCAGGCCCAGAAACATATCACCCATAATGAGGCGCTCACGCGCCTTGATGCGACGCATCATCTTTCAATTCGAGACATAGACATCATCGAACCGCCAAGCGGTGCTGTAGAAGGAGACGTGTTTGCCATTGGCGTATCGCCGACTGGCGATTTCGCAGGTCATTCGGGGGAGTTGGCCAGCCTGACGGAGGGTGGGTGGCGCTTTCACCCTGTCGTGTTGGGCATGGTCGCCTATTTTGAGGACGCACAAACGCTTCAAGTTTACGGATCGAGCGGATGGGAAGCGGTCACTGCGCCTGCGCCGACTGAACTGCCCCGCCTATCGATCAATACGCAAGACGCCGGCGACAGCTTGCTTAGCGTAAAATCACCGTCGGTCCTGCTGGCGGCTGATGATGGAGCGGACAGTTTGAGCGGTGATATTCGCGTCACGCTCAACAAGACCGACACATCAGACACGGCCAGTCTTTTGTTCCAATCTGGATATAGTGGTCGGGCCGAGTTCGTCCTGGCCGGCGATGATCATTTCCGGGTCAAAATTAGCCCGGACGGGGTGAATTTTCGAACTGTGCTAGAGGCTGATCCCGATACGGGGTTCCTCGGTGTGGGGCGCAGCCCGATCCAACCACTTGACGTTGAAGCGAATGTTGACGGTATTGCGCAGATCGCGGTCAGAAATCCATCGAACGCTGTAGCCGCTGGGGCGGCGCTGAATCTTGTCGCCGCCAATGGCAAACTCACACAATTCCTTCAATATGCAAGCGGGTCAGCCTATCTGGTGTCAAACTCTGGATCCTTTTTCTACCAACTGACGGGGTCAAATCCGTTGCACCGTTTCTATGCCGGCGGGGTGGAAATGCTTCGGGTTTCGGGGCAGCGCGTCGAGTGCTTCACGCCTTTTGGACTACCAACTCTGTCTAATTCGACTTTGCCAACCCCCACCGCGCTGCGCCGAGGCGAAATCACTTATATTGATGATACTGTGTCTGGCCCGGCCTATTGTGACGGCACGAATTGGCGGTGGTGTCGCGACGACGCGATTTTATCGTAGACGATTCGCCCCGTGCGCTTTCAGGCTTGTAGTTCGGCGGTCTCGCGGATATTGCATCCGCGCTTCCCCTAAATGCTTGGAATACCTTATCATGCGTCAGACATTCATGTCGAAAGCCGAATCTGGCTCGCTGGTCGTTGCCATACTTGGTTTGGGCTATGTTGGCCTCCCATTGGCGGAAGCCTATACACGGGCTGGGACGCGCGTGATTGGCTTCGACATCAACCAAACGCGGGTCGATCAGCTCAATAGCGGCAAGTCCGGTATGCGGCACATTGACGATGCTCGGGTTCAGAAAATGGTCGATAGCGGCTATTTTCAGGGCACGACTGACCCGGCAATGTTGGCTGAAGCCGACGCGCTGATGATTTGCGTGCCAACGCCGCTGGATCGTTACCACCACCCTGATCTGTCTTATGTTCGCATGACGTGCGAAACGATGGTTCCGCATTTGCGTGAGGGTCAACTGGTTGTGCTGGAATCGACAACCTATCCGGGCACAACGCAGGAAATAATGCGCCCCATTCTTGAAAAGTCAGGTCTCGTGGCCGGAGAACATTTCGCACTCGCCTATTCTCCAGAGCGCGAAGATCCGGGTAATATTGATTTTGAAACCTCGACGATTCCTAAACTCGTTGGGGCTGACAGCGAAGACGAACGGGCGATGTCAAAGGCCGTTTACGACAAGGTCGTTGAAACTGTGATGGTTCCGAATACGCGCACGGCCGAAGCGGCTAAATTGACCGAGAATATCTTTCGCTGGGTCAATATCGGTTTGGTCAATGAGTTGAAGCTTGTTTTTGACGCGATGGATATTGATGTTTGGGACGTCGTTGATGCAGCCAAGTCCAAGCCCTTTGGCTTCATGCCCTTCTACCCAGGGCCGGGCGTTGGTGGTCACTGTATCCGCGTCGACCCCTATTATTTGACGTGGAAAGCGCGCGAGCACGGCGTCTCAACGCGGTTCATTGAATTGGCGGGCGAAGTGAATATCGCCATGCCGACCCATGTCGTGTCGCGTCTGATGGAAGAGATGAATTTGCGTCTCGGCATGGCTCTGTCGGGCAGCCGTATTTTAATGTGCGGCGTGGCCTACAAGAAAAATATCGATGATGTTCGCGAAAGCCCTTCGCTCGAAGTGCTGTCGCTACTCGAACGGCACGGTGCCATTGTGGATATATACGATCCCTTTGTTCCGGTTATGCCGCATACGCATGATTACCCGAAGTTTGAGGGTCGTAAGTCAATCGCTTGGGATAAATCCGCATTGGCGCAATATGATGCGGCTATCATCACAACTGCGCACAGTTTCGTCGATTATGCGGCTTTGGTGACGGCTCTTCCGCTGGTGGTTGATACGCGTAACGTCACGAGCGACCTAGCTGCGGAACTCAAGGCGAAAGTCGCTAAGGCTTAATAGCTTACGAAAATAGGGACCAGATTATGGGCAAAGTCCATGAGAGCGCGACACTGCATGAAGGAAGCTTCGTGCACGAGTCGGCCTACGTCGATGCGAATGCCGTGATCGGCGCGAATACGAAAATCTGGCACTTCGGCCATGTCCTATCCGGGACGCGCATTGGTAAAGATTGCTCATTGGGTCAGAATGTCATGGCTGGCCCTGATGTGGTTATCGGCAATGGCTGCAAAATCCAAAATAATGTGGCGCTCTACAAGGGCGTAACCTTGGAAGACGGCGTATTTTGTGGGCCATCTATGGTGTTTACCAACGTCACAACGCCGCGTTCAGAAGTCAGTCGGCGGAACGAATATGCCGAAACGCTAGTTCGTAAGGGCACGACAATAGGCGCTAATGCGACGATCGTTTGCGGTCATGAGTTGGGCGAGTATTGTTTCATCGCGGCCGGTGCTGTGGTGACTAAAAATGTTGTGCCTCATGCCGTGATGGCGGGTGTGCCGGCTAAACGTATCGGCTGGGCGAGCCACTCAGGCGAGATGTTGCGCAAGGATGATGACGGCCGGATGGTCTGTCCGCGTAACGGCGATGTCTACGAGGAAGTAGACGGTCGTTTACTTCGGTTGAGCTAGGCGTAGGCGCTGCTCTTTTGACGGCAAGCATAGAACACAGAATGCCCATCGACGCGCACCTTTTCATGCGGCATGAAATGGGCGTAAAGACGTTCCTCGAACCATACTTCATCATAGTGATATAGATGAAATTCGTCGATCGGAGCATTGTCGAGTGACCAAGGATCGTATGGTTTTGCGCCCTGAACGAAGGCCGTCCAATACAGTAAATAACCGCCGGATTTCATCACACGTGAAGCTTCTTTAAGGACTAAATCTGGGTCGAGGAAATGATCGCCAGACGTCCCAATTATGACGCGATCAAATGTATTGTCGTTCCACGGTAAAACCTCGGCTACCCCGTGATAAAACAGGAAATCCCGTGGCAGTTCAGGCGCAACTGGATCGATTCCGGCGACCTGCCCCTTGGGAAAATCTGCGAGGTACTCCGGCAAAAGAATGGTCCCGCATCCTAAGTCTAGGACACTACTATTCGCATAAGGTTCAACAAACCGACGAAACCGAACAGCCCCCGGGTTTTCCACCACGGACAGGCTGGTTTCTGGGGTGGACACATATTGTTTTAGGTTAGGTTCTAGGAGCGATCTCCATGGCCCGAAGGCTCCATAACCGGCATCTTCTAGGCCTTTCATCTGATCTGAAAAAGACAGCGGCCGTGTTGGTAAAGGCGAATTTTTTTCAAGCGAATCTTTGGGTAGTGGGCGGGTTTCGCGTGCGTCTAGAAATAGTTCGAAACCCCGAAGAAAATCATCTGACCCTAAAACAGATAAAGGCACGAGATGTTCGATCACACGTCTATAAGTATTGCCATTATCTCTGGCGCTCAGGATAGCGAGAGTTATGGTGATGATGGATAGTTTGAGAGCGCTTTGCAGATTACTTGCAATCATTTTGACAATATATTGCTCAATTGCTTTGTCTGCGATCGCCGTCCCAGCGTGCTGAAACGCTATGACGATCTCTTTCTCCATCAATGGCGGTGTTGTGACTCCGTCGCCACCATGCGCCAATGACCACATTGCCGCCCAACCCATGATTAAGACCGAAGGTTCGTCACTCAGTAATTGGTCCGGAAAAGAGTCCCCGACTTCGTCTATTATTGTGGCCCAGTCTTCGGCTAGTCTCAGGGATTGAAGGCGCAAGATGGTGTAGGTGGCGTTCCCGGATCCGATTGAGGCGGCCTTGGCTCCGATAGCCAAACTGTCACTCAATATGGTCTCGGCGGTTTTTGAGGCGTTAGGATCGGTCTCGGCAATGATCGCCATGGCCCGGTTTAACGCATGACAGACAGCCGATATTGATGGCGTCACGTCTTCCATCAGAGACAGTTCAAGCCATTGGCAAAATGCTTTTACGTTGGCTGTTGCTAATGAAGGGGCTGTCATCTCTAGCAGAGCCTGCCTTTGAGCGACCTGTTCCCCTTTCGCACCGGTTAAGCAATCGTCTATCCGCCCTGCGGCAATCTCGCTTGATACCCATTTCGCATACTCGGCTTGTTGGGCTCTATCGCGCCAAATTTCCAGCGTCTCACTCTCGCCGACCGTATCGAGACCCAGCTGTGCAATCGCCAGTGCGGTCGTAGCGCGACCCGTATTCAGTGCAATTTGGGCGCCTAAAACGGAGGCTCTGCCGGCATCATTGCCATCTTCTAAAATCGCGACTTTTAGAGCAACGAGAAGCTGGTCGAGGCATTCAGAGTCTAGTTCTGTGAAATGATTGGCGCCGAGATCGAAGAGGGTTTCGATACTGTCTTTGTTCAAACGGCTTGTATCCACCTCACTGGCAATGTCCTCAGTAGTCAGACCCCTAAGGTCGGTGAGCGTCATGATGTTGATCGATATAGCATAACATCTGGATGCATATCTCGGTTACCGCGTCTGTCCAGCCTCTCATTGAGCAAGGGTTGGGACAAGCTTAAGCTGTAAATGCACCCAATAGCGGTGCGTCGGGCGATGGTGGGGACCCGGCACGGCTCGGAATGAGACTTGAATCATCGCGGATGTATACAGGCAACTACCCCAGTAGCTGATCTGCCACTGAGGATAACAACCCGCAGGCGTTCTTTTCTTACACATCCTCCACTCTCGTGATAGAGAACGTCGGACACTTATTCTTCTAGGACATTGTTAACCATGACTGCGACGGACCCGACACAAACGCGCCGAAGTTTCCGTGAGAAATGGGCTAATTCTCCGGATGCCGCTTTTGCTTCAACGCTGACAGAAGGGTCGGAAATCCAGAACTGGATTCTCAACCGAAACGGATTTTCAACTCTGGCTGATCTGAGGGCCTATCTTGGCTCGAAGAAACGGATCCTGGATGCTGGCTGCGGGAATGGCCGCGTGACGGCGTTGCTCTCATCTGTCGCCGCATCGGGTGCGGACGTCCGGGGTATTGATCTGAACGCGGATCAAGTTGCGAAAGCTAATCTTACTGACGTTCCCAACGTATCCGTCAGTAACGCTGATCTGCTTGGCGATTTGTCGGGTATCGGGACCTATGATTTCATCTATTGTCAGGAAGTCCTGCACCATACCGAAGACCCGCAAGGCGGTTTCCGAAATCTGGTCAATCAGCTTACCGATGATGGCGAGATCGCGATTTATGTCTACCGGAAGAAGGCCCCTGTTAGAGAATATGTCGACGATTTCGTCCGCGATGCGATTAAAGACATGTCCTATGAAGACGGAATGGAGGTTTCGGCCCAAATCACCGAGCTTGGTAAGCGTCTGTCGGCCCTAGACGTAACGATTGATACGCCAGACATACCGGTGCTCGGTATTAAAGCAGGCGAACACCATATCCAAAGGTTTCTCTACCACTTCTTCATGAAGGCGTTCTGGAATCCTGAATTGTCCTATCACGATAATGTCGTCGTGAATTTTGACTGGTATCATCCGTCGACCTGTTCGCGGCACACGCTCGAAGAAGTTCATGAATGGTATGAGGCGGCAGACCTCAACATCATTCACAGCTTTGAGGATGAGTACGGAATTACATTGCGCGGCGTGAAGCGCTAATCGGCTAAAGCCGCTTTGCTCCATGTCGCAATATTCTGAACATTCGCCCGCGGGCCGATCCTCCGACCCTATCCAGAGACCGGACTGGTTAGATGAAATAGAGCAGAAGCTTGGCCGACAGGTCAGAGTCCTCAACCTTGGAAATATTGCCAACAACGGCTTTCAGAACACGAAGGTCATGCGCCGAGCAGGTCTGAATGCCGACTGCGTCGCTTATAGCTATTATCACGTTATGGGGACCGCAGAGTGGGAAGATGCTGATTTTCGCGGCAATGTCGGTGATAGTTTTTACCCCGACTGGTGGCGTGTCCGCCTTATCAATTATAAACGCCCGAAATGGTTTATTCAGGGTCCAAGGTCGCTCTGCCAATCTTATATCCGGGCAAAATATGACGTAAATCCGAAAGAGGATGAGGATCTTCTCTGGAAACAGTTTTCTTACGAAACGCAGCTTCATAACTATAAAAATTCCGCGCTATCGCGATTACCGAAAAACCCTCTTCTGTGGCCTAGCTGGTTGATCCGCCTGCTTCACTTTCAGGTCTACAAACTCTCTGTTCTATTTTCTGACGTCCGTCTGCTTCGCCAGAAATTGATTGTTCCTGCGCAAGCCGTCTGGTCAACGCTGAAGGTGATTGCGGGCGTCTTGTCCTTTCCATTTCTCCTAATAGGGATCGGACTGTCGAGACTGCTCGACCCGATCGCGGATCTGCTATCTCGTCTACCGAAGCGCCAAAAATTAATGCTGAGAGAGACTCGCCGGAGTCGCCGGCGGTGGTATTTCAGACGCTATATGCTTTGGTTGCGACCTTTTCTGGTTTCGACAGTGGGTATGGGAGCGTCAATTTTCAAATGGGTGACGGGTCGCCGGTTTGGATTGGTCTTCGGGGATGATCTGGCCAACTCGGTCACGCGAGCGTTAGGGGTTCGGGCTAGACCGGGAGGCTCTAACGCGTCATTCGATGAATCCAGTCGAGATGCGCAGGCTCGGCGCGAGCGACGGGCCATGCGCCGCAGTCAGGTTAGAGAGAAAGGTCGTTTCTCTCCTGAACAAGCTGAGGATGTGATCGCTGAACTGCGGATAAAATCAGATATTGCCGAGGACGCCAACGACCAATCTGTGACCCAGAAATTTTATCAAGCTTATCTCCACTTCCTTGATCTCGCCTATCCGTCCAACCCTTGGATGCAAAATCACTACAATCATTTTTCGGGCACTGCCCCCGAAGACTTACGCGATGACATCTTCTTAGCCCGGGCTCTCACAGAAAGCTGGGAGGACATATTTTCTTATTACGATATTGTCTTGGCCTATTCGACGGATGGTATACTTCCGATGACAAATTCGGACCGTCCGTTCTTCACCTATGAACACGGAACATTGCGCTCGATCCCCTTTGAGCCGACATCGATGGGACGATTATGTGCGACGTCCTACCGTATGTGTAATCAACTCATGCTGACCAACTTGGACAATATTGATAAACCTGACAGATTGCAGATGCGTCCTGAGCAAGTCATCTACCTGCCCCATGCGATTGATGATCGGAAGCTTTTAGGTTTTCAGGAACGATATCCTAACGTCGCACCTAAAAACCACAAACATCCGCTCATCCTATGTCCGGCGCGGCAGGATTGGGGCGATGATGACCCCAGCTTGATGAAGGGGAATGACAAGTTGTTCCACGCCCTCAAGATCATCTGGGATGAAGGCTATCGACCTCGCGTTTATCTATTTGATTGGGGTCGCCATGTCCAAAAAAGCAAAGCTTTGATCAAGGATTTGGGAATTGAAGGATTGATAACATGGGTGAAGCCCATGAAAAAAACGGAACTCTGGAAACACTATTTGAAGGCTCATGTGGTTGTCGATCAATTCTCAATTCCGGCGTTTGGCGGCGTGACCTTCGAAGCTCTGACCTTTTCTAGGCGGGTTATTACATCCATTGACGAGGCGCTGTGCGAAGAGTTTTTCGGCACGATGCCCCCGATCCTCAATGCCAGCATAGACATTGAAATTGCGAACGCTCTGCGCATCGTCCTCGAAGACCCAGAAGACCTAGCGCGTCAAGGAGAGGCTTGCGGGGAATGGGCCAAGATCTATCATTCATCCCAACGCATCTTTGATTTGCAAATGCAGGCTTTCGAGCCCGTTTTGCGTCAACAAGTTCATGACCAGGCCCGTGCCCCGAAGTGACATCAAACATGGGCGGGAGTCTCGTTCGGGATTGCGACGTTTAGCGCATGGTCTTTACGTTCTTTCAGCTTGGCTATTGGTTGCGCCCATATTCTGTCTCACCGCGATCATGGCGCGGATATTTCGCGCCGTAAAAGGTAGGTCGGATAAGCCTCGACTATTGTGGGCGGGTGCACCGATGCCGAGCTTGGCGACCACTAGCCAAGCGATGAGTCAGGCGGGATATATTAGCGCGTCGCTCGCCAATCAGATTTACAGTACGAATGTCGAGGGCCAATTCGACAATATCTTGCCCTTGTCGAAACGATTACCGGCAGGATTGAATACACCGGCCTATATTTTTCGGGCTGCGGGGCGGTTCATTTGGGCGATGTTCCAAGTGGACATTTATCACAGCTTTTTCTCAGGCGGCGTTCTTGGGCATACGCCTCTGCAACGGATCGAACTGCCGATCCTTCGCTTGTCGGGCGTGAAGTCCGTGGTCATGCCCTACGGGTCGGACGCGTTTGTCTATTCGGATTTACCGGACACGGCATGGGCTCGGGCCATTAAAGAGTTTTATCCAAGGCCGAAAAAACAAGATCGCCAAGTGAAAGCCCGGATTGAGCAAGTATCAGAGGTGGCTGATTATGTGGTCGGTTGCATCGTGCACACCGCTAATCTTCCAAGAGTCGATAAGTGGACAGTGCTTTGGTATCCATCGGGTAACGACATTGAAATGGGACCCGTCCGTCAACGAGACATTGGTTCCAGCCTGCGGATCGCTCATCCTAGCAATCACCGACAAATTAAAGGGACGGATAGCCTGATTGCTGCGGTCGAGCGATTGCGTGATCGGGGGTGCGACATAGATCTAGACGTGATTGAGGGCGTCACAATTACCGAATCCCGCCGCCGAATGGCGCAAGCAGATATCATTGTTGACCAGCTGCTTATGGGTTACGCGATGACGGCAGTCGAAGGCTTAGCGATGGGGAAAGTGGTCGTGTCGGGCTTCAATTGGGTCGAACCGCTCTATCAACCCTTCTATGAAAAATCCTACTTGGACCAGTGCCCAATTATCATGGCCAGTCCGGATACGATCGAAGACGTGCTTTTCGACCTTTATGGTGACCGGGACTCTATCGCGATAGTTGGCGCAAAATCGCGTGCCTATTACGAGAAATTCCACGCGGAGAAACCGTGCGTGGAGCTGTTCGAAGCGATCTATGGCGAGCTTGGATGGGACTGAACTTCGGTCCGAGGCGCGAAAAGCTAGAGAGGCTGGAGCGCGTCAGCGTTTACGGAACAAGCCCCGTTTCGGCTTGATGATCGTCGATAGGACGGCGCGGGCATTCTGTTGCATCAGGGCTGAGTCCGAATCCATCGCATCATTCAAAGGGGCAATGGCCGGACTGCCGATGCCTCGAAGGGCCGCAGAACAGTTTTGTTGAATCAGAGCGTTTGGGTTGTCTAATTCATCGACCAGGTCCGCGACAGCAATCTCACCGAGTGCCACAAGTGCGGCGGTCGCGTTTTGCTGTTTGAACTGATTAGCTGATCCGGTTAACCTGATTAAAAACGGAATAGCGGCATCCCCCACCGTTGCCATCGCATCGATAGCGAACCGCGCGATGAACTGGTCCGATGACCCGAAAGCGTCCTCCATGGCTGTCTCAAAAAAGCTGAGACATTCAGGATCTAACTCGATCATCAAAGCGAGGGCGCGCTTCGATGGGTCTTTGGTCGAAAGGTTAGACTTTATGTGGGCTGCGGCTTCCGGTCCGATGGACCGAAGAACTTGCCCACCCATTGAAGAAATCGTTGGGTCATCATCCTCGAGAAGCAGCAGTGCGCTGGGGACACTCGCTTCGCCGAGATGAGACAGGGCTTTAATTGCGATCTGTCGAGATCGGTCATCATCATTGCGGATGACCTCAGCCAACATGATGGAGGCTTTTTCGGGCAATTGAGAAAAAATGTCGTAGATCGCGTCCTCAGCGCTGGCGTCGGCATCATCCAATGCACCGAAGACGAGACGCAGAGAGTCTGAGTGATGTTCAACTATGGCTTGAACAGACTCCGATCGCTCAGTCTTTGATGACAGCGCTTCGACTAATGTTGACAGATTGTTCTGATCAGGACTCAAAATCGGTTCCGCCTCTTAAGCAAATATGTGGTCTCAGCTTACGTGTCTCACAAGCTATCCGTCACTTGAATGACGGGTTGGGTCGAGATTGCCGTCTTCGCGGTTAAGGATTCAATTTCATTCCGAAATATATTATACCAGCGCGCCCTGCGTGATTTAGTTCCGAATCCGGTCTTCGTTCTGAGCTTGCTATTAGTCGTCAGTGGTAATGATTCCCTGAAGAAATTCGACCAATGCGTTAGCGGCTGCGTCCGCGCTGAAGCCGGGCGCACAGGCATTTGGCACTGTATCCCCTTTTTGCAATGACATCAGGCCAGTTCCAAGAGGCTGTATGGCCTTTGGATCATCGACCAAGGACAACCAATCGCCCCCGCCCAGATATAAAATAGGTACACGGGTCTGACGATACTCCGCATATTTTCCGGGTAAGGCATGGCTGTCCTCTGGCGTGTGTAATAGCAGCGCATCAGCCCCGGCCTGAAGCGCCCGAGAGCGCATGAGCGACACCGACCCAGCTCGCGTCACCTTGGCCAAAGACGGGTCTTTATCAGACCGGGCATTGATGAGCCTATTTTCTGCAGGGCTGAGCTGACCGGCGATATGTAAATGAATGCGGTGGTCGGGTCTCTGTGCATTGACGGAATCCAGAACCTGCAAAGCATCCGAAAGTTTCCGTCTCCGATCGGACAGGCTGAACCCACCTGAATGAACAATGTTCAAATCCGCCTTTGGCAGTTTGGCTGGCGCAGGCGGCGCGTCTGCGAAGTGATTGATAATGTATTCTGGCGTTCCGGCAGGTACGTAATTCCGCACTTCTGACAAGACGGCCTCAGACACACTGCTGATCGCATCGGCGGACTTCAGGCACTTCCTCGCAATATTGCGCTCAATCATGCGGCGCCAAGGCCATTTAGCTAAGGCCGCTCTGTGAGGCGCAACGGTCCATGTGTCGCGGAATTCGGCTATCCATCGACACCCTAGGGCTTCCTTTAACTGCGGACCGACGGCATGGAGGCTCTCAGGCGGGCTGGTTGTGAGAACCCAGTCCGCATCAATATCAATGCTCTTTAACTGGGCCGCAGCACGTCGCGCCCAGCGGATTTCAGGGTCAGGCCATAAGATCCAGTCTCGTGCTAGATTTCGGAAGAAGCTGTGCGCGAATGGCGTTGTAGTGGGGTGTGCTGAGGCGTCCGGCAGAGGGGATGGATCGTCATAATGTTGGCTGACGAAATGCGGCACGACAATGTGATCCGGGTGGTCCTGCGCAAACGGGCTGACAACTGTGACGCGATGTCCTGCCGCGCGCAGAGCTTCCGTGTATAAAAATGGACGCCGTGCTCCGCCCGATGACTCAGGGGGGAAGTGGCGTGCGATGAGACAGATATGGATAGGCTGCTCCTCAGTTCGCAGCGCCTTGGAGAGGGTCGCAATTTTCCGAACCTTGACGATACGAACGCTTATCGCATCGCGGCTTTGGCGGTTCAGAACGAGCCGCTAAAAAGCATCGAATGTAGTTTGGCGCAAGGGAATTGGGCCAGTGATTGTCCGATCCGGGACTTACGCACAATAGAATTTGGGGGCCAAATGGCCGTTCAAAATGAAGCCTGATGGGCGGCGAATTATGTGCGATGAATGGATAGAAAGATGTCCAGCCTCGCTCGAGGCTTTCATAGTCCAAGACGAGTTGGTCTAAATTGTTGCCATGCCGATGGTCGTGCTCAGGTCGCCGCCAGATGCGGTCGTGTTCAGTGTCTGACCTGTCATCCAATCGCGGCCGCCAATCGACGTAACCGTTGCGCTTTCGAGGCGAGCAAAGACGTGAGCCATATTGTCCGGGCAGTTATTATCAGCGATTACGATGACGATGATGGCTTCGGGCATTTTTTCGAAAATGCCCGCAAAGGTGAGCGGGTTAAGGTTTTGAATCGCGACGGCGTCGATCAAGATAAGCCGCGGGCCTTGCTCTCGTATCAAAGGTAGCAGTCCGAGCGATGTTCGAGCTTCACCCCCGAGGCTTTGATACATGGCCTCTGACATAGGCGTGTCAAATCCCTCCGGGAGGGTCTCGTAGTCTGATCGAGCGCCGAGAAACTCGGCAAGCTCAAGAATGCGGTCGTCCTCACCTTCGCCGAGGCCAAGATGGCTGCCAACGGTACGCCCCGGCGCGTAGCGGTAGCGATGCGATAAAAACCGGACATGCTTAGCCAGCGTTGCGCGGAGCTGTGGATCCCCAGAACTGAGGGCTGTCAGAAGGGGAGCCAGAGTGAACTTCGACAACATTTGAGGGTAGAGCAGGGCGAGACGTTCTTCGGCACCCGGCTTAAGTATCAAATAGGGCACGGGTGAACCCTCATGACTGGCTGTGACCGTAATCGAGTCTGGCAGAGGTCCGCCGTCATACTCTGGTTCTTGTTGTACGGTATTGGTTAAATCGAGAGCGTAACGAATTTGCGGATAAAACCGGAGCAAGTTCACACCCATACCCATGAGGGTTCTTCCGCTCGAAACCAAGAAAATGAAGGATCCAAGCAGGGCGATCACGCCCGCCGCCGAGAACTGGCCCGTTTCAATCATTGGCAGACTCAGGGCCGCCAAGATGCCCACGAATAGAGCGCCTAATACACCCATGAGCAGGTCAATGCGCTCATTGGCGAGGATATTATCATCGAAGGCGTCGAGAAAGCGTTCCATATCAGGGTTATGGTTTAAATCGAGCGCGTCTTTCGTTGGGTGCATGATGCCAAATTGCGATGTCAGAAGCGAAATTAAGCCGGCGACGCTGCCGCCCATGCGTGCGGCCTGATCTGAGTAGAAGCTTGATGCTACCTTAACCGTGCGTGTGAACGCCCGAATGTAAAGCGGTGAGGCGAGTACTACGAACCCGACAATCGCTCCCGCTACCCAGAAGCTTAGAGACGCGACGACCGCAAAGGCCAGCACGAAGAGTGCCATCGGACTAAACATGCGTAATAGAGTCTCGCAAAACATCCCGTAATGGAATCCGTTTTGGGTTAGCATACGCGGCAGCTCGTCTGGATGTATTGGATCGACAGCAACTGAGTAGGTTGGCGATGTGGCGAAAGCGGCCACAACGCGGTCAATAAACCGTTCATTCATCCGGTGCGCGAGGCGTCGGGACAGCCATGCGCCAAGATATTTGGCCAGTGCCGCGACAAACACAACGGACGATAGCGAGACAGCAGCGAGTAGCCCCAATTGCCAGGGGTCATCCGGGGCGATATATTTAAAAGAGCCGATGGTCAGCGACCCGTCGCCGTTTAAAATATATGCGATGGCAGACACAGCGCCCAACGCACCCATCCGGGTCGCGACCCAGAGCCCATCAGCCAGCAAGATTGACAAGGCGAGCTTTGTTTCACGCCGAATTACGAGCGTTAGTGCTCGAAAGATCATCCCCAGAAATTCACGCCCGGGCAAAGTCATGCCTCAAGGTCAGTCACACCAGCAACACGCATATATTGCTGATGACGGAAGTAAGGGTGGCTTATCATAACATATTCGGGGTCGATGTCGCCGGATACGCCCGCTCGCGTAACCGAGGAGGGGCTCTCATCGATAAACCCAACGAGGTTCATCGTGGATAGTCTGCCAAATATTCAGTTCCGGGCGCTTTGTTGGAAGCGGTAACGTCCGCGACGGCGGCCACGAGTGGGGCAAGATCATTTCCCGTCAAGGTCTCGCCTGCGGCTTTCAGTGCTGCTCGTTCGCGCGCGATGGCTTTAGATCGATATTTTGGCTCTGCCATACGGATGCTTGTCTTAGCCTCAGTGACAAGGGCATTGTCAGCCGGCAGAGTCGGGATGAGGCGAGCATAGTATTGAAGTGAACCAGCCGGGTCGGGCGCAATATTGACACCACTGGCCAATTCACGCGCCAGAACAGCCAATGAGGTTGCATGCGCGCCGCTATCCAGTGCTTCATATTGATGCGTAAGAGCGCCTCGAGGATAGAAAAGAGACCCAGGCTGGCTTTCGATCAGACCAAGATAAACGTGCGCGACCTTTAAACCATTGTCAGCCACGGCGCTAAATATTGGGTAGGCGGCGTCGAAATCACCGTCCTTGTGAAGATCAAGCGCTCTGTTGAAGAGATCGGATTGGGTCTCTGCAGTCGCCCCGACATCCGGGAATGTCCGCTCATTAACCCAAGCTGGAATAGGGGGGGCGACAAAATCTATAGTGCTATCGGAAGATTGACTCTCTTCTACTGCTTGGGCTGAATTATCCTCTGAAGACAGCGGTTGAACCTCAACGGATTGTACTGGCTCACTCTGGGTGCAGGCCGTCGAGACAACAGCCAGAACTGTAAGGCCTAGGATAGATACTTTCTGCTTGAACATTTCGCCTCGCATAGCCACTTTTTCTCATAAAAAATGAAGTCGACCCGGTTGCTTTCCACACCGACGTGGCTTCCCTATATGTCCCGTGTCAGTGACAAAAGGGTCGGAACCTTAATCGTCATTCATCTTACCGTCCGGCGCCGAATTTTGAAAGCGAAAGTTTAAGCTGAGAAGCCTGGGAAACATTCAGCAATGTTCTGCTGGTATAGGGTGTAACCACGCCGATTCTCTCGTTGGATTTCTTATGTCACGTATGAAATCGCGCCCGGATTAATCTGTGTTGAACATTAGTTTGCGATATATAATTTTGGTTTGGCGGGACCCATGATGGGAGTTCTGATATTATGATTCTATTGATCTTCCTTTCGGTAAGGGGTTTGTCCGAAATTATACGATTTTATAGGATCAGCATGTTGATCAAGCGATTACGCCCTGTGATGCATCTTGAGTCACTTTGCCAGAAGACTATTTGACATGAAAACTTCATACATTCTTTAGCTAAAACAGACACTCCGTTTGATTGTCCCAATCGCATTCGTAGCGGTCGCCAGCGGCTGTAGCGATGCGACACAAAACTCACGTTTGCTGTGGTCGGATTCAAACGCCACTGCGAGTGCAACCTTTCAAAGCCATGTCGATAAGGTGCTGGTCAGCGACGGGAAGGTCTACCTTGCCTATACTTACCCACGCGACGCGCAGGGATTCTCTAACAAAGTTGTAACTATTGACCTGGTCAGCGGCGCTTCGTCGATCGCGACCCGCGATGAGACATCCAATTCCGGGTGCTTGGTCGAGATGATGGGAAGTGTCCTACACATCTACGAGGACTACATAAAAAAGGAACTCCATATTACTTGGCTTGGTAGTGAGACATCATACTTGATTCCTGCCTTCCAAACGGCGGGCAAAATAACCTGCTTAGCCCGAAATGAGTCGGATGTTTATGTTGGAAATTCTTATGGTCAGGTGTCCTCATTGAATTTTTCGCCGGACGGTGTGCCTGAAGTCAAACTTGTACGTGAAGATTTCGTTTTGACCCCACCAGAGTTTGGTCAGTACCCTCATCTCGCTTGGCGCGCAGGTGAACTCCATGTCTTTAACAACACGATTGATACGGGCTGGTATTATCTTGATTTTATCCAATCGATATGCGCGGAGGGAGGTTGCACCGAGTTTAAAAGGCTGTTTCCGAGGGATGTCGTGTTGGCGAATTCTTGGGTCGGCGATGTATATGTATATGTATATGTATATGTTGATGAGGATGGCGCGATTTTTGTCTACTTCTCTGAGAACAGTTACCATTTCGACAGTGTCGAACTCTATAAAAACCCGGAAGCCAATACGGGCTATGTAGGGGTCTATCGGAACGAGGAGTGGACCAAGTTCCGGGTCGGCGAGAGAGTGTTGTCCGGTAAGTTTGTCGAGCGCGATGGCGGGCTCACACTGATCAGTATGACCCAGAATGGTGAGGTTACAAGCCATCTCGTCAAAGCTGACGGTCTTTCGGAAAAGGGCCGTCAATACATCAACATCGTATGTGCGTATGCTTTGGACGCAGTATTTGAAGGGATTGATCTTGTCCTAGCCGTCACGGATCGTGGCGAAGGGTGTATCACTGAGGACAATTCTGGTGAGGCGCAGATTTGGTTGGTCAAAGGGCTTTGAATGCCCCTCTGGGGACTCAAAGATGATATGATTGTGCGGGTAAGAGGCGTGGCTTTTAGTCGGTGCGACCAGCGTAAGGACGCGTGATGCATGCCGCTATCGACTGATCCTCGCCGCAATTCGGTCTTCCTTCGATAGGGGGGCTCTGTTAGTGGTTGGGTCCGCACTTAACGCGACCATCTTTTAACAGGCCATTACAGATACAACCCTATGATTGAGCCGTATTCTGTACATTTTCTTTTGAGAAACGCCCTGCGCTCAGCCTGCCGTTTAATTATGATCGGTGCCCTGAGTGGTTGTCTAGTTCTGAGTGCCTGCAAGGAAAAATCTGCTGAGCCGCAAGATAATGTGGATCTAATAGAATCGGCGCCGCCGACCTCCGCCGAGGTTTATCGGGACTCAATTGCCAAGTCAGACTTTACTTCGGCACGATCTGTATTGGATCGGGATGGGGAGAGTGTTTCGACATCAGTCGGAGTGCCGCTCAATGATTTATATCGTGACGTCGGTCGACGGCTTGCAAATTCTGGCCAGATTGATCTCGCTTTATCTTTGTTCAATAACCGCGCCACGGCTAGTGATGCGCTTGCTATGATCTGGCGCAATGGGTTGGCGGCAAAAAAGGCCGGCGAGCCGAGCCGATCAGAATTTCTGATCCTCCAAACCAATGGCATCAGGGCCGACCTTTCTAGCAAGAGTTGGGATAGATTGGAGGCGCGTTTAGGGGTGCTGGATTTACTGGCACCCTTCGAGGAAGAGCTTGAGCTTCTCGTTGCGAGGTCCTCAATCGATCTGGCTCTATCGGGTGCGCAGCCTCCGTTAGAGGCTATCAACGGTCTAGAGCGCGCAACCAAACATCTCACAGTACTCGTAAATAGAGGAAATACTGAAGCTGTCGCTTTGCTGGAAAGCCTGCCTTCCGCACAAGATGCAGTTCGCCTCAATGTGATCTATCTTCCAGCTCTACAGCTATACACGGATAAAAAATATTCTAAGTCTTCGAAACTGCTGCGTTTGGGACATGAACGTCTACCCACCAACGCTGGATTGGACCAGCTTTACGGTCAAGCCCTGTTTAGTCATGCGACCAATTCTGATTTGAGCGTCGAAGACAAAGCTGCACTGCTTCAAAATGCAAGAGATGTCTTTACTGCTATCGACTCTGTCGAATTTCCTGATGTTTTGATTTGGCTGGACGTTGTTGATCAAACCATTCTGACTGACCTTATTGCGCCCACTGTAGAAGAAGGTCGGCAGCTTTTTGTCAAACCAGATTATGAAGCAGCAATACCGTTATTTGAGCGGGTTCTTGAGATCGATCCAACAAGTATTTCGGGCAAGCATCTTCTGTCGCAATCACTCGTTCTTTATGCACGAGGCAGGTCTGGTCCTGAGGCTATAGATGCGCTCGATCGTGCAGATGTGTTGATGGCAGAGCTGGTTGAAGCTGGCCAGAATGTGGATGTTTACCAGGAGTTCTCCCGCTATGAGCGCGAACGGTTGGCATTGGAGCCGGTCATGGCGCCCGCACAGGCAGCCTATGATGCACAGCAATATGCAGAAGCGATCATTTTTCTGGAGGATGTGAGGCGTGCGAATAAATCTAATTTAATTGAGCAATTATATGTTCAATCCCTGATCTTGAGGGCGGCGCAGCCTGATATCGATATAAAATCTGCTAGGCAACTTTTTGAGCGGGCCGAACGATTGCTGTTGTCTCGTCCGGAATCCGACAGTGCCATTGTTCAAGTGTGGCTCGATGTCTTACTCGATCGGCGAACAACTTTTGAAATGAACACTGAACTCGACGATGTGAAGGCACTTTCTGCGAAACAAGATTATACTGGAGCGTTGGACCGTTTAGCGTCGCTTGAGCAGAAGTATCCGGACAACCCCGTTTTGCTCGACTGGAAGCAAATTGTGCTGGCAGGAATGGGGTCCGATGCTAGTCTTCGCGAGGCGTTCGGAATTATTGTCGAAGCTGACCAAGCCGAGAGCGGTAGTGCTGATCGTTGGATCGGAATTGCAACGCGAGGGGCAAAGTCGTTTATGTCCGGGCCTTGGCTTGGAGAGATATTCGGCAAAGATTTCTCGGTGCACCTGATGAATAAGATCGGCGGTGGGTTGCTGACGGACGGGGCGCTCTCTCAAGAGCAAATTCTAGGTCACCGCATGATTTTTCGGGCGGCTCAGTCGCAAGGCATAGAAGCCTCGGAGGTATTGCAGAGTCTGAATGTTGCGGGTCGAACAGCGGCAGACTGTAACACGGCTGTCGCAATCTATCGTGCGGAAGCGCGAGAATTGAAACGCTTAGATGGGCAGCCAACAACCGCGCCATTATGCCCACCGGACGGTAGCAAAACTCAGATCGAGTCGGCGCTAGTGTCTTCATATGCGCTCGTTAGGGAAATAGAGGCGCGCGGTGGTCTAATGGATTTATTCGACCCTTCCATCGATAGGGCAAGCCGATCTGGTGTTACGCTTGTGCCGCCGCAATTCGATAAGCCATTTTCCATCGTTTCGGATGGCGATAGTCAAAGAGTTGGTGAGGTGACGACTCAAACCGGATACATGCAAGATGTGCTGGGATTGCCAATCGCAACATCTGTTTTCGTCGTAGACAATATCGACTTTGGGAATGCGCCTGTGGAGTTTCGTAGCACGGCGCTCTCGAATTCGTTGGCGAAGCACGATGGAAACATGTTGGATGTTCCAGTTGCGTTCAACGTTGTTCGCGATTGGTATTTAGGTCGTGCCGATCATCTGCATGGGTGGTCGCAAGGGCGCGTTGTAGCGCAGCATTATTTTGCAGAACCGGTATCTCTGATTAGTTCGCAGGTGATCGATTTTGAAACGCTTTTCGAGACGGCCGAGAACCGATCAGACGTTGATGCACTTTATCAAGGCGCGGCCTACCCAAATCAGTGGAGGCGAAGTCGTCACTCCGTTCTCCGGCTTCTTCTGGACGGACCTTTACCGCGCGACGCCCAGGTGAGGCTTGCCAATGGCGAACAATGGGTTGCCTATGACGTTAATGGTCTGCAGAGCGTCAGTAAAGTCTTTACCGAAAACGGGCGTTCACTCACAATTGTGGAATTGCCTGCCTATCCTCGCAATGGCTCACTCGTGGCACATGACGATGTGAAAGGCGCCACCACAGACTATGCCCTGACGGTCGCGTCGGACGATTGCGACAATGAACGCGGCACAAATTGTGATGTTACGCTTCTTGGCCTCGATTTTGATACTGAGGGTCGAGCCTCCATAGAGCGGACTGGGGCATGGGTCCGCGCCTTTGGACTAACACCCGTCCTCTATACAGCTCATGGTGGTGACCGGATGAGCAGCTTCGGCATTGTGGAGAATGTCGATTATGAGTTGGGACAAACCTATATTTCACGCGGTAAAGCCTTGGCTGGGCAACCCAATTCGAAAGGATATATTGCCGACATTGTTAGCGACATAGGGATTCGCGGTATTCGGGGGTTCTCGTCTGCTCGCACACAACATGTGATGCGACCATTCCCGCTCATGTCTGAGACATTTAGAGAGTTTGGCAATTTCGCAAATTTCCAAACCCAGTGGGTGCCGGATCCGGAACCCAATGATGGAATTTTGCCTGATATTATCGACGCCCAGGCCAAAACTTTTCAGGGGCTCGCCGATCTTGGCCCGTGCAACTTTGCGCTCGAAGGTTATTTACCGGCTTATATCGAGACGAGCTTACGGAGTGATTTGTCTAATGATCCGACGGGCGAAGTCTGGTACACGCACTTTTCTGCAAAATGCGAAGGTGCGCCAGCGGTCAGCGATACAATCGGGTTCAGTGCTATGACGCGGGATGCGCTCATCAGTTTGGCTCGCAGAAGCTATGGGCTGTCAACGCCAGAAGAGATCGCAACCTTCCCTAATCGTCTCTGGAATGTACCCCCATCGACTATCTACCGCACTCGGATTTTGGATCAGGAGTTGTCTGTCGGTGGATTAGAAATTGTTTCTGGGAAGGACGGGTCTACATCCCAAATCCTGTCCAAACCTAGCCTCTTTTTCAATGGCGAACGTTTCCCTCGCCCTGAGCTTACGACGCGTGACCTGAATGGACTGACGATTGACGTGAAGCCGACCGAACTTGCCAATTTCTCGCTCCGAGTCGACGATACACCGCTTCCTGCGATCGTGAAGACCAAGATTGGGAGCGGTTCAGCGGTCAAGGCTTATGCGACTATTCTCGATCTATCGGAGGCCACGCCGCTCGCCGATCCGCTTGATCTGTCATCCCCAAAGGCAACATGGGAAGCAGATCGGCTGAATGTGTCAGCTGGAAAAGTTTGCTTGAAAGCGGAAAGAGGCACACCGCTGCGCAACGTTTCAGCGATCGGATTTTCCTTGGATTCACGACGGGAAGCCCAAAGCCTAGCCTTGGAATTCGTTTTCAAAGACCGTTCGGGCAGTGTTGTTTTCGTATCCAAGGATGCGAATTATACTTACAGAGAGGGACCGAGTACGATCTATGAATTTGAGGCCGATCTCGCGACATTGAACCAAGATAGTTGGCGTTATCTTCTACCTACTTGGGAGATTTCAGATGTGCAGGGTGAGCCAGCCGGACCAATGCCCGCCTTTATGGCTGGGGACTTGATGGAGGTTTGTGTTCATTCGAAAACCGCTGTGACTTTGGAAGGTTTCACGGCTTACCATTATGCGACGCAAAATCGTCGACCTGGCCGGCAGTTAACGGTCGGTGGGCGGATTGAGAGTGGGAGCCAAGGGGATCTTGTGACACTCACAGCGAATGATCGCGCGCCTGTCTACTCGACGGTTGATGCTGATGGGCAATGGTTTGCCAGCATTTCTGTTGACGGCGGCACGCCATATGATGAAGCGCCGGAACCGATAAAATTGACCCT